>JYMV01025019.1_pt1 | contig 10581 bp, 8 predicted proteins | sample 338911 | NCBI WGS metagenome assembly JYMV01 (sample SAMN03354496, study PRJNA234377) | hydrothermal vent metagenome | biome: Deep sea; feature: Hydrothermal plumes at the Eastern Lau Spreading Center, Western Pacific Ocean; material: Seawater | place: Tonga | collected 2009 | depth 2000 m m
CTCCTTCTATTGTGAGAATGAAGTTGTTCACACTGGATAACAGGTTAATTCTAAAGAAGGTCGGCCACTTATCAAAAGCTGATCAGGAACAAGTCAAACAGAGCCTCTCGACGACATTTGATTACCCTTAACAGATATTTTTTCAAAATACAGTTGCAGACATTCGCCTATAAACTACAAAATGAGATCAACTAAAATAATACATATCGTTTCCTGTCATGCTGAGGGAGAAGTCGGTGATGTTATAGTGGGTGGAGTGAATCCACCGCCGGGAGACAGTATTTGGGAACAATCCCGCTGGATTGAGCAAGATCAGACTTTGCGCCGCTTCGTTTTGAATGAACCGCGGGGCGGAGTATTCAAACATGTAAATTTATTGGTTCCGCCTAAAAGTGAAAAAGCGGATTTCGGTTTCATTATCATGGAACCGGAACACACGCCTCCCATGTCCGGGTCAAATTCAATTTGTGTTGCCACAGTTTTGCTGGACAGTGGAATGATTCAGATGGAGGAACCTGAAACCTCTTTTTATCTCGAAGCTCCAGCAGGATTATTGCAGGTCAAAGCACAATGTGAAAACGGTAAGGCTGTGAGTATTGAAATTAAAAATGTAGCTTCGTTTGCGGACAAACTGGATGTAAAACTGGAGGTGTCCGGATTGGGAACTCTTACTGTGGACACCGCTTACGGGGGTGACAGTTTTGTGATTGTGGACGCAAAGTCACTGGGGTTTGAAATAATTCCGGATGAAGCCCGTGACCTTGCGGAAACTGGAGCCAAAATAACTGCTGCAGCCAATGAGCAAATAAAATTTCGACATCCAGTGCAGCAGGATTGGAACAAAATTTCTTTTTGCCAGTTTACGCTGCCTGTTGAAATTAAAGATGGAATTCTTAGCGGCCGAAACACGGTTGCTATTGATCCAGGGAAGTTGGACAGATCACCTTGCGGAACTGGTTGTTCTGCGAGAATGGCAGTAATGCACTCCAGGGGAGAAATGCAGGTGGGAGATCATTTTACTGCAACCTCAATTATTGACTCAAGGTTTGACTGCACAATCAGGGAAAGTACAAGTATTGGTGAAACGAAGGCGATTATTCCGACAATTCGCGGGCGGGGTTGGATAACAGGTACACATCAGTTAATGTGTGATCCGGAGGATCCATGGCCTTCTGGATATCGTCTGACAGATACATGGCCGAAACAGAAAATTAATAAATAGTATCAAAATTGCTGATTATCAATTCTCAAACAAAAACTTTCCGCTCCGAGCGGCTTTTACCTGCCACTCCTCTTCCTCTTCTTTCCACCAAACGGTTTGCTCCCGTGCTGATAATTGAGTTTTAACTTTTGCTGAGTTGAGCAATTGCAGCGGATTTTCGGCTGCCCAGCTTACGGCTTCTTTCAAAGGCATCTCATACCAGTTAATTACGTTACGCACACACTGATCCAGCGTTACAGCAGAACCTACGGGTCGGGATGTTTGCGGGTCTAAAATGACGGGTTCCGTTTCACGCTGCAATTCAGAATTTCCTAACTTGTAACGTCCTTGAGGCGCCGCTGCTCCGGCTGTAGCGTCTGTTACCAGAATCACCCGCTCAGTACATTTTGCTCTTAGATAGGCTTTCAACACATCCGGAGAAAGATGATAGCCGTCCGCGATAAAACTAGCGCTTAGTCTGTCCTCACTCAATTGTGCTATGATCGGATTATTGTTTTTGTGCAGCTCCGGACAGGTGCCGTTTCCCAGGTGTGTTGAAAGTCTTGCACCTGCATCTACAGCTTGTTGGATGGTTTCATTGTCAGCGGCTGTGTGTCCTAAGGAAACAATGATTCGATCCTGAACTAATTTTTCAATGAAAGCTATAGCACCTTCAACTTCAGGAGCCAACGTCACCAGCCGGATATTACCTCCGGCAGCTTGTTGCAGACGCAAAAACATTTCCGGATCAGCCGCACACATAGCCTCAACCGGGTGACAACCGGAATATCCGGGAAGTTTTGATAGAAAGGGCCCTTCCAGATGATAGCCGGCTACCATGGTTTTTGCTAATCGAGAGGAGTTTCTTGCTTTTTCCAAAGCCGAAAAGCATGTATGCAAATGTGTCTCAGATCCAGTAATGATTGTGGGCAGACAGGCCGTCACTCCCGTGGCCAGCATTGCTTCAAGAGACAGTTGAAGAGAATCTGAAGTGAGGCCGGGTGAGTTGAAATCCACCCCTGCAAAACCATTTACCTGTAAATCAACCAGTCCTGGAGTTTCCACCCATTTGTTTGCTTTACTTTTAAACGTAGAGGCAGTTAAGTCTGCAGTAGGTAATTCGATAAACGCCATGTATTTCTTTTGCCTTAGTTAAAAACCCACAAATAATCATCCTAAACAGCGGTAGTCCCGTGTCTCCGTACCGGGGAGGTAAAGAATTATTTGAGGGTTAGTATTTTGTTGTATGCTTGTTTTATTAGTAACGTTGCCAGTCCAGTTTGTTTTTTTCAATCCACTTGTAATGATCTTTGAATGTCAATAAATAGGCGGACTCTTCGTCAAGAACTACAGTTACACGGGGATGCATCTGTAGAATCGAGGCTGGACAACTGGCAGAAATTGGACCCTCAATCATCTTCCGGATCGCATCTGCCTTCTTTGCACCATTGGCCAGCAACAGGCAATGACGGGATTCCATGATGGTGGCAATGCCCATCGTCACCACATGGCGAGGGACTTCCTCCAGTTTGTCAAAGTAGATTGAATTATCCTGTATGGTTTGCTCACTGAGAATTTTTACCCACGTGCGTGAGGCAAAAGAGCCATATGGCCGTTGGCACCTATACCGAGTACCTGCAGATCAATTCCGTCCGCGTTTTTGATTTGCTGTTCATATTTGCGGCAGGCCTCCCGCAGGTCTTTTGCGTTACCATCCGGAAGGTGTACCCGCTCCCGGTTAATATCCAGATGATCGAATAAATTGTTCATCATGTAATAATAATAGGAGCGTTCATCTTCACGGGGCAATCCCGCATATTCATCTAGATTGAAAGTTGTACATTTTTGGAAACTTAATTCTCCGGACTCTTTCATCCGGATTAATTCATGATACATTCGGAGCGGTGTTCCTCCGGTAGCCAAACCCAAAACAGGATTTTCTTTTGAATTAATAATTTTTTTGACAACACTTGCGGCCACCTCAGCACCGGCTTCCAGGGAATCACGAATAAGTATTTCCATAATAAATTTCAGTAGGGAAATATGTCGTTGTAATTTACTTTGTTAACATTTACGTTTGATATAGTAGTTAAATTAACGTTAACATTATTTATTCTGCTCAGAATGCAGGACTTTAAAGGATTAATTTGACTTTGTCCAGACATATTTTAGATTCATGATTACAAATTGAACAGAATTTTGTTCTAAAAATGTATTTGATGTTCAGGACTGAAAGAAACCAGAGAAAGATGAGATGAGACTTATTACAGAGACAGATGGGGATGGAGTCATTTCAGCTAGATTTTGCTATAGTGGCAGTGATGAAATCAATGGATTCAAAATTTGCTTCAGCCTGCTTTCAAAATGTTCGGCTGTTTCAGGATGTAAGTTGATGCATCAATTTGGTGGATATGCGGAACTGGCTCCGGATTATTCAAGAAGCCTGATGAATGGTGATGAATGGAACTTTTCCTTTAAATATGTATTTGAACGACATGCGCCTGTAAATGTTTCCTGGGGGCCAATGGGTACTTTTCTGAAATTAAAAGATGGTCAGACTGTAGAAGTTTTCAATGAACCGTTGAAATTCCTCAACGGTACAACTAAGAACAGGAAGAAGCTTTCCGCAGAAGAACCTGCACTCCGCTTAATACCTCATCCTCTTTCGTGGGAACAAGAAGCTGAAACATGCGATTTGTCTGAAGGTTTCAAAATTTCCGGATTTTCTTCTGAAACCCAGAATAAAGTCGTTAGTTCTTTTAAATCACTAATTGAGCGATGTGATTTAAAAGGAATTCTCAGTAATCACGGTGTTGAGGTCTGTTTTGAGAAAGATAAGCAAAATTTCGGGGAAGAAGGTTATGAACTGCTAATCAAGCCAGATAAAGTAAAGATCCGTGCCTCTCAGTACACTGGATATTTTTACGGTCTCATCAGCCTGCTGCAGCTGCTGAAAACCTACAATGCCTTGATTCCATGTGGGAAAATTAAGGATCTCCCTCAATTTAGCTGGAGAGGACAGCATCTGGACTGTGCCAGACATTTTTATAAGGTGGACAGTGTCCTTAGATTACTGGATCTGATGGCTTTTTTGAAACTGAACCGATTTCACTGGCACATGATTGATGATGAGTCTTTCCGACTTGAACTTACAAGTTTTCCGGAATTAGCCGATAAAACCGGAATGCGTGGAAATGGCTGCGTCATTCCCGCAGTGTTTGGCGGAGGAATGGGGCCTACAGGCGGAACATACTCCGCGGATGATGTGAGGAGGATTATCGATCATGCTGCCAGTCTGGGTATATCAGTTATGCCGGAAGTAGAAATTCCGGCTCATGCAAAGGCGCTGCTGAAAGTTATTCCGGAGTTGAGAGATCAGCAAGATAAAAGCTATGAAGAATCGGTTCAGGGATATGTTGAAAATACGATCAATCCGGCAATGCCGGCAACTTGGGAATTTCTGAATAAGGTGATTCCGGAAATAATAAGCATGTTTCCATTTGGAGTAATTCACCTTGGATGTGATGAATTACCACAAAAAATGTGGCAAAAATCACCTGCCATAAATAAGTTGAAAGAGCAGGAAGGTTTGGAGTCAACGGAAGATGTTCAAGAATGGACCATGCGACGCGCGGCAGGAATTGTTATTGAAGCGGGAGGACGTCCTGCTGCCTGGGAACAAGCCGGGCTAGGTAAAAATGGCGGAATTGGACAAGGCACACTGATCTTTTCATGGAGTGGTAAAGAACCTGGACTGAAAGCTGCCAGAGCAGGTTATGATGTTGTCATGTGTCCTGCACAACACATTTATTTTGATATGGCACATACTTCTGAAACGCATGAGGTTGGTGTGATGTGGGCTGCTTTTGTTTCAATGGCGGACGCATTGGAATGGGACCCAGTTCCAGTTAATGAACCTGAACTTGAACAGAAGATTATTGGGATTCAAGGTGAACTCTGGTCAGAAACAATAATTAGAGACAGAGATATGGAATCAATGCTTGCTCCGAGAATCCTTGCGCTTTCTGAAGGAGCATGGTCTACTCCTTGGAGGAAAAGAAAGTTGAATGAATTTTTGGGTGCAGTCGGACACTTCCAAAGTATATTTGACCAACTGGACTGGCAAAGTCACAAACCGGTTTGAAAGACATAAAATTTTTTTAAAGCAAAATGAGTTCAAAGAACTTAGCTTATAATTCATTGTGGCAGAGGCTGGTGAGATCCCATGCTTTCTATGCCTGGCTGCTCATTGCGCCTGCTGCTCTTTTTCTGTTCACAATTGTTGGTTGGCCCCTTATTGAAACGGTACGACTCTCATTTACCAACGCAGGACTAGGCGGTGAAGAGTACATAGGCTTTTACAATTATGAAAAATTATTTAGTAACCGTAAATATCCAGGAATTGTGGGCAGGACATTTTATTGGATGTTTCTTTCTGTCAGTCTGAAAATGATTTTGGGGTTAATTGGTGCTCTGTTGTTAAACGTAAAACTGAGAGGAAGGGCAGCCTTTCGTGTGCTTGTGATGCCGCCGTGGATAGTTCCGATGGCGATCGGCTGTATAGGTTGGCTCTGGGTATATAATGGTCACTTCGGTATTCTCGCCGGAGTTTTGATGCATCTTGGTATACTAGATGGGCCATTTGAATTCTTAGCTTATAGAAACAGCGCATTTTACTCGGCAGTCATAACCGATGTCTGGGTAGGTACTCCCATGGTAACTGTCCTTGCCGCCATGCAAGGTGTTTCACAAGATCTGTATGAGGCTGCTTATGTGGACGGTGCATCAAGATGGTATCGGTTTCGCCGGATTACCATTCCACAGATAATGCCAGTGATATTAACGATGGCACTGTTATCTGCAATTTGGACCTTTAACTCTTTCGAAATTATCTGGATACTTACTGAAGGAGGACCACGCGGAGCCACTACTACCATGATTATTGACACATACAAAATGGCAATTGCGAATTACAAGTTCGGTTACGGTGCCACTAGAGCTTTGATGGTGGTCATGTTATTAGCTATTTTTTCATTACTTTACCTTGTTTTATTGAACAAAGTAAATGAACGTTTCAAAGTAAAATAATTATGGAGAGATTTACTTTTGTCCAGAAAATTTTTCTTTATTTAGGAATAGCAGTTTTTTTGACATTCATGTTGCTACCTTTTTTTGAGATGTTTATGGCCTCCTTGAGACCTTTGCAACATCTATTTCGTTCACCCTATCAGTTCTGGTCCGATGACATGTCTTTTCAGGCTTATTCTGATATTTGGGAAACACCTCTGTTAGGAAGATACATTTTCAACAGTGTTTTTTTGGCATCTGTAACGACTTTTCTGTGTATGATGTTTGTCATTCCGGCGGCCTATTCTTTCGCACGATTCAAGTTTAAAGGAAAAACTATCAGTCTGGGTTTATTTCTTGGAGTTAACATGTTTGCGGGAGCGGTGCTTCTGATTCCTCTTTACAAATTGCTGCGCTCAATGGGTTTACTAAACACCTATGCCGCAATGTTTGTTCCCGGAGCTGCCTTTCTGGTTCCAACAGGAATATGGCTATTAAAAGCTTATCTTGAAAAAATTCCCATTGAGCTCGAGGAATCAGCATGGATTGATGGTGCATCCAGAATGTATATTCTCAGGAGGGTTGTTCTTCCCCTTGCGGTTCCAGGACTGATTGTGGTAGGAGTAGCGTCATTCATCGGCGCTTATGCACAGCAATTCCTTTTTGCAATCACATTCAACCAAAAAAGAGAATACATGCCCTTACCTGCAGGAATTTTCGAATTCGTAGGTTATCAAAGCGTGATTTGGAATCAGTTGATGGCAGCAAGTATTGTGGGTATTATTCCGGTTTTAATAATTTTTCTTTTTTTGCAGAAATATCTTGTTAAAGGTTTGACTAAAGGTGCAGTCAAAGGATGAATCTTGTATAGTCAGCGGGATTCATTGTTTATCCGTTAACGGACTTTATAAGAAAGGAGGTGCAGAGAGAAATATTAAATGTTTCATCATTTGTAATGTTGAAATTTTTCTTTAATCACGCGTTTGGATTTAAAATTTTTTTTATCGCTATAGAAACAGGTTTAAACGTGAAATTATTTTGGTCCTAGGGCCATTTACTCAAACAATAAAGGTTAATATGAATATAATGAAAAAAACGCAACGGTTCACGTTGATTGGAGCAGGTTTGTTCCTGCTTACTGGTTTAATCCAAGTCCAGGCACAGGAATTAAAATTTATAATGTGTGGAGGTGAGGTTCGCGCGGCTGATCAGAAGGTGATTGATGCCTTCAAAGCCAGTCACCCTGGAGTAAAAGTTGACATGCAAGCAGTTCCCTGGGGAACATGTCAGGACAAGTCAATGACACTTGCAGCCGCAGGTGATCCCGTGAGTCTGGCCTACATGGGGTCAAGGACCCTGAAACGGTTGGGAAAAAACAATCTGATTGTGCCTGTAACGATCCCTGAAAAAGATCAGGAGAAATATCAGCCAGGCATTTTAAAAACCGTAAGTAGTATGGGCAAGTTCTGGGGATTCCCCCATGCATTTTCAACTAAAGCCCTGTTCATAAACTGTGGAATGATTGAAAAAGCAGGAATGCAGTGTGTGGGTCCACATACCTGGGAAGGCATGTATCAAATGGCCAAGACGGTCAAGGACAAGCTAGGGGTTGCCGGTGTTGGTCTTGTGGCCAAAGACTTCGACAACACCATGCACCAGTTCCTGAACTATCTCTACAGTAACGGTGGGCAGGTGATTGACCCAGACACTAATAAAGTCACTTTGAACAGTCCTCAAACTGTTGAAACACTGGAGTTTTATGGCAAATTAGCAAGTGTTGCACAGGAAGGACCTACGGCATTCGAGAGATCACAAGTCAAGGATCTTTTTAATGACGAGAAAGTGGCCATGTACATTGATGGGCCATGGGGTGGAGGACAGCACAAAAAAACATTGAAAACCATTGCCGTCCCAATTCCTGCGGGGCCCAGCGGTAACAATGGTACTTTGCTGATTACTGATTCAATTGCTGTGTTTAAAGGAACAGGTCACGAAGATGTTGCCATGGAACTCGCACGAGCTCTTTCCTCCGGTAATGCACAGTACGAACTTGATAGTAGTTGGGGCTTGACGCCAATCATGAAGTATGAAACTTTTATCGACAATCCTTATTATGTCAATAGTTCTTATTGGAAAGTATTTGTGGATTCAATTGGATCTGGTGGTCCGGAGCCAATGTTTTTAGAATACAAATCCGTGGAATCCTTAATGAACAACATGATTCAGGGAATTGTAATGGGTGAAGGAGGATCGGCAGCAGATTTGGTTGCTACTGCCGCTGCAGAACTTGAAGAATTCAAGTAAGAGTAAATGAAGGCGGGAGAAGGCTCCCCGCCTTCCCCCCCCCTCTTTATAAAAAATCTTTATATTAGGAAAATTTGATGGCGACAGTATCTCTAAAATCAATCAACAAGTGGTTCGACAGCTCACAGGTCCTATATGACATAAGTATCGATATTGAAGATAAGGAATTCGTTGTCTTTGTTGGACCATCAGGATGTGGCAAGACGACTCTCTTGCGAATTGTTGCTGGGCTGGAAGATGTTTCCAGTGGTGAAGTTGAGATTGATGGCATCGATGTTTCATCCGCGCACCCAATTGAACGAGGGATCTCCATGGTCTTTCAGTCATATGCACTTTATCCCCATTTGAGTGTTTTTGAAAATATTGCATTTCCTCTTAGAGTTGCAAAAACTCCTAAGGCTAAGTTACAGGAAATGGTGATGCGTGCAGCAGATATTCTTCGGCTGACCGATCGACTCGAGCATAAACCGGGCCAGTTGTCAGGAGGTCAGCGTCAACGTGTTGCCATTGGCCGATCGATTGTAAGGCAGCCGAAGGTCTTTCTTTTTGACGAACCTCTTTCAAATCTTGATGCCGCATTGCGCGGTGAGATGCGTGTTGAACTATCTAAACTTCACAAGAGTCTCAATGCAACTATGATTTATGTAACCCATGATCAGGTTGAGGCAATGACAATGGCAGACCGGATTATGGTCCTTTCTGAAGGTAAACTGGAGCAGTTTGGAACACCAATGGACTTGTATCACCATCCAAAGACTAAATTCGTTGCTGGATTTATTGGACATCCGAAAATGAATTTCTTGACTGCTTCCTGCCTTTCTATTGACTCTGATGGAGTAAAAGTAGAACTCCCTGCAATTGGGAAACAGTTATTGCCTGTAGAACCCATAAAAGTTAACCAAGGTGAAGAACTTGAAGTAGGAGTCAGACCTGAAGATTTGATGCTTTCTGAAACAGGTAAAGGTCTGCCGTTGAAAGTCGATGTTCTGGAGCGCCTTGGTGGCAGTACACTGGTTTATGGAAGTCTCGATAAATATCCAAATTTTTGTGCCATGCTTCAGGGTGATGCTAATGTTCGTGAAGGGGAACTTGTTAATTTAGATGTAAAACCCGCCAGTTTCCATGTATTTGATTCTAATGGAAATGCAATGAAGCGTCGCGAAGTTCCCGAAATCCTAAAATGATCTAAAAAAACATTTTTTACACGACTGCTTTATATAATTTGAGACTCAGAACAATTGGATAATGAAAATCAGTGCAAATTATTGGATTTTTGAAGGCGGTCTCGATGGGACTTTGCCAATAGCTGATGCCATGAAACAAGCCGCTCAATTGGGTTTTGACGGCATTGAATTGTGCATAGCGAGTCAAGGAGTTTTGACTCAGAAAACAACTCAAGCAGAATGCGAAACGTTTTGTGCAGAAGCAAAAAAAAACGGCCTCGAAATTTCCGGTGTTGCCAGTGGAGAAAGTTGGGGGCGTTCACCAACATCCAACGATCCGGAGGTGCGACAATCCATTATCGACTTCACTAAAAAAGCTCTGCAAATCGCGAAATGGTTGGGAACGGATGCGTATTTATTTGTTCCAGGTGCAGTTGATGTTTTCTTTTTACCAGACGGAGAAGTGGTTCCGTATGATGTCTGTTATCAAAGAGCGACGGACTCTATTTTTCAAATTGCGCCGACTGCTGAAAAACTGGGAGTCTCCATTGCGGTGGAAAATGTTTGGAATAAATTTTTGTTGAGTCCATTGGAAATGCGGAGTTTCATCGATCAGTTTCATTCAAGAAATGTTGGTGCCTATTTTGATGTGGGCAATGTTTTATTGACGGGTTATCCGGAACAATGGGTTCGCATTTTAGGCTCCCGTATCAAACGCATTCATATCAAAGATTTCAAACGCTCCATCGGAACAATTGACGGTTTTGTGGATTTACTTGAAGGCGATGTCGATTTTGAAGCGGTCAAAAAAGCATTGGCTGAGATTGGTTATGACGGTTTTGTAAC
>JYMV01024509.1_pt1 | contig 10580 bp, 6 predicted proteins | sample 338911 | NCBI WGS metagenome assembly JYMV01 (sample SAMN03354496, study PRJNA234377) | hydrothermal vent metagenome | biome: Deep sea; feature: Hydrothermal plumes at the Eastern Lau Spreading Center, Western Pacific Ocean; material: Seawater | place: Tonga | collected 2009 | depth 2000 m m
CTAGTAACCAGAAAATCTCTACCCAGTTTCCACACATCTCCCGCCCCCAATGTCATTAACACATCACCGGGTTTAACAAGACAGTCTAATTGTTCATTTAGCTTATTAAGGTTTTTAATATATTTCGCATTTTTGTGCCCGCATTCGCGCACGCCTTCAACGATCGCACTTGCGTGCACGTTATCCAAAGGACTTTCCCCTGCCGCAAATATATCCATTACGAACAAATGATCGGCGTCATTAAAGGCAGACCAGAAATCTCTCATTAGAAACTTTGTACGCGAATATCTATGAGGCTGGAATAAAACGATTAACCTTCTGGTGGGCCAGACTTCTTTTACAGTTTTTAGAGTCGTTTTTATTTCAACCGGATGATGACCGTAATCATCTATTAGAGTTAACTCATCTGACTGCCTTACGATTTCAAATCGCCTTTGGACACCTTCAAATTGAAGAAGCGAATTTGCTATTGTTTTAAAATCAAGGTCCAATTCCATTCCGACCGCTACCGCCGCAAGCGTATTAAGCACGTTGTGCTGCCCCAACGCTCCCGATCGTATACGCCCTAGGTCTTTCCCATAGCGAAATACATTAAAATATGTTTTCAATCCTTCAATTGAAATATTGCGTGCCGTATAATCCGCTTGAGAACTAAGCCCATATGTCACATATTTTTTTTCGACACGTGGAATCAACGATTGTATGTTCGGGTCATCAAGACATAAGATAGAAGAACCATAAAATGGAATTTTGTTAATAAACTCAAGAAAAGTATCTTTCATATTTTCTAATGTTTGATAAAACTCCATGTGTTCTTCATCAATCGTTGTTACTACTGCAATAGAAGGTGAAAGCCGCATAAACGTCCCGTCGCTTTCGTCAGCTTCTGCCACTAGGAATTTACTTTGCCCAAGCTTGGCATGGCTTCCAGTATTTTTTAATCGCCCTCCTATAATCACCGTTGGATCAAGTTTTCCTCCAGCAAGGACTGTAGACACAAGAGAAGTTGTAGTTGTTTTGCCATGTGTTCCAGCAATAGCGATTCCATACTTCATGCGCATCAATTCTGCCAGCATTTCTGCACGAGGAATTACTGGAATCATGCTCTCTTTTGCTGCGGTTACCTCAGAGTTATTTGGATCGATAGCACTCGACATCACAACAACTTGTGACCCTTTTATATTATTGGGCGCATGGTTAAAAAATATTTTTGCACCTAGCTGCTCTAAGTGATCCGTCACAGGCGTTGCAACCTTATCCGAGCCACTTATCTCGTATCCCTGATTAATTAGCACTTCAGCTATTCCACTCATACCTGACCCTCCGATACCGACGAAGTGGATTCTTTTGGTTTTCCCTAGAAGCATGACAAATCATATTTTTTTTTCGAATCATTATTATGTTCTTCATTCTTATTTGCTACACCCATCAACTTCAAACAAATATCACGCACTTTTTCGCTTGCGTCCCGACTACCAAGGCGATAGCTATTAGCCTCCATTCTCTGCAGGTTCTCCGGTTCATCCATCGCTTTTTTAATCGATTTTGCGAGCCGCTCTCCTGAAATTTCTTTGTCCAAAATCACCTCTCCTGCATCAGCAGTCTCAATAATCCTAGCGTTGTGCTCCTGATGATTATTGGCTGCGTAGGGGAAAGGGATAAGAGCTGACACCCGTCCTGCTGCGGTAATTTCAGCAAGGGTTGTAGCACCCGCCCGACATATAACAAGAGAAGCCAATCGATACCTCATAGGCATATCAGTTATAAATGACATGACATTGGCGGAGAATCCTTTCTCAGCATATTGTTTTTTGACATTTTCATAATCTGCATTACCCGTCTGGTGTGTAATATGAAGGCTGTCTTTACGGTCAGACAAAAGGTCTAGCGCCTCAATCATCGCCATATTGATCGAGTGCGCACCTTGGCTTCCACCCAGAATTAATATTCCGAATGGTTGTTTTAAAGGAGGAGGGAATTTTTCTTTCGGTTGGCAAAGTTTTTCGTGGATCATATTACCTGTCACCTCTACCTTTTTTTCAGAAAAAAATTGTTTAGATTCTTCATAAGATACCGCCACCTTGTCGGCAATTTTTCCTAACCATTTATTAGCCATACCAGGAAACGCGTTTTGCTCGTGAATGAGAATCGGAATACGTAAAAGCCAGGCCGAAAAAACCAGCGGAGCGGATGCGTAACCACCAACGCCTACAACAAGGTTGGGACGATTGCGAATTAGAAAACACATTGATTGCGACGCCCCTACCGGAAGTTTGAACCAAGAAACCCACCTATTAAGCCCTTTTTTTCCCAATAAACCTGAAGAAATAATAGTTTTTAACTTAAAGTTTTCCCTAGGAAGGATCTTCGATTCAATTCCATGTTTAGTCCCTACAAATGCAATTTCAATCGTCATATCACTTCTCCTAAGTGCCTTTGCGAGCGCTATACCTGGAAACAAATGACCTCCAGTACCTCCCCCTGCAATTACAACTTTTCGTCTCATAATCCGTAGGTCAATTTTGGATCAGTTTTCCCGAGATATTCAACAACACTCCTATTGAAAACATTAGAACCACCAGCGACGATCCCCCCATGCTAACAAAGGGAAGCGTTAATCCTTTTGTTGGAAGCAAACCCACAGTTACTCCCATATTCATAAATGCTTGAATACCAATTAAAAGCGTAAGACCAATAGCGACATGAGTGCCAAAAGAATCCTTGGCATGGTAAGCAATAATAAATCCTCTCCAAATCAATATTGAAAACAGCGAAATAATAATTAAGGCTCCTACAAAACCAAGCTCTTCACCAATTACTGAAAAAATAAAATCTGTATGTGCCTCTGGAAGATAAAATAACTTTTGACTACTACTACCGATTCCAGAACCAAATATTCCTCCACGTCCAAATGCATAAAACGATTGAACCACCTGAAAACCAGAATTTGACTCGTGCTCCCATGGATTAAGAAATGCAACTATTCTTCGTACCCGATACTCGGCATTCATAATTGCAAAAACAAAAATAGGGACAACAACTAAAATCGAATAGATTAGAAATTTTGAGCGTAGCCCCGCTATCATGAGCATCGTAAAAGTGACAAAACATATAATTGTTGCCGTTCCAAAATCTGGCTGATATAAGATAGGCACAAAGAAAAAACCAAGAATAATTAATTTTGGCAAATATCCATAAGCAAAGTTTTTCAATTGATCAGATCGTTTCACTAGCGATTTGGCTATGAATAGTATCAGGGCAAATTTGGCAAGCTCTGATGGCTGAAAAGTAAATCCACCCAGCATCAACCAGCGCCTTGCCCCCCCAACTTCTTTTCCAAGGCCAGGCACCATTACTGCTAACAGCATCAGGAACGTTATCCCCATGACGTAATAGGTGTGTTTTTCTAATCCACGGTAATCCATTTCGCGAGCTAATAGCATTACCACCGTCCCCAGAAAAACCCAGACCACCTGACGTTTGAGAAAATAATAAGCATCGTTATATTTTTCCATCGCGTATACTCCGCTAGAGCTAAACACCATCACAAGACCAATTAAGACCAGGACGACGGTTGTAACAAGAAGTATTGAATCGCAATGGAGTTGTTTTGATCTTAAACGGCTCATTTTTCTCCACAAAATATATTCCTAACCTCTAACCAAAATCTCCTACCCTAAAAAAACAAACAAAACCAGGCAATCTATTTCAAACTTTTATTATCAAATCAAAAATAACTAAAAATTTTTCTCAAAGCCGACCGACAATTTCCTTAAACTGATTTCCTCGTTCGACGAAGCTTTCAAACATATCGAAGCTAGAGCACCCTGGTGAGAGCAACACAATATCCCCTGCAATCGATTTCTTCATAGCTCGCCCAACAGCATCCTCCATACTCTCAGCATCTTCATAACTAAACGAACCGTTTAGAATCTCCCGAAACTTATTTTTTGTTTCCCCAATAAGAACCAAATGTTTGACTTTTTCCTTAAATAGTTCTTTTAAAACTCTAAAATCTCCCCCCTTATCCTTACCACCTGCAATCAAAACGATGGGTCGCGAAAAAATTTTTAACGATTTATGCAAAGCCCCCACATTGGTTCCCTTTGAGTCATTTACAAAGTCTATTCCATGAACTGTTCTTACCCATTCCACCCGGTGGTCAAGCCCCTTAAACCTCATGGCGACGTTAGCAATATCAGACTTAGTTGCATTGACAAGAGTAGCCACCACGATCGCACTCAATAAGTTCTCCGTCTGAAATTGCATCGCTGTTTGCAACTTACCAACAGACAAAATGTTCTGCTCTTTTTCATCAAAATAAGTAAATATAGAACCGTTTTTCAAATAAGCGCCCTCAACAACCTTATCGAGAAGACTAAAAAAAACTTTTTTTGCCTTACAACGCTCTCCCTGCTTCATTACGTTTTCATCATCTTTATTAAGAACCAGAATATCTTCTTCATTTTGAAAAGCAGAAATTCTTCCTTTAAGATTTACATATTCTTCAACAGTTTTATGTCGGTCTAAATGATCCGGTGTAATATTAAGAATTATCGCTATATCCGGGCGAAAAGTTTTAATGCCCTCTAATTGAAAGGTTGAAATTTCCAAGATAAAATAATCAACCGGCTCTTGCTCAAGAAGAGCAATGAAAGGAGTGCCTAAATTTCCACCAACCGCAACTTTCTTCCCAGCCTGTCTTAAGATATCCCCAATAAGAGTTGTTACGGTTGACTTTCCGTTGGTGCCAGTCACAGCAATGATAGGTGTTTTAGTAAAACGAAAAGCTAGTTCGATTTCGCTAATAATTTGCGCCCCTCTTTTTCGAGCTTCCTCTAAAAATGAAGCGTGAATATCTACTCCTGGACTGAGCACTATCAAATCAGAAGATATCGGGATCTCAGAACATTCAAAAAGTGTTCGCACATTCGGGAGCAACGAATGAATATTTTTTTCTAATTCAATGCGAGACTTAATATCAACAAGAGTGACAGAGGCTTGCCTAGAAACCAGAAAGTTCGACGTCTCAACTCCTGTACGCCCCGCGCCAACTACCGTTATATTTTTATTTTTTAGAAACATTATTATCTCATTTTCAATGTACTTAAACTGATCATGGCTAGGACCACGGCAATTATCCAGAAACGAACTATCACTTTCGGCTCCGCCCAACCTGAATGTTCAAAATGATGATGCAGTGGCGCCATTTTAAAAAACCGTTTTCCATCGGTATATTTAAAATAGGCAACTTGGATAATGACCGACAGGGCTTCTATGACAAAAATCCCCCCCACTAAGAGAAGCAAAAGTTCGTGCTTTGCTATAACTGCGATCGTCCCCAAAATTCCACCTAGAGATAAAGATCCTACATCTCCCATAAACATTTGAGCTGGATAGGAATTAAACCAAAGAAAACCCAGGCTGGCACCTATTACCGCCGAACTAAACACAGCTATTTCACCCGCATCCTTAATATGTTGAATGCGAAGGTATTCAGCAAACTTAAAGTGCCCACAAAGGTAAAGAATTATGGTGTAGGTAATCGTAGCTATAATGATTGGGCCAATTGCTAGGCCATCGAGACCATCGGTTAGATTAACCGCATTAGATGTACCCACAATTGTAATGACGATCAGCAAGAGATACCAAGCACCAAGGTCGGGCGTAATCTCCTTAAAGAAGGGAATATATAAGCGCGTAGCATATTCACCCCTACTTGGGTCAAAATAAATTAGGTAAATACCTATAGCCAGACTCAATAAAATTTGCAACATTAACTTTACTCTCGCCGTCATTCCATCATTCTTTTTTAATTTCATAACGTCGTCCACGAATCCCACAAGACCAAATCCGATGGCCGCCAAAAGAACTAGCCACACATAAGAGTTCGCTAGATCAGCCCAAAGGAGAGTAGAAATAATTAACGTCGACAAAATAAGCAGTCCACCCATTGTTGGAGTTCCAGACTTAACAATATGACTTTGAGGACCGTCATCTCGAATTTTTTCTCCTACCTGAAAGACCCTAAGCATGCGAATCATTACCCCCCCCATGAGCATACTGAATATCAAAGCCGTGATCCCTGAATAGGCTGACCGAAAAGTGATATACCGGAATACATTCAAAAATGAATAATCAGAACTCAGTGGATAAAAAATGTGATACAGCATGACTCAATGAACCCTTTCAATGGTTGACTGGTTTAGTAGGCGACAAAACCTTCAATAACTTCTTCCATTCTTGACCCGCGCGAACCCTTGACCAACAGACAATCTCCGGGACGAACGTATTTTTTTAAAAATGCCACCGCGCATTCGTGCCCTGAAGCCGTAGCAGTATGCTTTTTATCCATACCAGAGACCACGGCACTTTTGGCAACTTGGGCTGAAAGTTCACCAACTGTAACGAGATAGTCTATGGGATACTTTGTAATATCTATACCAAGAGCCTTGTGCGCAGATTCTGCAAGATCTCCGAGTTCAAGCATGTCTCCAACGATAAAAAAACGACGGCCTTCGCACTTATAATTAGTTAAAGTTTTTAGAGCTTCTTGCATTGACCTTGGGTTTGCGTTGTAAGAGTCATTTATGATTGTCACTCCTTCATGCTCAGTAACCTCATATCTATTAGGTAACAACTTTACATTTCTTAGCCCGTCCTGAATATCGCCTGGCCCCATTCCCAAAGAATAACTTGTAGCTATCGCGGCTAGAGCGTTATAAATATTACATTCACCTAAAAACGGAAGACTTACTGGAACATTTTTATCAAAAAAATGGACGTTCAAACTGAATCCCTCCCGACCACCCATTGAACGGATATCCTCGGCCTTAATGTCGGCTTCATTATGAATGCCATAAGTGACCACCTTCGCTCGCACGGATTTTGCCAACTCCAACACTAACGGATCATCAGCATTTACTATTGCGATCCCCTGCTCACTTAACGAGTCGTAGAGCTCTCCCTTTGCAGCCTGAACTTTTTTCAGTGTTTTCAAGTGAACCAAATGACCCTCGGTAATATTAGTGAGTACTCCGATTTGCGGTTGCGCTATTTCAGCAAGTCGCTTAATCTCTCCTGCCGCACTCATTCCCATTTCCAGAATAGCAACCTCATCATTTTTTGAGAGATGAAAAAGGCTAAGGGGAAGTCCAATGTGGTTATTCAGGTTACCTTTTGTCTTGATTGTTTTTAATTTTTTTTCTGTTATCGCAGCCGTCATTTCTTTTGTTGTAGATTTTCCATTTGTTCCAGTTATACCAACAACCCGTGCGGGCATTTTCTCTCTGTGGAACTGAGCTAATGCCTGCAAAGCTTTTAGCGTGTCGTCAACACGAACAATCGTAGGAATCTCTCCCCTCCTCGAAACCACGTTACTTCCGTCCGAAAGGACAATTGCAGCCGCTTTTTTATTTTGAACTTCTTCAATAAAATCATGACCGTCAAATCTATCTCCACGGATACAAACGAACAATTCATCTTTTTTTAGAGTTCGTGAATCTATAGATACGCCCCGAAAAACTTTTGTCCCAACTCCCGAAACGAGCTCTCCGCCAATAGCCCTCAAACACTCTTCAACTTTCATTTCAATCACCTTACGCCACTCCCCTCACTGCCTCTTCAGCAATCTCTCGATCATCAAAGTGAATAGTGCCCGTTTTTAAAACTTGATAATCTTCATGTCCTTTACCCGCTATCATTACAAGATCACCCGGCTGGGCCTTCTTGATAGCGAATTTGATCGCCTCTTTTCTATCAACAATAACCTCATAGTCTTTACCCCGACACGTCGAAGAAGGAACACCTTCAAGGATGTCATCTAGAATACGCTGCGGATCTTCCGTTCGTGGATTATCTGAAGTGACCACAGAAAACTCACTTTCTTCTATCGCCACACGGCCCATTACTTTTCGTTTCCCTCGGTCACGATCTCCACCGCATCCAAACACAGTGATAACTCGGCCAGATGTAAATGCTTTCGCTGCTCGAAGAACATTACGAAGAGCATCATCGGTATGCGCGTAATCAACGATAATGGAAAAATTTTGATCACAGGGAACCTTTTCAAAACGACCGGGAATACAATTAACAGACTGCAAGCCCTGGGAAATCTGATCTAACGAAAGGCCTTGATGAAGCGCTGCTGACGCCGCCGATATCAGGTTGTATATATTGTGGATCCCTAGCAAGTGAGTTCGTATCTCACAAGACCCCGATGGAGTCTTCAGAACAAAGCAGCTACCTACCTCGGATAAGTCACAATCTTCCGCCATCACATCAGCATATTTTTCGATTCCGGTGGTCAATAAATTTTCTGAAAATTCGTTAGCAATTTCACGACCAACCGAATCGTCTATATTAATTACTAATTTTTCTACACGGTTATCCCGAAACAACCCTTTCTTTGCTTCCTTGTAGTCATTCATCGTTCCATGAAAATCCAAATGATCGCGACTCAAGTTGGTAAATATACCGACAGAAAAGTGCATCCCACAAACCCTCTTAAGAACCAGAGAGTGAGACGAAACCTCAAGAAAGCACTGACGAACTTTTCGTTCAGTCATTTCATGGAGCATTCGATTTATGTCCAAAGATTCAGGGGTGGTTATTGACGCCGTAAGATCGGTATCTCCATAACAGTAGTGAATAGTTCCTATGATTCCCGATTGCTTATTCTTAATCTTATAGATCGAGTCTAAAATATATGTGACCGTTGTTTTCCCGTTTGTTCCCGTAATGCCGTAGACGTCCATTCGGTCAGATGGCCGACCATAAAACTCCGCACCGACCCAAGCTAGAGCACTTCTACAATCTTCTACACAAATCGCGGTCACCTCACCTTGATTCAAATTTAAATCTGATAATTGCTCAATAGGCATTTCCGTAATAAATGCTGATGCTCCGCGAGTGATAGCATCGTTAATAAACTTAAAACCATCCTGCTTGAACCCATGAACAGCAACGAAAAGACCACCATCTTCGACCTCACGAGAGTCGAAAGCGACCGAAGAAATCTCCCGACTTAACGTCCCCTGAACATTCTTCACAGGCAACCCTTGAATTAAAGCTGATAGTTTCCGACCTAATTCATTATTCATTTTGCAAACATTTTTTGTGAAGCTTAAATTCACTTGAACTGGTTTAAAAAAACCAAACTTCCGCTCAATTTCAAAACACTTCATTACGCGCGGTCCAAAATATAAACCCGTTGATCATTTGATGGTACGCTTAGATAACGTAAAGTTTCTCTTCCAATATCTTTGAAGACCGGCGCAGCAACTGAACCACCCCAATGGACTCCCTTAGGCTCATCAACCATGACCAAGATAGCTATTTTCGGAGCGTCAGCTGGAACGAACCCAACAAAAGATGAAACATAAGCTGTTTTTGAATAGCCGCCTGTTTTGCGATCATATTTTTGGGCCGTACCAGTTTTTCCCGCAACCTCATAACCCTTAATTGCAGCCTCTCCCCCTGTTCCTGTTTTGACGGAAAGTTTAAGGATGTCTACCATCTGCCTACTGGTTAGAGTTGAAATGACCCTCCGAACGGTTTTTGGTTTAAAGCTTTTGGTTACACGCCCGTTTTTCATAATTGCGTGTGTGATGCGTGGGACCATAAGGGTCCCGCCATTGGCGATTACGCTAATAGCACTTATCATTTGAAGTGGCGTCGTGCTAATTTCGTGGCCAAATGAAATAGAAGCCAAGGACCACTCATCCCAATCCACTAATTCTTTAAACCGTCCTGTGGCCTCCCCTGGCAGAGCTACTCCAGTTTTTTGCCCGAAGCCGAACTTTCTAATATAGTTGTAGAAAGTTTTTTTTCCAAGTTGCTGAGCGACTTTAACAGAACCAATATTGCTCGACTTAGAGATAATGCCCTGCAAGGTTAGCCATCCAAACTTATGATTAGCAGCTTCTCCTATCTTTTTACCACCGATGAAGAACTCCCCATCTTCACAGAAAAAAGTGTCATGAGGCCTTACTACCCCTGAATCAATCGCGGCCGCAGCTAGAATGGGCTTAAAAATTGACCCTGGCTCATATGAGTTGGCCACGGCACCATTAATCCATCTTTTGGGCTCGTATGCAGAATAGCTATTCGGGTTGTACTGGGGCATATTGGCAATCGCATACACCTCGCCTGTATTTGGATTCATAACAATAGCTACGCCTGACTTAGCCTGGTATTTTTTAACCTGTTTATTTAAATGATGCTCAGCGAAAAACTGAATTACCTCGTCAATAGCTAAAACCATGCCTCGGTTTTCCGCATCTTGTCCGCGAACCTTCCCGCTGAATTGCATGAGTTTTCCGCGAGCATCTTTTTTTATTACTGTTCTAACAATATTTCCTTTTAGTGTCGTATCATATTGATGCTCGATTCCAGCCAAACCCTGATTGTCTATTCCCGTGAACCCTATAACTCCCGAAGCCAACTCTCGCTTTGGGAAAAAGCGCTTATCTTCTGACATAAAATTAACCCCTAAAGGCAAATTATTTCTCAACCGAGAAAATTCAGAAGGAGAAACCCTACGCTTAATCCAAATAAAATTACGTTTTGAACTTATTTTT
>JYMV01044485.1_pt1 | contig 10580 bp, 11 predicted proteins | sample 338911 | NCBI WGS metagenome assembly JYMV01 (sample SAMN03354496, study PRJNA234377) | hydrothermal vent metagenome | biome: Deep sea; feature: Hydrothermal plumes at the Eastern Lau Spreading Center, Western Pacific Ocean; material: Seawater | place: Tonga | collected 2009 | depth 2000 m m
TCTTATCATTAAAGTTGCTTCAATACAGGCTGCGAGAATGCAGGTATATTTTATTGACAATGAAGAGTACTTTAAGAGAAAGAATGTTTTTGAAGATGACAAAGGGAATTTTCATAAGGATAATGATGAGCGAATGATCTTTTTCGCAAGAGGAGTAATCGAGACGGTTAGGAAATTGGGGTGGGCGCCAGACATTGTACATTGCCATGGGTGGATGTCAAGCCTCGTTCCTTATTATCTAAAGAATGTGTACCATGAAGATCCGGTTTTTAGCAATTCCAGGGTTGTGTATTCTACGTATAATGAAGAATTTAAGGAGCGCCTGGGCAAGAATTTTGGTGATAAAGTGATAATAGATCCAAATCGTGAGCAGCCTGTTGTTGAATTGAATGATGCGGGTTATACAGAGCTTAACAAATTTGCGATTGACACATCAGATGCTGTTATTATGGGGAGTGATAAAATCAATAGTGATCTGACAAAGCATATCGGAAAAACCGATAAAATGAAGCTTGATTTTCAAGGCGATGAAGATTACGCTGATGCGTACTCTGACTTCTACGATGAGCTTTTGTTGCGAGAGCCAGCTTTGGTTAGCTAGCAAGAGCAGAATTCAAATTAGTTTTATCTTATAATAAATAGTTTGTTGATTCGTTTTTTAAAGATGAAATATCAGCACCTATTTTATATATGTCGGAAAAGCTCTAATATTCCGGTATGGGTCATTGGCGCACTTCTACTTACTGCCATTGGTTGCCGGGAGCCTGGAGGAATTGGGCTGGAGGTACAGCCAGAGGGAGAAGAATTTAAGGTAGAATTTAGTGACACCACGTCAATTGTAGCATTTTCGGTCAGGGAAGATTCTTTGCTTTCTAGCTTGGCGATAAGAAGTCCTTTAGGATCTTACAGTGATCCTGTATTTGGATATGTGGGAGCTTCCATATACACGCAGTTTTCCCTGCTTTCTAATGACGTGAATTTTGGATCTGGTTTTACGCCGAATTCTCTGGTAATGACTATTGGATATGCAGGTAAGTATGGGGATGCCGCCCTGCAGGCTCAAACCATAAATGTATATCAGGTAGGAGAATCCTTCTTTTCTACATCAATTTATTATTCCAACAAAAAATTTAAACTCGGCTATCCTCAAATGGAAGATGATGAAGGTGATTTTGATCTCGATCCAGCCAAGGTAATAGCCAGCGTTACAGTAACTCCTCAGGATAACGATTCCGTGGTGGTTATTAACTTTGATGATATTCTTTTTAGCTCAGACGATTCAATCCTGGCAGATAATAGTGCTTTTCAGTCATTTATTCGCGGCTTTTACATCACCACTGACACAACTGATTTAGGAGGCATCTTTTACCTGGATTTCTTGTCGCCAGATAGCAAGCTAACGTTGAATTATAATGACTCACTTAGCTTCGATTTTATCATTAATTCAACCAGTGCTACGGTAAACCACTTTGCGCACAGCTATGCTGGAACAGTGGTAGAAAGCCAGCTGAATGATTCCACTTTAGGTGATTCACTGGTTTACATTCAGGCCTTAGCAGGGGTAAAGTCGAAGGTTAAATTCCCATTTTTAAGCGAATGGGTTAAGAACCAAAAGATAGCGATTAACAAAGCCGAGCTTGTAATTAATGTTCTCAACGAAGATTTAACGACCTACCCAGCCCCCGAGGCTATGTTTTTATTGGGTGCAGGAGCTAATGTAACCCTCACCGATCAACTTGAAGGAGCATCTTATTTTGGAGGAACTTATGATCTGGTTGCACGGCAATATAAATTCAATATTGCGCGACATATACATGAGGTGCTTTATGAAGGCTTGCCCAATGATGGCTTGCTGTTGATCATCCCGAATAACCTTCTTACAACAGGAAGCGTAGTAAGTGCTAATAGGGCGATCATTGGCGGGGGGACCAATAACAGTATCGGAATGAAATTGAACCTAACTTATACGGTTTTATAATGTGCGGAATAGTAGCATATATCGGGGACAGGCAAGCATATCCATTGCTTATGAAGGGACTACAGCGATTGGAATATCGCGGTTACGATAGTGCGGGCGTAGCCTTGTTAAATAGCTCACTTAATCTCTATAAGAAAAAAGGTAAAGTAGCTGATCTCCAGGATTTTGTGAAAGACAAAGATCTCAGAGGAAATATTGGTATTGGGCATACACGATGGGCTACACATGGAGAACCGAACGATGAAAATGCTCATCCACATTATTCTAGCTCTAAAAAACACGTGATTATTCATAATGGAATTATTGAGAATTATGTCACCCTTAAGAAGGAACTGGGCAAAAGAGGATATGAATTCCAGAGTGATACTGATACGGAAGTTCTTGTTCATCTTATAGAAGACATACAAGCCAAAGAAGAAGTTGATCTGGTTGAAGCAGTGAGAATTGCATTAAATGGGGTAATTGGTGCTTACGCCATCGTAATACTGTCTAAAGATAATCCAGACCAGTTGATAGCAGCTAAAAGAGGAAGTCCGCTGGTAATTGGTGTAGGCAACAAGGAATTCTTTGTGGCTTCGGATGCAACGCCGATTGTTGAGCACACCAAAAATGTTGTTTACCTCAATGACAATGAAATCGCAATCATCAATAGAAATGAAAATCTGAAGATTAAAACTATTGAGAACAAGTTCATGACTCCATATATGGAGGAATTGGAATTGAATTTGGAGACCCTGGAAAAGGGAGGGTATGACCACTTTATGCTAAAGGAAATATATGAGCAACCACAGTCTATAAAGGACAGTATGCGCGGAAGGCTGAATTTGGAGACGGGAATAGTGGGCCTTGGTGGAATTGTAGATTATGAGAAAAAGCTGGCTAATGCAGAAAGGATAATAATGATAGCCTGTGGTACCTCCTGGCACGCTGGTTTGGTAGGAGAGTATTTATTTGAAGAGCTGGCCAGAATACCTGTTGAGGTTGAGTATGCTTCCGAATTCAGGTACAGGGACCCGGTAATTAATAAAAATGATGTAGTGATTGCGATTTCTCAATCAGGAGAAACAGCTGATACACTGGCAGCTATTGAGCTTGCCAAATCAAAAGGGGCTACAATTCTCGGTATTTGCAATGTGGTTGGTTCATCAATAGCAAGAGCAACAGACGCAGGTTCTTATACGCACGCGGGTCCTGAAGTGGGAGTTGCTTCCACGAAGGCGTTCACTGCTCAGATTACGCTTCTTGCTCTAATGGCATTATCCGTGGCTCAGAGTAAGGGAAATTTGAAGAAATCCTATTTTCAGCAGTTAATGAACGAGCTGGAATCGATTCCGGCTAAAGTAGAGAAGGCATTGGAAGCAGACGAGCAGATAAAGTACATTGCGGGAGTCTATAAAGATGTACAGAACATGCTTTATCTGGGTAGGGGATATAACTTTCCCGTTGCACTGGAAGGCGCGCTTAAGCTAAAGGAGATCTCTTATATACATGCGGAGGGCTATCCGGCAGCAGAGATGAAACACGGCCCTATTGCGCTGATAGATGAAGAGATGCCTGTAATTTTTATTGCAACAAGTAAAGGCCCATACCCAAAGGTGGTAAGCAATATTCAAGAGGTTAAGGCAAGAAAAGGTAAAATTATTGCAATTGTTACCGAAGGTGACACAACGGTAAAAGAATTAGCGGATTACACCATAGAAATACCTGAGACAATGGAACCCTTCGTGCCCCTGCTGTCAGTGGTACCCCTGCAGCTATTGTCCTACCACATTGCCGTAATGAGAGGTTGCAACGTAGATCAACCCAGGAACCTGGCCAAGTCAGTTACGGTAGAATAAATAGGTACATACATTTCTTCTAAGCTGTTGTAACTCCACTTCTTATTTAGTACAGACTTAAACACTGATATTACAGTAGTCCTCTTAATCGTCTCTTAGTTTCTTAATCGTATCCACAGTTTTCTGTGGTAAACTCCTTCTCATTTTCTCTTTCATAATCGTTGAACCAAGTCGTTGAAGATTTACTGTGTTACAAACAATACTCTTGTTCAGTTCTCTTCTTCTTACATCTCCATCCAAACCCTCAAACTATCACTCCCATACAATTCTGTAAACTCAGTATTGTTTATCTCTCCATCTTCAACCACAGTACTCAATACCCTTCCAGTATAAGTACCACCAAACGTTGTACAATCGTATAACGTCAGTGTCTTGTCATTACTGTTCATCACTATACCCATACTGTATAGTCTGGATGTGGAGTTGTTGATGGTGTATTCATCTTCGTTAAGGAATCTAAGTGTGTCGTTTGGAAATACACTTGTATTATTCTCAGTGTCGTAACGGGTAATAACCCAGGTTGTGTTCTTTAGGATATTGGGTTCTGTAACTGGGTATTCCTTGTCCTTTTGACAAGAGAATAGGAGTAGGATTGAGAGTATTAAGAGGAGAGTTGGTTTCATAGGTTATCTCTATCAAGGATTGTACCGATTAAGGTATAATCTAATTATAGTCTAGAATTGTTGTTGATTTCAATGTAATAATTGATTAACATCATAGTATAATCCACAAAAGTAACAGATGTATATAATCGGTCGGTTACGGTAGAGTAGCAGGCTTTTGATTACTCCACATAAATATTCTTGGATTATTGATATATGGCTTCATGTCATCTGCCATGATGAGCACGACGAAGTCAATAAATGGTAAGATGCCAAATCCGCCTCCAAAAGTTAGGATATAAAAAATGGGTACTATGGGCTGGGTGCCGAGATAAATTCTGTGCATCCCCAACATCCCTAGTGGTATGGCAATTAGCGCAGCACCCAGGCGTTTGCCGGTAGAGTCTATCTGGGCAATACCATATTCATCGTCATTTGTTGAAGGAATGAGATGTTGTTGGTTCGTGAAGTGCTGGGGGAAGAGCACTTTAAACTCCTCCAAACACACTGATTGCCCGGTGTTGGTAGAAAGGCTTGCAAATACACTGCTGCTGAATAAAACTCCAATAACAAGGGTAAATGCAAGCCTTGACATAAATGAGAAGATGAATATTGATCTAGATTGCCGCTGAATACCGCTTCGATACCGCGTCCCAGTTGACCACATTCCAAAAAGCACTGATGTAATCTGGCCTTCGGTTCTGATAGTTCAGATAGTACGCATGCTCCCATACATCCAGCCCTAAAATCGGTGTTCCCTTTGTTTCAGCGTCATCCATCAAAGGATTGTCCTGATTGGGGCTGGAAGTTACTACCAGTCCACCATTGCTTACAACCAGCCAGGCCCAGCCCGAGCCAAATCTTGTGGCACCTGCTGCAGCGAACTGGTTTTTAAATTCATCAAAAGATACAAATGCGTTATCAATGGCATCCCCAAGATCTCCTGCAGGAGCTCCCCCACCATCGGGGCTCATCACCTCCCAGAACAAGCTGTGGTTGTAAAAACCCCCACCGTTATTTCTGACGGCAGCAGATTGGGACGAAATGGAGCCCAGGATTTCCTCAATAGACTTATCTGCCAGGTCAGTGCCCTCAAGAGCGTTGTTTAAATTCGTTGTATATGCGTTGTGATGCTTTCCATGGTGGATCTCCATAGTTCTTGCGTCAATATGTGGTTCAAGCGCATCGTGAGCGTATGGTAAAGCGGGTAATTCAAATGACATAATGTTAGATTTTGCTCCTTATTACAAGGAATTATCGATCAATTATTAGTTACTCAAATATAACAAATAATTGATGAGGGCTATCAGCTGGAGGGCCTTTTATAAAGAGGAACGGTGGAGCATGCCTCTCCGAACATGATGGATTTCACGATAGGCTTTAGCAGCATGGATATTTCAACGTATGCAGAATCGTGAATGGGTACATTTCCGCAGCCATTTATGATCACGCGTTCATCCTGGTACAGCGTTAGATCCAGGGACTGCAAGCTTTGCTGGAACAAAAATGTTTCCAGCGTATCTAAATCACCAAATATTACCTTTTTTGCGTGTGGTTGCAGGTTTACCGCCATAAGCATATAAGCCCAGGAAGGAATAATAGCATCAATTGAACAATGTACTGCTACGAGTTTACCCTGATAAGAGCTCCAGTCATGGTCTGCTATAGCTTGCCGGAAATCCTTTTCTCGTAAAATTAATTCCTGGAACAGGTAATCTTTTATGTCAATCAACACCCGTTCACCCTGGGTGTAAAAGTCCTCGAGGTCAATGTTGATTAACCCGCTTTTTTCAACCTTATTTTGAATTTCTTCTTCCATAATACTATCTGCGAATAAAAACGAATCAATGCCAACCAGTCTGACCGGCAAACAGATTCACGAATGGTTTCTATTGCGACTATATACCATTAACTCTTGTTGAACACATTCGTACATTCGTATCAATTCGTTATTCGTTGGTTTTACATCATTCCCATTTCCAGCCTCGCCTCTTCTGAGATCATGCTCATTTCCCAGGGTGGCTCAAACGTGATATTTACCTTAGCCGACTTTACGTCTTTTATTCCCCTTATTTTATCTTCTACCTCCTGTGGCAAAGATTCAGCAACGGGACAGTTTGGTGAAGTTAAAGTCATGAGTATTTCTGTGTTAAAATCCTCATCCACTTTTACCTCATAGATAAGCCCTAAGGAGTATATATCGGTGGGTATCTCCGGATCGTAGCATGTTTTAATAACATCTATAATTATATTTTCTAACATCTTTTTATCCATGGCGATAGTTATTTTTTTAAAGTATATCCCAGTGCAAATAGTTTCATCTGCTTAATCATGCTCAACAATCCGTTCGATCGATTCGGTGACAGGTGGTCTTTTAAACCAATCTTATCAATAAAATACAGATCTGCATTTACGATAGCTTCGGGAGTTTGGTTCGATAATACGTGTACCATTAGTCCTACCAGCCCCTTTGTTATCACCGCATCACTGTCCGCTGAAAAAATCACTTTATCATCTTTCATTTCTGTATTTAGCCACACCTTAGATTGGCATCCCTTTATAAGGTTTTCATCCAGCTTGTATTTATCATCAATCAACGGTAGTGAACTGCCAAAATCTATAAGGTGCTCGTACTTGCCCATCCAGTCATCAAATATGCCGAAGTCCGCTATTATTTCATCTTGTATTTTGTCAATTGATAGCATCTTTCCTTCAATTGCTTACCTGCTTAGCATGGCGACAGCCTTGTTAATTCCGTTTACCAATCTGTCAACCTCACCCAACGTATTATAAAATGCAAATGAAGCGCGTACCGTACCTGGAATCTCAAATTTGTCCATCAGGGGTTGGGTACAATGGTGTCCCGTTCTAACAGCAATTCCTTGCTGGTCCAGGATAGTCCCCAAATCTAATGGATGAATGCCATCAATCACAAAAGAGAATACCGCTGATTTGTCCGCCGCATCTCCAATAAACCTGAGATTGCTGATGGATGACAATTGTTCGCGCCCATATTTTGTCAGCTCATCTTCGTACTTGCCAATATCTTCATACGCAATGCTCTGTATGTAATCAATAGCGGCTCCCAAGCCTATTCCTCCAGCGATATTTGGTGTGCCAGCTTCAAACTTATGAGGCAGCTTGTTATAAGTCGTCTTGGCAAATGTTACGTTCTCAATCATATTTCCACCACCGTGATATGGAGGCAGCTCATCCAAAAGAGTCTCTTTGCCGTAGAGAATACCAATCCCGGTCGGGCCATACATTTTATGCGCTGAAAAGCAATAAAAGTCACAATTGAGTTGCTGAACATCCACCGGTATATGAGCCGGTGCCTGGGCTCCATCAATAACGGTGAGTGCGCCAAATTCATGGGCATAGTCTATTATTGCTTTAATTGAATTGATTGTTCCAAGTGTGTTCGACACATGACAAATGGCAACTATTTTAGTGCTCTCATTGATCACGTTGCGATAAGATTCTTCTGTTATCTCTCCTTTGTTATTTATGGGTATAACTTTCAAAACTGCCCCTGTTTCCTCACATAGCAGCTGCCAGGGAACAATGTTTGAGTGATGCTCCATTTCAGAGATTACAATTTCATCTCCCTGATGAACATGGCCTTTGCCTAAGGTAGCTGCAAGCAAATTAATTGATTCTGTGGTGCCACGGGTAAAGATGATCTCATGCTCCAAATTAGCATTGATAAATGCCCTCACTTTTTCTCGTGTTGCTTCATAGGCCGTAGTAGCGCGTTGGCTCAGGGAATGAACACCACGGTGCACATTGCTATTCGTCGTTTTGTAAAAGTTGTTAATGGCCTCTATCACGGCTAGCGGTTTCTGTGAAGAAGAAGCGTTATCCAGATATACCAAAGGCTCTCCATTCACCGTTTCGCTGAGAATAGGAAAGTCTTTTCTAATATTTTCAACGTCTAACCCCATTGTTGTTGTAGTTACCACAGCTTCTTTATATGTTGTTGGATGTGTAATAATCCAACACGCTTAATGGCTAATATTTAACCGTAATTCCAGTATATTCGTGAGGAAATTCTTCAATTCCTCAATTTTTATTTTGTCCAATACCTCTTTCATAAATGCTTCCATCAACATGGTTTGCGCTAACTTTTTGGAAATACCTCTTGATCTCAGATAGAACAGGGCCTCCTGATTCATCTGGCCGGTAGTTGCTCCATGACTGCACTTAACATCATCAGCATAGATTTCCAGCTGCGGCTTGGCATTCATTTTCGCATCGTCGGTGAGCAATATGTTTTTATTCGATTGAAACGCATTTGTTTTCTGCGCATCCTTTCTCACTAAAACCTTTCCATTAAAAACTCCTGTGCTGTGATCGTCCAGAATGCCGATATAGAGCTCATTGCTGTTGCAGTTGGGCATCTTGTGATCGATAAGCGTATGGTTATCCAGATGCTGATCACTGATCAGGTGATACAATCCGGAGAGATTTGTTTCGCAACCTTCTCCTTCATGAACTACCTCCACATTATTTCTAACCAGCTGCCCACCCAGATTTATATTGGTAGAAGTGTAGGTTGAATCAGCTTCTTGTTTTACCAGATATTTATTAATAGAAGCTGTTGTGGACTGTCCCTTTATTTGAAATTGGTAATGATCTAAATTGGAATTATTAGCACATCGAATTTCGGTTACATTGTTTGAAAACACCTGAAAGTCATTGTTGGAAGACAAAGAAATTCTCGCTTCAATGATGGTAGCCTCGCTGTTCTTTCCTATATCTATTACATTTCTGTTCTGAACAAAGAGATTATCATCATGGCTGGAGATATACAGTAAATACAGCGGTTTATCCAAAACACTATTATCCGGAATATTGATTATCGCTCCATCATTGGCAAATGCAAGGTTTAAGGCATCAAAAGCATCTGACTCGTTGTCCATAGGTGAGACATTGGAATTGGAGATGAATTCACCAAAATCCCTCACTACTTCATGATTTGAATCAGATTCAGTGAAGGGAACTCTGATACCATTAAGAAAAACCAGGATGTGCGCGTCTAACCCGGGAATGAGACATGAACGAATGTCGTTTTCGGTTAACTTTTCGGTTTTTAAAGGAAATTGAACCCAAGCTCTCTTGAGTGCCTTCGCAACATTTGTATATTTCCATTCTTCACTCATTCTGGAAGGAATGCCCAGCGTCTCGAAAGCGGCAATGGCGCTTTTGCGCAACATTATATATCGGTCGCTATTCTCCAGGAATATTTCGTCTTGGTGAATTTCGAAATTGGCTAGATGCTTTCATACGTTAGCTGTTATGCATTTGAAAGAGCAACATGCTCATTTGTAATCCAATCATAGCCTTTCTCTTCCAGTGTAAGTGCCAATTCTTTTCCGCCTGTTTTGATGATTTTCCCATCAAATATGATGTGAACAAAATCGGGAACTATATAATTGAGCAATCGCTCGTAATGCGTAATGATAATTACAGCATTATTCTCCGTTTTTAATTTGTTCACGCCGGCAGCCACAACTTTTAATGCGTCAATGTCAAGGCCTGAGTCCGTTTCATCCATTACGGCCAGGGTGGGTTCCAGCAAGGCCATTTGAAATATCTCCGCTTTCTTTTTCTCTCCTCCTGAGAACCCTTCATTTAACGACCTGCTAATAAGGCTTTTATCAATATCTATAACCTCCATCTTGTTCTTCATGAGCTTGAGGAAGTCAGCTCCATTGAGAGGCTCCTGGCCTCTATGTTCTCTGATTTCGTTTAGGGAGGTTCTGAGAAAGGTCGCGGTATTCACCCCTGGAATTTCCACAGGATATTGAAAGGCAAGGAAGAGACCCTCCTTTGCCCTTTCCTCAGGTTCCATATCGAGCAGGTTGTGTTCTAAGTAGTTAACGGTACCATCAGTCACTTCATATTCACTCCTACCCGCAAGTACTGAAGCCAACGTACTCTTGCCTGAGCCATTGGGCCCCATAATAGCATGGACCTCTCCTTTTTTAACTTCCAGATTTATCCCCTTCAGAATTTCCTTATTCTCAACGGAAGCTTTTAAATTATTGATTGATAGCATGTATATCTTTATTGTTTGATTGATTGTTTCGCAATGCGATTCATTGCTGCTAAGCAGTGAATGTGGGGCGCACACCTTTCCCTACATCGAAATAAATAACA
>JYMV01034241.1_pt1 | contig 10579 bp, 11 predicted proteins | sample 338911 | NCBI WGS metagenome assembly JYMV01 (sample SAMN03354496, study PRJNA234377) | hydrothermal vent metagenome | biome: Deep sea; feature: Hydrothermal plumes at the Eastern Lau Spreading Center, Western Pacific Ocean; material: Seawater | place: Tonga | collected 2009 | depth 2000 m m
GGGCACACTGATGTTGCCCGTGGGCGGCATCACGCCGAAACACATGACCGATTATCTCGCAGCGGGTGCAGCGGGCTTTGGCATTGGTTCAGCACTTTATTCTGCAGGAAAATCCGCCTCAGATGTTTACCGTGTCGCTCACCACTTTGTCGAGACTCTGTCTGCATTATGAAGTGGCTCCCCCACACCCACCGAGCACCGGCGACCATGCGATTATCGCTAAACGACACTCACACCCATGGTTATTGTTCACTTTCTGGCGCAATGTGCTGCACACCCACCTATCATCGTGGTTGCAACTGTTGACAGTCCGACCGATGGCGTCTCACTTGCCCGAGCCTTGCACGTCGCGGGTATTCATTTTCTTGAGATTACGCTCAGAACTAACGCTGGCCTTGAGGCGATTCATCAAATTCGGCGCGAGGTTTCGGGCCTGTGCACGGGGGCCGGCACCTTGCGTTCGCCCGAGGAGATCACACAGGCCGTTGCAGCGGGGGCAGAGTTTCTAGTCAGCCCGGGGGCCACACCCGTGCTGCTGCAGCACGCGAGCGAGCTAGACGTCCCCTACCTTCCGGGGATTGCGACCATTTCCGAGGCACTCGCTGCTCGCGAGATGGGCTACCGATTACTTAAATTCTTTCCCGCTGACTTGTCCGGGGGTGCCGCGTTTCTCGATCATCTAAAAAGTGTCATGCCTGATCTGAATTTCTGCCCCACGGGCGGAGTTAACACCAACAATCTTGATGAGTATCTGACGCTTAGCAACGTTGTCTGTGTCGGCGGTAGTTGGATCGCACCTGCTGAACTAATACAACGCGGTGACTGGCCTGCGATCACAGCGCGAGCGACCGCGACGATCGACATTGCCAGCCGATTGCCCCGATGAAACTCGCCGCAATCGGCGAATGTATGCTCGAGGCCGTTGCAGGCGAGCCCCTATTCGGCAATAACATGACATTCGGATTTGGCGGCGACACGCTGAATACAGCGGTCTACATGTATCGGGCGATACCTGCGAGCACCGACATAACGATCAGTTATGTAACCGCCCTTGGCAACGACCCATGTAGCGATCAGTTGGTCGACGCGTGGCGAAACGAAGGTCTTGACGATCACCTGGTTTTTCGACTTGCGGGTCGGTTGCCTGGTTTCTACCTGATCCACAACGATACCCGTGGGGAAAGGCAATTTTTCTACTGGCGGCAACAAGCCGCTGCGCGATCGCTGCTCGATGACGGTCGAGACCAGGTAATTGCTAAGGGCTTATCAGGTTTTGATCTTGTCTATCTAACCGGCATCACACTAGCGGTCCTTGCGCAACACAATCCCGATCCTGTGATGTCACTTCTGCAGCAACTGGCTGATGGGGGTACGCAGATTGCATTTGACCCAAACCACAGAGACATGCTCTGGGACAGCGCTGAAATTGCCAAATCAGTTTATCGAGACATCGCCCCGCTACTGACCTTCTGCCTGCCCACCTTCGATGACGAACAGCGCTTATTTAACGACCGAGATCCGACTGTCACTGCCACCCGTTGGCTCGATTGGGGGGCAGCAGAGGTAATTGTCAAAAATGGCAGTAAAACAGCATTGCTTGCGACGCCTTGGGAGCAAATCCACAGTTATCCGATTCCCATCGAACGAGTGGTCGACACCACGGCAGCCGGTGATGCGTTTAACGGCAGTTATCTCGTCCGTCGTCTGGTCGGTGACCCATCACGACTGGCCGCTGATGCGGCACATACCCTCGCTGCGCAGGTGATTCAACACAAGGGGGCAATTGCACCTCTGGCTTGATATCAGACAGCCACCACGCTAATCAGTCCAGCAGTTTTCATCCATGAAGCGGCCACACTAGCAGAATCATCGGAACACTCACCGCCACCACCAGAACCTCCAGTGGCAACCCCATACGCCAGTAATCGCCGAAGCGATACCCGCCAGGCCCCATAATGATGGTGTTGTTTTTATGGCCAATCGGCGTCAAGAACGCACACGAGGCGGCTACCGCCACGGCCATCAGCAATGCATCTGGATTCACCTCTAGGCGATTGGCCAACTCCAATGCAATCGGCGCTGCTATCAACGCAGTGGCTACATTGTTAAGCACGTCAGACAGCGTCATGGTAATCAACATGAGAAGCACAACCACCAACACGACCGGCATGCCTTCTGTCCATCCAAGCACCGCGTTCGCAATCAGCGCCGTGCAGCCACTGCTTTCAAATGCTCCACCGATCGGAATCAGACACCCCAAGAGCACAATCACTGGCCATTCGACCGATTCATAGACTTCCGATGCCGGCACCAATCCGAGCACCACGTATATCGCTGCGGCGGCAGCCAACGCCACCGGCAGATAGACAAGCCCGGTACTGGCGGCCAGAATCGCGATCGCAAAAAGTCCGATAGCGAGTCCCGCTTTGCGACGCTGCAACAAACGCAGGCCCCGTTCGGCAAGTGGCAAACAGCCCAACCAGGCAATGATGTCCAGCATGCGGTCCTCCGGACCGGAAAGCAGTAGAACATCGCCCGCACGGATGGACAATTTCCTCACCCGCTCTCGAAAAGGCTGCCCTTGGCGGGCAACACCCAGCAACATCGCACCATGACGGTAGGCCAGCCGCACATCGCGCGCAGACCGGCCCGCGATACGGGCGCCGCTTGGAACCACAGCCTCCATCAATACCTGATGCTTACCCAACAACTCGATTCGATCGTTATGGCCGGCATGCTCGAGACCAGATGCACCAATAAAAGCATCAATCGCGCTCGCAGCCCCTTCCACCACCACCCGGTCACCCGAGCGCAGTGACTCCCGACGTGCGGTGCCCGGCAACCGTTGACCACCTCGAACCATGCCAAGGATCGCAATGTCATGCTCTTCAGCCAGCGGATACAAGTCTCGCAGAGGCTCCCCGAGCAGGCCGGTCGATTCCAACACGACCGCCTCAGCCACGTAGCCTGAAAGATCCTGCAGTTCTTGCCTCGAATTACGTTGGCTACGGGCTTTGGGCAACAATCTCCAGCCAACCAAGGTGACAAAACCAATTCCAACCAGCGCCACAATGCCGCCAACCGCCGCGAAATCGAACATAGCAAACGGTTCTCCGAGCGCGTCCCCTCGAAAAGTCGCAATCACAATGTTGGTCGGTGTACCAATCATAGTCACCATGCCACCGAGGATCGTGGCAAACGACAGCGGCATCAGCGTTAAGGCTGGACCCCGTTGGGCCCGGGTTGCTGCCTCTGAATCGATCGGCATCAGCAACGCCAGTGCCGCCACGTTGTTCATCAGCGCAGAAAGAACTGCCCCAACACCAGACATCAAACCGATATGCACAACCAAAGGACGCGTACTGCTGACCACATAACGAGCAAGGAGTTCGACTGCGCCAGAATTGGACAGCCCACGGCTAACGATCAGTACCAGGGCCACAATCACCGTGGCCGGGTGGCCGAACCCAGAGAACGCAACGCTGCTCGGTACCGTGCCTGCGATCACGGCAACCACCAGAGCCCCAAACGCCACCAAATCGTAACGGACACGCCCCCATAACAGAAGCCCAAATACCGTGCCCAGGATTAAAAACAACACGGTCTGGTCAGTATTGATCGCGCCGTCAGCCACTGACAATGAACCCCTGTTGCCGACAGCGCTGCCAAATCACTCGAAACACAGTCGACATTTCCTCCGGACGTTTTTCGATCCACTGATCTAAAGCGTTAACTGAAAACCACGCACCGCGTTCCATTTCAACATAGTCCGGTACCAATGGAACCACGGTATCTAGCCTGTAAATCCAACTGAATTCCATATCCGTGATCGGTGTCGCTGGCAATTTGAACAAACGCATCGGGACCTTCTTAATCACGAGGCCCACTTCTTCTGCGACTTCCCGCAGGCAACACTGGTCATAACTCTCGCCAGCATCGACATGGCCCGCTACCGAAGAATCCCACAAGCCGGGGCTGCTTTCTTTGTACAACGCACGTTTTTGGAAAAAAAACTGCCCACCTCCATCGAAAATCAACACATGCACCGCCCGATGACGAAGACCTTTTTGGTGCACTTCGTCGCGGCGGGCACTGCCAACAACACGATCTTCGCTATCGACCACCGGCAACAGTTCGGCATCTTCGAGTCGATGGGTCATAGCATGGGATCGGAAACCGAGTCATTAGCAACCGCCTGACGCTGCGCCTCCCCCGAACGCTGGCGTGTCGCCCACTCAGGATCAATCCACACCGGCACATCGATCGGGGCGAGCGGCGTCTTATCAAGAATTAGATCCGCTGCACGCTCAGCCAACATGATGGTGGGTGCGTTAAGGTTGCCATTGGTAATGTTCGGGAATACCGACGAATCAACCACTCTGAGGTGCTCCATGCCCACGACACGACACGCTGGATCAACAACCGTGGCCGACTCCAACTGGTTTCCCATCGCGCACGTACAAGAAGGATGATAAGCGGACTGGGCGTTAGCTCGTATCCAGGCATCAAGATCCTCATCGGTCGTCCTACTCGCGCCAGGCTGGACTTCCTCTCCACGGTAACGATCTAGCGCTGACTGGGCTAGAACCTCTCGAGTCAACCGGACGGCACGCCGGAACACGGACTGATCATGGTGATGTTGCAGATAGTTGAACTGTATTGATGGCAAATCACGCGGGTTCGAGGAACGCACCTGTACACAACCACGACTCTCCACCTTGTTTAAACCTACGTGAACCTGGAAACCATGACCATCGACCGCCGCGCGACCATCGTAACGCATGGCTCCGGGTAGAAAGTGGAACTGAATGTCTGGCCAACGAATGCCCGCCTGAGACCGAATAAACCCACCCGACTCAAAGTGATTGGTAGCGCCCAATCCCTCCTTAAATAACAACCAGCGAAGTCCAATCAAACACTGCTGCCAGTATCCTAATTTCCCGTTCAGCGTGATCGGTTCCCGACAGCGATGCTGCAAGTAAATTTCCAGGTGATCCTGAAGGTTCTGTCCCACTCCTTCCAAAGGATGCACAACCGCTATGCCCATATCGCTCAGGTGAGCCGCTGGACCAATACCAGATCGCTGTAATATCACCGGCGAGCCAATGGCACCGGCACAGACGATCACTTCAGCCTGCGCGCGAAGTTGAAACTCGTGACCATCGAGTTCATAGACCACGGCCACTGCCCGCCGACCCTCCACAACAATTCGATGTACCTGACTCTCGGTCACTACTCGAAGATTAGAACGACCCAATACCGGTCTCAGATAAGCCTGTGCACTTGACGCGCGAACACCACCTCCAACGGTCATGTGATAAGCGCCAAAGCCTTCCTGCTGGTAGCCGTTGTAATCATCAGTGCGCGGATAACCCGCCTGCTCCCCTGCAGAAATAAATGCCTGGTAAAGCGGGTTCCCCTGCATGCCGTTACCGATGCCTACCGATAACGAGCCATGACCTCCCCGGTACTCGTCTTCACCACCAATCCAGTTCTCGGCCTTTCTGAAATACGGAAGGCAATCTCGATAGCTCCAGCCGAGCGCACCCCGTTCTTCCCACTCATCAAAATCACATGCATGACCTCTAACATAGACCATGCCATTAATAGAGGAGGATCCACCAAGTCCACGCCCCCGCGGACAATGCAACCGCCGACCGTTAAGACCCGGTTCAGGCTCTGAATAAAAACCCCAGTCAAATCGGCGAGAATTCATTGGCCGTGATAACGCCGCCGGCATCTGCACAGAGACGCTTCGATCACTACCACCGGCTTCAATCAAAACGACGCGGTTCGTTGGGTCTTCGCTCAGACGTGCCGCAAGAACGCAACCGGCCGAACCGGCACCAATGATCACATAATCAGCATCAAGCATCACAAAGCGCCAATAGATAACGCTCTTGCACCGCCGTCTCTACTGTTCCGGGACGAACCGCCCGCACTCGAGCAAGCGCTTGAGCTGCAGGCACACCGCTTGAGATCAGCAACCTCGCAGCTACCGTACCGGTACGTCCCAATCCTGCCGCGCAGTGCAGCAAAACACGACGCTGCTCACAAAGCAGTTCGAGTAATTTTGTCTCAATCTTCGACCACATGGCCTCAAACCTAAAATCAGGCGCCTGGCGATCATTGATCGGACAGTGATACCAGACGATATTACGTGCTGATAGCGCCGAACTCAGGCTCCCCGCAGCAAGATTTTTCAATTCACTCAATGTGACAAGCGAAACCACCGCGGCCGCACCCCAGTTGTGAATCGTGGCCACATCTTTATCCATGGAACGCCGCCACAGGTGACCCTGTGCATCCAATCCACATCGGCCTGGACAATACGCCAGGCCAATCACTCCACCGTTGTACACGTTGAGCGAATCTATCTGGAAGGCTTCTGTACGATCGGACATAACCACTTGTTTTCTTCACATCATGACGTCTTGGAAAGACAGCGCGCAATGCGGCAATAAGCATTACCACTCACCAGAATTTTCCATTGAGGACCACGGCTCGGCAGGTTCTAGCGCTTCCCCCGCCTGCAACAATTCGACCGAAATTCCGTCGGGTGAACGAACAAATGCCATACGACCATCTCGCGGGGGGCGATTGATTACGACGCCGCCATCCATCAAGCGCTGGCACGATGCATAGATGTTCTCGACCTCATAAGCTAAATGACCAAAGTTTCGACCGCCGGTGTAAGGCTCAGGGTCCCAGTTATACGTCAACTCAACCTGCGCCTCTTCGTTGCCTGGCGGGGCCAGAAAAACCAAGGTAAACCGACCCTGCTCGCTTTCCCTGCGCCGCACCTCCGTGAGCCCCAACTTGTCACAGTAAAACTCCAATGATTTTTCAATATCCGTTACCCGAACCATCGTATGCAAGTACTTCATTGGTAGCTCCTTGAAACAAGTTGTGTAGTGAGGAATTCTCTCGCACGGCGAGTCACTGATTAGCAAGGTGATGCTGTGTCACGGTGCTCGGCGCAGGTCTTCACGTTCAGCACGTCGCTCCACCGCTAACTGGATGAGTTGGTCAATGAGCTCAGGATAGGTTAATCCGCTCGCCTGCCATAGTATTGGGTACATACTAATCGGCGTGAACCCCGGCATAGTGTTGATTTCATTAATAAAAATAACATCATCTGCACGCCGAACGAAAAAGTCAACTCGAGCCAATCCCGTACAATCGATGGACTGAAATGCTTTGATCGCCATGCCTTGCACCATGTTACTTACGCTGGAACTAAGATTTGCTGGCACGATTAACTCGGAACGATCATCAAGATATTTCGTCTGATAGTCGTAGAAGTCGGCGCCAGGAATAATTTCCCCAATAATCGATGCACGCGGTGAGTCATTGCCCAGCACCGCACACTCAACCTCGTGACAGTCCTCGACCGACTCCTCAACCAACATCTTTACATCGTATTGGGCAGCGATATCGAGCGCCTTTGTCAACGATGCCGCATCCTTCGCTTTAGACACTCCTACACTTGAACCCATATTGGCCGGCTTCACGAACAAAGGGTATTGCAGGTGCTTTTCAATATTAAACACCACAGTCTCAGCGTCCGCATGCCAACGATTGCGTCGAATAACCTGATACGCTGTCTGCGACAACCCGCTGGCGTTGAAAATCAACTTCGCAAGTGCCTTATCCATACCAACAGACGATGCCGCGACGCCAGCGCCAACATACGCCATGCCGACCAATTCAAGCAGCCCCTGGATCGTCCCATCCTCGCCGAAGGGTCCGTGCAGCAGCGGAAACACCACGTCAAACGACACTCCTTGATCATGCGGCGAGGCATTGGACACCTTCAGTTCCTGACCGGCTGAGGCGAGATACACGACAGGCAGTGACATATCGTCAACTGTGTCGTGCTCCAGAATGGAAGCATCGCTACCCGCCAGCAGCCAACTGCCCTGACGCGTAATCCCAACGAGAATGGGTTCATAACGTTGACGGTCAATGGCCGCGTACACTGACCGTGCAGAAATAACCGACACCTCGTGTTCAGCCGATTGCCCACCAAACAACAACAGCACGCGTGTCTTGCTCACTTCAATTCAAACCAGAATCGCTTGGGCCAAATTCGACCCAATCCACACGATAGTGAGAGCCTTGTCATAACAACCGGTCCTCACTGTGCATGTTGATGTAGCTCCGAATATAGCCACTGAATATCCTCCGCGTCCGTCTCGTTACTTCACCGCCGCCTTCAGGAAAGGTTATCTGCGAACCGTCCTCCAGACGAAGCGAACGACACGGCATCACCTCGCGAGTGGCGCTAGTTACAAAACACTCACTCGCCCGTGAAACCTGATCCAAATCAATTGGCGTCTCGACTGACTGATGACCCGCTGCCGCTAACGCAATATGTAAATGTTTCTTGGTCAATCCACGTAAATTACCTGCATCGGGCGTCTTCAACTGGTCGTTAATGACAAACCAGATATTGCTGTTCCCGCACTCGGTAACGAAATCCCTGTGATCGAGCATCACACAGTCATCAGCACCCAGTTGCCGCGCCTGGGTCACGGCGATCACGTTGTTAAGATAGTTGCCTCCTTTGATATTCGGGTCAAGTGAATCGACCGGGTTGCGACGCACTCGTGGAATCGCCATCGCCATTCCTTTGCGATAGTAATCAGGGTTCCATACTGGCACTGATTTCACGATGATTACCGATGTGGTGGACTGAACGTCACCGGGGTAGAGATCGACCGCCCCGACTCCTCGCGTGATTTGATAACGCACGTAGAGATCATGCTCACGGGTCGCCCCAGTGGCCTGCACGGTCGAACGAATCTCGTCGATCAATGCTTGCCGGCTCTGGCTGATCTCCATGCTAATGAGACTGGCCGAATGTGCCAGGCGATCGAAGTGGTCCGCCATAAACAATGGCACACCGTCGTACGTTCGAAATACTTCGTATACTGAGTCTCCATACAGAAAACCCCGGTCCATGACTGGAATACGGGCTTCTTCTAACCGAGTGACCACTCCATTAACCGCTGCCATTGGTTGTACTTCTTTCACCTGCTACTCCTCAGTGTTATCCAGAGAGCACTGTCATTTGATTCACTCAAGACGATACCCCAATGAGTCAGCCAGACGGACTGATCCACGCATAAAGACTCCGTTCCCTCGCCCAACCGACCTTTGATTATGATCATACACAATCGATTCAACCAGGAACTGGGACCGAGTCTGATCGACTACGCGTCCAACCGAACGCATCAGCGGTCCTGACACAGGCCTTGTCATGTGCGTCGTAAAGGAAGCCGTTACCGCAAATACTTCTCGTTCCAGAACATTCGCAGCAAGCCCCGCTGCATCATCGAGCAACTTGAAATAGACACTGCCGTGAACTGCTCCGGCTGCGTGAAAAAAACGTTGGTCGATATCAATTTCAATTTCAACCTGCTCTTTCGAGATAACAATGCGAGGACGATAGAACTGATTGATCGGTGCGGAAAGATACATGGCCTCCAATGCCCGAAAATGCGCATCCCGTATTGTCTTTTGTCTCATAGTTGACAAGTCTCGTTAATCGCCTTCTTCGCCGGTTAGTGCATTTGACAGTTCGATCAAGTTTCCGTCTGGATCGCGGAAATAGATCGAACGTAAAGGCCCCGCTGCACCCGTTCTTTCGACGGGACCCTCGATCAATGCAATCTCTTTCTCCGCCAACTCCGTAACCCATTCGTCAACAGCAACATCTACGATAAAACACAGGTCTGCAGAGCCCGGTGTGGGTGTTTGGGCCTTGAGATAATAATCCCAATCAAATGCATGGAGATTGATCTTCTGATGACCAAAATGTAGGGCTGTTCGACCCTCGCCAAAGGTCATTCGCTTCATACCCAGCACACCACAGTAGAACGCGCATGTCGTCTCTACATCCATCACGGTTAACACCAGATGATCCAAGCGAACAATGTTCATGTCTCTTTAATCCCCAATAAAAAGCCCCCGGCACAGGTGGTACCGAGGGCTGAATGAATATGCCTGGCAGTGTCCTACTTTCACACGGGGAGACCCCGCACTATCATCGGCGCTGAACGTTTTCACTTCTGAGTTCGGGATGGATTCAGGTGGTTCCCATTCGCTATGGCCGCCAGGCAAACTGTTTGCACCAACTGAGATGGTGCGAATTTTGGCAGTGATACTTGAGGCGATTCCGCCTTACGAACCAGTCTTCTTGGGTGTTATATGATCAAGCCTCACGGGCTATTAGTACGGGTTAGCTTAATGCATTACTGCACTTCCACACCCCGCCTATCAACGTTGTAGTCTTCAACGACCCTTCAGGGATCTCTAAGGATCCAGAGAGACCTTATCTTGAGGGGGGCTTCCCGCTTAGATGCTTTCAGCGGTTATCCCGTCCGTACATAGCTACCCAGCAATGCCACTGGCGTGACAACTGGAACACCAGAGGTACGTCCACTCCGGTCCTCTCGTACTAGGAGCAGCTCCTCTCAAGTCTCTAACGCCCACACCAGATAGGGACCAAACTGTCTCACGACGTTCTAAACCCAGCTCGCGTACCACTTTAAATGGCGAACAGCCATACCCT
>JYMV01022094.1_pt1 | contig 10577 bp, 10 predicted proteins | sample 338911 | NCBI WGS metagenome assembly JYMV01 (sample SAMN03354496, study PRJNA234377) | hydrothermal vent metagenome | biome: Deep sea; feature: Hydrothermal plumes at the Eastern Lau Spreading Center, Western Pacific Ocean; material: Seawater | place: Tonga | collected 2009 | depth 2000 m m
CGACACTTTTCATCCGCTCAAGCATCGATTAACGAACCGAGTGGCACCCCTACGCGTAAGACCATTAAAACCCGTAAAACCAGACAATCTTCCTCGCCCCAGGACCAAAAGGAGAGTGCGCCGTCTGGTGATGGGCCGCCGAAGAAGAAACGTGGCCCTCCACCAAAGCGTCGGCAAAGCGTTGCTGAAGACGATGGCGACTTCAGCGATTTCTCTTTCTAGCGAAAGCTGAGCCCGAATTTGAATCCTAGTGGTTTTCGCTGAGTAGAATGCGAATATCATTGACGACCTTCTCAGGTACCCACGAATCCCCACTCCAGATTATACGCTTGTGCTGGCCACGGTCGAGGATGAACATCACCGTGCTATGGCCGACCGAATAATTGGCTTCTTCACCATGGTCGTGCCCGTCACCATCTTCGTGCCCATCGGAGGAATCATCGGTGTCATTTTCGCCAGAGGGGTTGTCGCTGTTATTCTCGGTTTGGTTTTCCTCTCCGTGCGAATCGATGAATGACTTTTCAACCACGACGCCGAAGTTCTCCCAGACCTTCTCGGATTCCTCGAGGGTTCCGCTCAGGTGTGGCCAATCGACACCGTGCTTCTGGGCAAAGGCCTTGAGTCTCTCTTGGGTATCGTATTCGGGGTCAACACTGATTGAGAGAAAAGTTACACCATCCATCTCATCGCCCAATTGGTCGGCCACCTCGCCGAGATTCTGGGTGGTCACCGGGCAGACATTGGGGCAGCGGGTGAAGATGAACATGACAACTACCACATCACCCGAGTAATCTCTCAGGCTGACCTGATTGCCATCTTGGTCGGTTAAGGTGAAGTCACCGGCCACCGGCCCGGAAATCGCCGTACCCTCAAATTTCAGCGTCCCTTCATCGCCGATGCATCCCGATAGCAACATGCACAGTACCAAGGCAATACTGATGGGGGCCCGGGGTGACATTGAAGTGGGCGAGCAGGGCCTGCTTTTTACCCTTAGTGTCGAGTTTGAAAAAATCAGGCACCGTAAGCAGGCACCCATGGTGGAGTGCACCAACTAGGTAGATCTTCAACCCCGGCGGGGTTTGTCAGGCCAATTCCCCACAGCATCAGGACAACAAAGAAGAATGGAAAGATTGCGGTTCTGGTAATGATGACCGGGTCGCCGCGCAGGTGCATGAACCATGCTGCAATTCCGAATGCTTTGACTATTCCAACTCCAATCAGTACTGCCCAGGTCTCGTATCTCGGCAGGTTCATGTAGACAGCACTGACTTCGATGACGGTGAATAGCATCAGCAATGCCAGATTGAAATTATAGATATTGCCGAAGGGCTTTGCAAGCGCCATTTCCCATTTTGCCATTGGTTGTTCGCTCATAGATAATCACCTCAATACAGATAGAATGCCGGGAAGATGGCGACCCAAGCCAAATCCACAAAGTGCCAATACAGGCCGAAGTATTCGATACTTTGAGCATTGTCAGGGCTCCAGCCACCCCGCTGCGCCTTGAAAGAAAAGAATAACAGTACCAACAATCCAACGAAGACGTGGAATCCGTGCGCCCCGGTGGTCACATAGAAGACCGAACCGGCCAAGGTATCGATTGTGAATGGATGAGCGCCGTTCATCATATGATCCCACTCAATCAACTTCAGGACCAGGAACAGCGAGCCGAGGAACAGGGTTGCAACCAGATTGTTGCGCACCGCCCGGCGCTGGTCGGGCATCCACCTTCCAGTCAACTTGCCGGTTGGCCTCTGCCAGTTGGGCATCTTGGCATGACGTAGAGCGGTGACCAAGGTGAACGAGGACAGAATAAGGGCAAAGGTGTTGATGGCACCGGGGAGGAGAGTCCAAAATGATTCATTGATCAGTTCACTGGCGACCACGACATAGCCGTCGGGACATGGGGTGCCATGTCCGAACGCATCACACTCGACATCCCAGTGGGTCGTCCATCCGGTTCGCAACCGCAGATAGGAAGAGAAGAAAGAACCGAAGATCATCACCTCAGACATTAGGAATATCCACATCCCGACCTTACGAATCTCAATGCCACCGAATGGCTCGCCGAAGGCGATTGGTTCACTCTTGCCATCGTTGCCGAAATCTTCGCGCCACCAGTTGGCGATGCCGGCGAAGGTGATGACCAGACCTAAACCGAGAATCCCGAAATTACCTTCATGATTCCACTCGATGAAGCCCATCAGGAATAACATCACTCCGAAAGCCATGATAATTGGCGACCACGAGCCGTGGTGGGCATGCTCATCATGTCCATCATCACCATGGTCGTCGTCGCCATAGCCACCGCCGAAGGAAGTGTTGACCAAACCGACGAGAATCCCGATTGCCCCGAAAATCACCAATAGGGCACAGGCGACCATGCCACCGATGTATATAGCGTGGTCAAGTCCATGGGTAGTGTGTATGAAAGCATGCATGCCCTGCGAGGTAGCCAGAATGAAGACGCCGAGGAGAATCAGGCCTACGCCGATGGCAATCGCCGACATCCACGGCTCCTCGTGCTCGCTATGACCTCCGTGGCTTGAGTGAGTAACTTGAGCGCTCAATGTCTCACCTCCTTCTTCATTCCCAGACTCCACAATCTGGATGCCATTCGAGTCAGCCATCCCTTCTCCTCGTGTTCATTATCATCTCCTTGGGTGGGTATTTCAGCGAAGGAAGGTGTCGGCGGCGGACTCGCGGTGGTCCACTCAAGGCTCCATCCACCCCACGGGTCTTCACCGATCTTTTCGCCCTTCTTACTGCTGTAAATGAGATTCCAGACAAGTATCAGTTGTGCCAGACCGAAGATAAAGGAAGCGACACTGATGGAATAGTTGAGGGCTGCATAACCACTTTCGACGGTATAGGTATGGGTTCGACGTGGCATTCCCATGGTGCCGACCACATGCATCGGCCAAAAGGCGGCATTGTAGGAGATGAAGGAGATAAGGAAGTGAATGACGCCGAGTCGCTCGCTCAATTTTCGCCCGAAGGCCTTCGGATACCAGTAGTACAGGCCGGCGAATAATCCGAATATCGTGCCGCCGATGAGGACGTAGTGGAAGTGGGCGACGACGAAGTAGGTGTCATGGAAATGCATGTCCAGACCTACCACCGGGAAGAACATCCCCGAGATTCCTCCCAGAGTGAATGTAACCACGAAACCCAGCGCCCATAAGGTATGGGTCTTGAAGACCAGAGCCCCACCCCATAGAGTGGCGAGCCAATTGAAAATCTTGATACCTGTCGGAATCGCCACCAGCATCGTCGTAGCCATCATCACCACCCTCAGGGTCGGGTCCATACCACTGGTCAACATGTGATGTCCCCAGACCACGAAGCCGAGAATACCGATTCCTGCCATCGCGTAGACCATTGACTTGTAGCCGAAAATCGAACGTCGGGCGCTGGTCGCCAGCACCTCGCTGACGATGCCGAATGCGGGCACGATAACCACGTAAACCTCGGGGTGGCCAAAGAACCAGAACAGATGTTGGAACAAGATCGGGTCACCGGCATTGATGGCGAAGAATGCCGTTCCTATCGTATGATCGAGATAGAGGAATAACACCCCTACAATCAATGCCGGAAGCGAGAGGTAGAGCATGAACATCGAAATCAGGAAACTCCAGGTAAACAGAGGCATTTTCATCCAAGTGACTCCAGGTGCTCGCATAACGAATATGGTGGCGATGAAGTTGATACCTGACAATGTCGATGAAGCACCAAGCATCACTATTCCGGCTATGAACGATACCGTTCCCGGACTGTTGGCATAAATCGAATCACCGGTCAAACTCGAGTATGGGGGGTACATCACCCAAGTGATGTCTGCGGCTTCGCCGGTGAAAACACCGGTGAATATGAGAATACACGAGAATGCGATAAACCAGAACCCGAGGGCATTTATCCTAGGGAATGCCAAGTCTTGGGCGCCGATTTGCAGTGGTACGATATAATTGCCGAACCCTGCGATCATCGGCATCGCCGCCAAGAATATCATCGTCGTTCCATGCAGGGTGAAGAACGAGTTGTACTCAGCATATTCCAGGAAGTCGTTCTCGGGGAACATCAACTGGATTCGGAACAGCATCGCCAGTAATCCACCGACCAAGAAGAAGAAGAAGCCGTAGGCGAAGTAGAGCAGGCCAATGCCCTTGTGGTCGGTGGTGGTCAACCAGCCCTTCAGATAATCCCAAAAAGTTGCCAAGCTGAAACCTTCCGGATTTCGGCTGTAGAAGATGTACATCACCGACAATGCCATCAGGGCCACGGATAGCAGGACTGCGGTCATTAGAATTCGCAATGGTGGGGCACTTGCCGTTACCGCGTCTGCATTGATACCGGGGATTGAGGTTGAAATCGAATTCCACTGGTCACCATTGAAGCCATCCCCACCGTTGACGGCATTGCCTAGCAGGGTGAACTCGACTACCTTGGAATCATCTCCAGGAGCGCTCCAGGTCAGATTCCACGACCGCATCTTATTGCCGGCGGTGGTATGGGTCAGCCCCCCCTTCATCTCCTGAGTCAAGGTTGAATCGCCAGTCACCGTTCCCTCACTGACGATTACCCGGAAACCACCACTGCGGCCATTCCAGCCGGCCTCGGCATCGCCATCTTGCCATAAGGTCATTCCGTCATTGACCACAGTCAGGGTGAAATCGTAGGACTGGCCGGCGGTGAAATTTTCCGGCAGGCCATCGACCACAATCGTTGTCGCCGTTGAGGAATCACCATGACAGGTACAGCCGCTATCACCCTGACTGTCGATTCCGGTTGGAAGCGAGGTCATCGTCGGTGCGGCGATGAGCGCCGCCATCGCCACCAATACCAATAATGCGGCCTTTCTGCCCAACATCATGCAGCACCTCCAAGCGGATCGACCACGTGTACCGTTGCAATCATCAACGAATGTTGCAGACCACAGAATTCTGTACAGGTCAACTCAAAGGTCCCGGTTTCCTGTGGGTGGAAATACATAATCGTCCAGATTCCCGGTGAAACATCTTCCTTTACCCCCCATTCACTTAGGAAAGGAGCGTGGAGAACCGCCGGGTGTTCACCGGTATCCTCGGTGGTCATCTGGTAGAGGATATCGTTATTGTTGGGAATCCAAGCCTCGCCCACATTGACATGTCCAGCAGAGATGTGGTGGCGCTCGGCGAGAATGATATCCTCGCCATCTTCGACGATGACCTTGACGGTGATTACCGAGTGTTCACCCATCCGGTACGGGTGGCCCTTGGCACCGATATCCCCGACCATCACACCATCGGAGGTCAGGTTATAGGGCTGGTCGGCTAAATCGCTCAGCACCACGACAAGTTGGCCACTGGCGCCATAGGTGGTCGCCACATCATCGAGAATCCAGACCAGCACGCCATCGGTGCCGTTGGTGAAGGTTATCGTGCCATCAGGAGCCGCGCCTTCGGCATCCCATTCCAGATTCTCGACATAGGTGAATTCCCAAAACCACTGGTAGCCGACCAGTTCCATCTCAAAGGTGTCTTCAGCCTGGGTATCGGGTATCGTCCCCCAACTGCCGACCAGGGATTGCCATGCGAGCCATACCAGCCAGGCAACAAGAATTGACGGTGCGATGACCCAAGTCAATTCCAGTTTGAGATTATCACGTTCCTTCGGGAACACCCCCGGGGTGAGTTTCTCGAGAGTTTTTTCCGAAACCAGACCCTTGCGATGGACGAGTAGGGTGTATGTCATCCATGCGAAGGTGAATACACCGACAACTATCGACCAAAACATGAACTCTGAGTAGAGGGTGTTGAAGACGGTGTACTCCGCAGGCATGATTGCACCTATTTGCGGCGGTCCGACTGAAAGTAATAAGTATAGCCATAGAGCCATTCCGTAGGAATGGATAAGAGCAATGTGGGAAGAGTTCACGGTGAGGGGAAAAAGACACTTTTACCAATTGGCAACAGCATAGGCTATCTGCTGGTTATTACAGCCGACTTCATCTGCAGAATGAGGGGTGCCGATGGGAGAAGAAAATCCACTGGATGGCATTACCGCCTGTTTACAGAAAAGCCTTGATGACGTAGTCATCATAGCACTTGAAGTACGACCGAATTCGAGCCGAGATGCGATTACAGGCATCAATCGATGGCGCTCACGCCTGCAGGTTTCGGTCAAGGCTCAAGCGCAAAAGGGTGCAGCAAACCGAGCGGTTGAGAAGATAATCGCCGTGCTTCTCAACATCAATCAAAGCGCGGTATCGATAACCCAAGGGTTGACCAGCCGACAGAAAATGCTGAGAATCGACGGCATTGGGGTAGACATGGTAGTCGAGCGCTTGAGTTCGGTGCTAAAGAGGTGAAGGATTAGTTGGAAGTCAAGGTCGTAATTCGGTTTCGACTAAACGGGATTCGAGGTATCTTGGATGAGATATTCAGAGGTTGGATGAGCAGTGGTAGATGAGGAGAAGAATCACTGGGCCAAGGTGCGTGCCAAGGCCGCTGGGCCACCGGACCGCGCGGCGCGATTCGATGCCATTGGGGAGACTTTGGCCATCGCCCGCCAGCGTAACCGTCCGACCAAATTGGGCGGCTCCGGATGCCCAATCCTTGTCGAGGGCATTCGTGACAGGAAAGTATTGCGCAATCTCGGCTACTCAGGTCAGATAGAATTGGTCAATAGAGGTTGGAACCAAGGTAGGTTGTGTGCGTGGTTGTACGAGACCTATGGTACCCGAAACCGCGTCGATGGAGGTGCGGCGATGTATCTGCTGATGGATTGGGACCGCACCGGCGGGCGGCTGCAACGCAACCTGAGTCGGCGTTTGGAGAGTTTCGACATTCTGATTGATACGCAGTTGCGCAAGCGGTTGAGCCGCTTCCTGACCCCCGAGACCAGCACCGTCGAAGGACTGCGCGGCTTCATCACCGAGTTGAAGATGCGTATACAAACATATGATCCACTAGAAGAGGAATAGTCTAGTTCAAGCGTATTACCAACCGCTCAATCAGATCTGCAGAAAGGTCATGCTCAAGCCGCTCGAGTTCAACCAAGTGCTGACGAAGTTCTTCCTGTAATCGGCGAATTAACCCCTGCTTCATTCTTCTCCAGCGGTGATCGACTATCTCGCCGCGTTGCTCGGCTCGCCAGGTCGCATCGCGAATCTGCTGCATCTCGCGCTCGATTCGACCTTCCCAGGCCGAGCGGGTATTCCATCGCAATTCCTCAAGAATCGGCTGCAGGCGGCTCCGCTCATCCTGCAATAGCCAAGCGTGGAGATCATCGATTGCTTCTTCGATAGTATTCTCGGCGTGATCATCGGGCTGGAATACGCCGATATTCTCTAGGTCTGACCACAGGCGTTCAGGTTGATTATCCAAGGGGATGCCATGGGCATCGAGGAGCATCCATCGCCGCATCGCCCGGCATTGCAAGCCATCGGTCTGCCAGTCAAGACAGACCACCCATTCAGCAGTTTCAGGCCATTGTTCGGGACGTGGCGCATTATACCATTTCACCCCCGGCGCGGCATCGCATTGGTCGACGAGCCAGCGTACCAGTGGATGGGCCGGGGTGATGTGCGGCCGTTCGGGATTTTCACGCGCGGTGTCGCGCCAAAAGGTGACGGTCAGCCAATATGGTGATGGCGAATTATTCAGTCCTAGCATGACCTCCTGCCAATCTGCATGTCGACCATCGGCCAGGGCCGGCTCGCCACAGCGCTCGACCAATTCAGCGACATTTTCCCTACTCAGTTCAATCAGGTCACAACCCACGTGTTCGCTGTCATAGACATCACCACCAATTTCCTGCAGTCGAGATTTGACCCAGCGGCGCAGGTCATCGACTTCGATGTGGAGGCCATTGTCCAGAGTCTGCTGACGTACCTCATCGATTCCCGGGTCCGGGCCGAGCCATTCTCTGGTTTCGGAGGCGCGCTCCTTATGCCATTTCTCGCGCATCACCAGAAGAGTCTCAACACCGTCTTCGGGATTTGCCATCAAGCCTTTTTTCAGCGGTATCCCATGGATCAACTCCGGGTCATCAACCGCGACATCCTTGGCCTCGACCAAAATCGGCCGACCCTTTTGCATCTCCTCCCGAGCGATTAGACGCATCGCTTTTCCGAGCAATGGGTCGAGCATCCCCAGTGACTGCTCGAACATCCTGATACGACTGTACAGCCGACCCAGAACCGCCGCATCAATAGTGCCCTCGACGGCAAAGTTGAGGACCGTGATCTCTTCGGCCATCTGGCCGAATCTATCGATTCTACCGACCCGTTGTTCGAGCCGCATCGGATTCCATGGCAGGTCATAGTTGACCATGCGGTGACAGTGTTGCTGGTCGAGCCCTTCACTGCCCACTTCACTGGAGAGGAGGATATCGAAATCTCCATTGGCGAAGGAGGTGCGAATTCTCTCCCTCTCGCCCATCTTGGTAGAGCCGGTAATCAATTCGGTGGCAAAACCAGCCGCACGCAGGCGGCCTAACAGGTAGGCTAAGGTACCACGGAAATGGCTGAACAAGATTACCCCGCCGACCTCATCCTCGCGCAGGCTTTCACCGAGCCAGAACGAAAGGGCAGCGAATTTACTGTCAGCCTCACCCAGATTCTCGGCCGCGGTGATGAGCGCAGTCGGATTGCCGACCCGAGATAGTAGACGCCGCTCGACTCGGTCGAGGCCAACCGCCTCCATCTCTCCTGTCACGGCCATATCGTCGTCACCGTTCTCGGGCTCTTGGTCGAGGTCTAATGCCAGCCTAGCGGCATCGCGCATCTGCCGTAACACATGGCTGGCATAGGCTTGCAGTGAGCTGCTCGCCATCCGTTCGGGCACCAACATCGCCCAATCCCAGACATCTTCATCGGGGCGGCGTAATTCCATCAATCTATGACTCCAATCACGCGCCGCAACGTAGAGATTCCATTCTTCCTCCTGTAGACGGATGTCTAGGGTTATCGCCTTGCGAGTAGGCTGTTGCCAATCGAGATCGCGCCGGCGTGAGCGCACAATCAGGCCATTCAGTGGCCTCAGGCGCCGTACCAGGTCGGCTGTGGCTAAACGCAGGTCGGGAGTGGTATCCTCATTCCAATGCATCTCGCGCACCAAGGTGGCTAGCATTTCCAAGCGCGCATCACCGGAGAATCCTACCGTGTGTTCAAGAACCATCAGCCAATCATCGACCACATCGATGTCGGGAGATTCGGCCGCCAGCAGGTCGAGAATCTTGTTGAGGATAGTTCCCGGTTGCAGAGAGCGGGAGAAGGCGTAGGCATCGGGCCAGCGACCTGGCGCCAGTTGCGAGAGTTGCACAAATAGGTCATCGGTTGACAGGTTTACCGGGGTTGCGGTCAAGAACACCACACGTTGTGAGGATAGCGTGAGCATCGTTACCGCCGAGTGGAGATGTGATTTCGGATTGCGAATATGATGCGCCTCATCGACGATTGTCAGCATCGTTCTCGGACTGTGGTCGACTAACCAATCGAGCATCGGTGAACGCCGTAGTATCCCCTGTGATACGACCAGAACCATCACCTCTCCATCCTCGATACGCTCGATATAATGCCTGAAACTCACTCCCGATTCGATCTCGACCGCCTCGATGTCGGCGCGGTGCCACAACTCATTGCACCATTTCCTCCGCAGTCCACCGGGGCAGATGACGATGACTGCGCCACTCTCGCCGCGTCCCCGAAGACTGACGAGAACCTGAATCGCCGAGATGGTCTTTCCCAGACCGACCTCGTCGGCGACCATTATTCCCTTCCAATCCGAGGCCGATAACCGCGCCAGTGGGAGGTGTTGATGCGGCAGGTCGTCGAACCTGCCGAAGCGTAACATCGGGGCGCCATCTGAAGTCGGGTTGAGGAGGTGCAGGTCGGTCAGGAGGTCGCGTATTTCGGGCGCCTCGCCATACCGGGCTGGCTTGGCCGAATCCGACTCGCAAGAGTCGCCTTCCAAATCACTTGAACCTGATTCCATCAACCTACCCGGATACCTATCTTTGACCAACCGTTCTTGAACTCTTCATTCACTTTCACTCCGGCGATGACTTTTCATCCGGTAGGCAATTCACCGCTTCCTTGACGGTATTGAGCACCACGTGGGTCGAAGAACGGATTATTCCATCTATTGACAGCACGTTTTTGGTCAGGTCGTTGAGGTCGTCCGGGTCACGCACCCTTGCCACCACCATCGAATCGAATTCACCGGTCACGTCGTAGACCGAACTGACTCTGGCGTCACCAGCGATTTCATCCTGTACCGACATGATTGAATTCTTGTCGATGCGAAGGCCGATGAGCACCGTCATCGACCACCCGATTTTCTTCGGGTCGAGGTCGACGTGGTAGCCGCGGATGACGCCCAGTTCAGTTAGACGGGTCAATCGATTGGTCACGGTTCCTTGGGCGACGCCGATCTTGGTTGCCAACTGCCTCTGCGAGGTTCTGGCATCGACGAGAAGTTCGGCCAATAATTTCCTGTCTACATCGTCAAGTTCAACCATTTTTTCGGCCTCCTTGGGAAATATTCCCGTTGCGGGAATCTCCCTCAAACCGTACGGTTATTGAAAGTTCGCACTCT
>JYMV01037335.1_pt1 | contig 10577 bp, 6 predicted proteins | sample 338911 | NCBI WGS metagenome assembly JYMV01 (sample SAMN03354496, study PRJNA234377) | hydrothermal vent metagenome | biome: Deep sea; feature: Hydrothermal plumes at the Eastern Lau Spreading Center, Western Pacific Ocean; material: Seawater | place: Tonga | collected 2009 | depth 2000 m m
GTTCCTTCCGGCCACCTCTGGTTGAATAGAAGCACATCCTCAACCTCTAATTGGTAGTTACTATCCAGATCACCCCAAAATTCGCTACGAAACAATAGCGTGTCAGATAAGTTCAGCAAGTTGAAAGCCAGCGCAGTATCCAGGAACACAGAAACAGTTTCAAAACTGGACAAGGTATCCTGTAATGCAATGACCATACCTGAATCCTGGGCAATAAGTGTATAATTGATTGCCGTATCCTGTGTTGAAACAAGGTCAAGACTGAAAGTAAGAATGGGTTTATTGAACTTAATCTGAATTGTGTCCGGTTTTAAGATAGACAACACCTGAAGTGAATCAAATTCAGGACTGATAGAAATAATACTAGGTGGTTGGTCATCAAACTCTATCCCATCCGTAGAAATTACAGTAGATACATTTGTGGCTCCATCTACGGCCCGCAGGTAAACATGGTATTGTACTTCTCCTTCCAGGTTTAAACCAACAATTCGAACGCTGTCCATTTGATTAGCTGCACGCCAGTCAATAATGTTTGTGGTATCATCCCCACTGCCCAGCGCTACCTCATAATGATCAATAATTTGGTTATCTGTAAAATCTATCCAGCGTGCATATAGTTGTGTTGAGTCAGCTGTATAATCTACATCTTCTATATAAAATCCATCCCAAATAATTCCTGTGCCCGGTGGTGAGACATCCACCGTGAATCCATTTCCCCAAAGCGAATCAGACATGTTTCCCACCATATCCTCAACATGGACGGCACCATAATAGGTTGAATTATTGGTCAGCGAAATACTTGTAAGTGCACCATAGTTAAAATTTTCAACGACAGTCCAGCTGACTACATCTGCCAAGCCCGAATCGGATCCAATGGCCACAAAGGCCTGACGCGGGCCAGACTCAAGATCACCAGCGGTCCATGAAAGATGAAGGGAATCATCGTACTTGGAATAGGCCTGATCCATTTCTGAAGATCCCTCCAAAATATTGGATATACTGGGATTAGTTTTATCAAAGAAAAGCCGGTTAAGGCTGGTATCTACTTGATTTCCAGCAGAATCAACAACCAAGATATTTAGATCAATTTCACCATTATTATTACTGTCGGAAAAAGTATGGTTATATGAAAAGTTAAACCCGCTTTGGGAAGGAAAAATTTCATTCCCATCAAAGGTTGTTACTAAGGATCGATGAGCTTCATTGATCGAAAAATTCAATGTGGCAACATCACCAAGCTTTGCTAAAGAATCACTGTAAACATTATCTGTCACTAGTGAGACGGACCCAAACTGAGGGCTAGTCTTGTCAAAGCGGACAGATGAATTATCGGTTGTTGAACTTGTATCCTGCCCAGATAGTCCGCCTAGATCACTATAGGAAATTTGGAAGGTGATTATTCCCTCGATATCTGAACTTATCATGACACGTCCTCCCTGGTATATAGTACTTGTTGGATTTTCTACTTGAATAGCCTGATCAGCTATAGTCAAGCTGGATGCACCTAAGGGTTCGGTGGCAATAAATCTAACAATAACTGTATCCCCTATCTTTGACCAAGTAGAATCCTGATTTGAAGAGAAGATTTTAATTGACGCCAGATCAGGTGGGCCTACATCAATATTTACAAAACTTTCATCGGTAGTTGTACTCTCAGTTTCTCCTGGGTTTCCGGGACAATCGGCATAATCGATAGTAAACGGTATGAATCCGCCCGAATCGGAGTCCAAAACCGTATAGGTCGCTGAAAAAGTCCCCCCATTTTCAACTACATTACATGTATCATTCGAAATAGTTACCAATACGGAAGACAGTGATTCATTCCCTTCAAATGTCAGGGTCACTATGTCGCCAGGGACTGCAATAGTGGAATATTGATTACTGGATTCTATATGCACCATATTTAAAACAGGCAAGGTTTTATCAAATATCACATCCGAGTTATCTGTTGTTGTGGTTATATCTTCACTTATGTTTCCTGCCAGATCTACGACCTGCAGCAGAAAGGAAACACTGCCCTCCGTGTCAGTATCAGTGAGCTCATAATCCGCCTGATACTGGTTTCCCCCCACTGAATCGTCCATAATAATCGCAGACCAAGATAACAACGACTCCTCACTAGTGAAAGCGACACTGACTGTATCACCTATTTTTGCACACTCGACCCCCGCATTATTAGATGTAATGGACACCGGATTCAGTGTCGGCAGAGTATTATCAAACGTCACCTGAGATTCGTCTGATGTTGTATCGATGCCATCATCTGGATTACCCTGGACATCCGTAAAAGATATACTAAAACCCACCACACCTTCTGGGTCCCCATCAGCCATGGTATATATAGCTTGAAACTGATTTCCCCCCAAATCTGTAACTGCTGCATCCTGGCCAGCGATGATAACTGCTGTTTCGGTCAGAATCTCGCTGGCAGTAAAAGTGAGAGTGACGTCATCCCCAACTCTAGACAGTGTGGAATTAGCATTACTGGAGATAATTGAAATAGGAGCCAGACCTGCCGGAGTCTCATCAATCAAGAGTTCAGTACTGCTCTGGCTGCCTTCTGTACTATTTCCAGGACGATCAGTCATGGTAGCTTTAATAAAAATTGTTTCCCCTTCCGTAAAGCCGGTAAGCCCTTCCACCAAATCTCCAGATACAGTTATAACTTTATCGGTATTTAGATCATTAGCTGTTATCGCAGCCAGTGAACCTAGATTTTCATAGGTATTTACCCCAACTTTTCCTTGTAACTGGATGGTTCCATTCTTCAAAGTAGTATCATTAGCTACCGGCACATTGACATCTAGACCAGTATTTGTCAAATTCCATATATCTGTTACCTCGTTGCCGCCTGTTGCAATCAATGTACCCACAGTAAAATCTGCAGGTGGGGTTCTGTCAAAGATTACCCGGCTGCTATTACTGGTCGAGCTCACAGGATCACCATCATTCCCCGCTAAGTCAGAAAAAAGAATTTCAAAAGCTGTTTCTCCTTCCGGATCTGTTTCTGCCATTATATAATCTGCGCGAAACTGATCATTGCCCAGATCTGTAATCGTGGTATTCTGGGTCACTACTGTGGCTGATCTTGAAGATAGGTTCTCACTTGCAGTGAATGTAACACTGACCACATCATCTACTTTTGCCCAGGCAGGATCAGAATTACTGGAAGCGATGGTGACTGGGCTTAGAGTTGGAAGTGTTCTGTCATAGGTTACCTGAGACCCGTCAGTGACAGCATTGTGATCTCCGGGATTGCCCATATAATCAGTCACCTCTATCAAGAAATCCATTATCCCTTCCGGTTCAGAACCAGTTAATTCATAATCAGCACGAAATTGTTCACTGCCCAAATCTGTAACCGTGGCTGCATTTCCTTCCAGAGTGACGGTGGGTGTATTAACATCCTCATCATAGCTCATAGTAATGGTGACCACATCTCCGGTTTTAGCCAATGATGATGAATTTACATTGTTAGATGTTATATTTACTGGATCCGGATCATTTGCTACCAGATCGATCTCCAGAGTAGTGGTACTAGTGTCCCCTAAGGAGAAATTACCGGCTTTATCAAACAACAGCGCTGATAGAGATGCGGTTTCCTGGTGAGCAAATCCGGCGATAGCCTCGAATGATTCCTGTGATGCTGATACACTTTTGAGCGTAGCGGTGAAATCAGCGGCAGTAACGGTGTCTTTTGCGCCAAATGGTTCAAAATCACCGGTATTGATCCTACCTCGTAACTGATATGTAGAGCCGACAATAACACCGGTATCATAAACAGGTTCTGAGAAATTGATTGGAGAATCTTCTGTTACCCACGCGGCACCATCAATTACCCCATTATTTCCATTTGTTGTCTGGTCGTAAAGTACATTACCGGTGGCAGTATCTGCCTTCCAATATCCTACCAGACCCGGTTCATCACCTTCCAGAGTTGTCGTTCTAAATCCTTTGATTTGAAATGGTGTACGTACCACACTCCAAAAACGCACATCATCAAGATTCCCATCAAAATACTTTGCTGTGCCTTGTCTGGCAAAGGCACCCAATGTTACCTCCGCCGGGGCTCCTCCCCAGCTAACATTTCCTGTTACCGATTTGTTGTCAACTAAAGAACCATTCCGGTACAATTTGAGTACACTGCCATCATAGGTCGCAGCCAGGTGAGTCCATTGACCAACCGGCGTTGAAGCACTTACCATGCTAGGATAATTAATATCATAATTTTCGGTTTTGAGATAAAAACGCCAGCCTGTGGCAAAAAACACAAAACCAAATCCAGCTTGGTTACTTTCACCTGCATCCATAGCATAATTCAGAAAACCTTCGTAATCAGACCAAGAGTCTGGTTTGATCCAAGCTTCTATTGTAAAATGGCTATCAAACTGGTAAAGATTGCTGCCGGGAATGATCACGTTATCATTTGAACCATCGAATAAAAGTGAATTTCCGGGATAATAATTAAAGTCAACTACTGCTGAATCTTGGGGTACGCTTACTTCCAGTTCCACATCCGTATTGGTGCTATTCCATTTCCCCGCAAATACATTTCCGCCCACTGATGTGACATCACCAACTGCAAAAGGGGGTGGACCGGTTCGGTCAATAACAACTCTACTCTCATCTGTGGTGTTTTGTACCGTGCTGCCATCAATACCATTCTGATCTGTAAAATCAATGGAAAAAGTCACAGGACCATCTTCATCCATATCTTGAACAACATATAGGCACTGATATGATCCTCCACCTTGCGGATCTACATTGATTTCATTGCCATTCATCTGTACATATGGAAGACCAGCCAGGGTAGATTCACTCGTAAAGGTTAAGGTAACTTCATCATCTTCAATTGCTATCTGGTTATCAAATTCATTGTTCGACTCGATATGCACGTATGATAATTTTGGCAGGGAAATCACTCTAACATTATCCACTACCCAGGCATCTATCCACCATGAATCGGTGCCATAAGCCCTCCACCGAATCTTTAATAATCCTCCATCAACGTCAGCCAAGAAAGATTCCGTCCTGAAATTGATTTCTACAAAACCTGCATCGGGACCAATCTCATAGTTCAGGACCTCTGTCCAGCCGTTGCCTCCATCATACTCGATGGTCAGGCCATTCGTATGGGCAGAAGCATTCCAGAAATTCAACGCCAAGTCAAATTTTACCATTACCGCATCATTGTCACCTACATCGATATCTGGTGATTGGATATGCAATTCATAATTATAGATACGTGGTCGATATTCAAACACAGCCCCTGGCGGGGTATATCCAGAATCGGGATCCTGCCAGTTCGTGCCCACATACCAGTTTTCTCCTTCATGGAGCCAACCATCAGGCCAGACGTCATCCTGATTAAAATTCTCACTGAATAAAATATCTCCCTTTAAAACTGATAGAGATGAAAATAATAAGATTGAAAATAGTTTAAGTCTCACTGTACAGTAATTTCTGCTGAACGTGTACCTTGTATCTGGATAATCGTGTCATCGGTTTGGATCACTTCGCATTGTGTCGTGTCATACTGAACCTCAGTTATCCCCGTCTGCAGTGGGTTAAACAATATTTCCGCTACGTGGGTTAGGCTATCAATGGATGTTTCTTCTGTATCCAAGTAGTAAGTGAAGATATCAAGAGTGCCTTCATTCAGCGTGTAAGTAAATAAGGGAGTGGTTTGGTTCGAATCGGTCATGCTACCGGGCCCAATCCAGCCTGGAAGCAAAGTATCTATTTCCAGAATCGATGCATCAAATTCGATATTCAGGTGTACGCCGGCAAAAGGAGGCGTCTCAGTAGAATCAAAAACTATGTAAGCACCTAAAGAACATACTGCTGTTACAGATGTGGTTTGTGCCCTAGGGAAAAAAGATAGATAGGGTGGGTCGGGAGCTTCATCGGCGTAAATATCTACCGGATTATCAAAAGTTTTTTCTTCCAGAGTACAGGCAAAAATAGATAATAGGAGAATGATTAATAGATTAGGATGAAATTTTATTCTCATTCTTCCTGAAATTTTTCAGGAGGAAAAACATCCCATTTTTGGATAATATCCTTTTTTGGTCGCGGTCCTACAATATAAGCATGGATACTGTTGACAATCCATAATGTGCCTGCAGCGGCAGCAGTATAGATCATATAATTATTATAGTCTATATGGTTTTGCCATTCTGTCTCTGCCGTAGCACGATACATATCGAATTCATACTGTTCTGATGAAGCTTCATAGAGTTTGGTATTATCTATAAATGCTTTTCTTGCTTTATCATATTTGGAAAAAAAGGCTAAAATGGTTACAGCTAAAGATGATTCCAGCCCACCCCATAGTAAAGCTGATGTATTCTCACCGGAGTATACCTGACCCCATCCGGGAACAGCCAGAGAGCGCACCATCGCACCCATAGGTGTTTTATCATAAACGATTGTCTCGGGATCCTGAAACAGAATCATTTCTCGATATTCAACCCAATCCTTGCTAACGGCCTTAAGAATTTCACCGACCCAGAGCCGAATTTCATTCAGCTGACCTTTATAATAACTAGTAACATCGAGCTTTCTCCGACGGACCATCCCGCCCGATCGAGTACTGTACATCTGACCTTCCAGCAAAAACCGGGCACTATCCTCAATGATCTGATTAAACATGATATAATCTGCATTGAATTCATTTCCTAACGAGCGGATCAGTTCCATTCGCCCGGAGGCAGGATTTTCCAGGCTGTCTATAGGTGAAAAAAAAGCGTCTCCCGGGCTATTGAATTTGAAATTCCCGGAAGTAAAATCCGTGCTCAAGCTCGAATCAAAGTCCATCAGGTCTGAATCGATGTGATTCAAAACCAATATAGTCGGTACCGTATCGCTCCCCTGGAGCAGGCTTAAACAGAAAAGACCAGCCATCCAGAAAATTAAAGGTTTCATTTTGCAGGGATGATTTTAGGTTTTTTCTTTAAATAATATTGGAAGGTAAGAGGTTGATCAACCAATATGACCTGTTCATCAATAACTTCATCTATCCTGAACACCCGTAGATGGTGATCTCCCGCTTCCAGTTGCAAACCTATGGTTTTCTCGGTCCAGCGATGAGTATCGTTCAATTCAAAAATAAGTCCTTTTTCATCAGTTTTGAATTTGATATTGTAAACTGGATTCATAAAAAAATCCAGATTGATTGCCTTAGATGGGTTGACAACTATGTCATAATTGATAGGTGCATAACCTTCCTTTTCAATCTTAAACATATGGGATCCAGGTGTAATAGTATTCTTGCGGATTGGTGTGGTTCCTATTGAATTCCCATCCAAAAGAACTTCTACCCGTTTCGGTATAGCATTGACCGATAAGGATATCTGAGCATAAACAACTCCTGCCATTATCCAGTATATTAGGAACTGTTTACAGGGCTTGATCATTTTCATTATCCGTCTTAAATATGTTTTCGAAGAAAAGAAGATCTGTATCGTCTCTGGTAACCCAGCCGTTTATCTGAGTTTGAGCGCCGGATGCTAGAGTAACTTCGATAGTTCCAAAATACAGTCCTTTTGCCACATATTGAACTGCGATTGGTACACCTTTGGGCAGCAAAAACTGGGTTGATCCGCCAATATGCGGTTCATCACGAAAATGTACGTTTCGCTTATTGGTGATATAAATATTCCCCATTTCAGCAAGCCCCTGGCTGGGGCCAATACCAATATTGACTGTTAAATCTTTTTGCTCCCCAAAGAATATTTCTCTGCGAAAAGGAGCAAATACCAGTTCTGTTCCAGCAATAATCCTCAAATCCTCACTGTTTTTATATTCTCCTAATATGGTCAAGTTATAATTCCCTCGTCCATCAGAATGTGTTTCCTGCAAGAGGTTGTCCAATTCATAAATGGCTACATCCACATTGGCCAAGGTGCTGTCTGTCATTTTGTTTTTAACCACTCCGGCCACATCCAGAGGCTTCTGTACGATATATATTGGATCCAGAATTATTGTTCCAAAATCGACCCCTAAAAACGGCGACCAGACGGGTACAAAATCCGGGTGTTGAGGAATGACCTTTATAAAGTTTGTTTCTCCTTCAACATCAAATACTCCCTGAGGCAGATAAATTTGAATCAAATCTGTTACCCCCTGCTGAATAAACAGTAGCGGTTGAACTGTATCGCCCCTGGAAAATACCTGTACCATAAGACCATCAGGCCGGAGTCCCGGGTAAACCAAGGATGCCTGTATATCGATCTCACCATATTCGTAGGTTACGGATATCAGCGGTTTTCGGTCATTATAGATTACCTCCGGGTATTGCGGAGGCTTGAACGCCGAACAGCCTGCAAACAGGAAAATACCTGTCAAAATACTCGCGAAATATTTATTGTATCTAACCTTCATGCTTTAATTTGATAATTTTGAAAAAATGGGGCGGAATTTAACTTAACCTGCTAAAAAGTAAATCTAATACATATTTACCGTCACTGCGCAACCCATTATGTTCATACTCATTTGTCTCCCAAATCTCAATTCCTTTGATAATATTAGCGGTTTCGATGGAATAATCCCGGTCCACATACATATCATTTGTATATACCGCCGCTGCTACCGGAACATTATTTGTTGTAAGAATTTTATCATCATACAAGATCGGCCAATCAGTTTTTTCAGCCAGCAGATTAGCTGCTCTTTTTAACGGCTTTAATGTCTGAAATTCATCCAGCATCCAGGGATAAAGCATCTCTCCGGTAAAATAGAAATTGTCTTTTTGCTCAATTTCAAACTGCGGAAACTCCTTTCGGATCCGATGGGCAGACCAGTTTGTGGCAAATTCTTGCGCATAACAGGCCTCGTGCAATATGGTAAAGATCGGATTGGTATCAAAACTCTGCAAACACATGAGACCCTTAAGAAAAGAGTATGACAGCTTTTCACTGGCAAACGCATTTTCGAGTAGAAAATTCAAGGTCGCCATACCATCACTGAATCCCAACTGCAGTCCCAGCTGTTGAAAACGCTCTACCGTAAGCGGATCTCCATTTGGCAGATGTACATCATGATTCAATAAATAATCAGCTATCCTTCGGGAATAATCATGAGCATCCGGAAATATGCTGTAGAATAATTTATTTTTTTCTTCAACCCTTTTATAAGTACGACGATAAATATCATCAGGATGAGCCGTTAAGGGCGGCAAACCACCAGTGATGTATACTTCCTTGAGTCCATCCGGATAAAAGGATAAATAATTTGTTGCACAAAACCCGCCAAAACTCTGACCAAGTATCGACCACTTTTCAGAACCAATAAGTGCTTTTCTAATCATTTCTGCATCCCGTACTATATTATCTGCGCGAAACTGCTGAAGCCATTCAGCCATCTTTTGACTTTTCAACTGTTTTAGGGTTTGAAATGTAGCTACTGAGCTCCTGCCCGTACCCCGCTGGTCCAATAATAGAACCCGGTAATCCTGAATGGCGCGTTTTATCCAGCCGGAATTGGTGATTGGTCTTGGAGATTCATACCCCGGACCTCCTTGGAAAAAAACCAGATATGGCAGATCTGCTGCCAATGATCGACTGCTGTAAATCTCACGGGCAAAAATGGATATATTCTCCCCATCCGGATCATTATAGCTCAGCGGTACGATAAAATCGTGTTCGCTAATGGTCATTCCACTATAGGTATAATTTGACGTTATCATAATTCTCCCAAAATACCAGAGTCACTAAAAAAGGAAGTTTCAACCATAAACAGTAAAGTGCAAGTCATGAATTAATTTTCCACTGTGTTTTGCTGGATGATTGATTCCCAAAAACAAACACTTTTATATCCTTACCTAATAATCTCCTAATCATTGCTTGTTCGCCGATGGTAAATAATAAACAGGGCCCTATTATCAAAGGGACATCGCTTTTAAATTCCCAATCCTTATAGACTATGGGCAGAAAAGAACAATCATTATTAAAGCGCGTTAAAGCATCTGATAAATCGGCATTTCAGGAACTTTTTTATGATTTTCATGATTCATTATTCAGGTTTACTGTGTACCGTGTTCATGATGAGGACGTTGCTGAAGATATAACCCAGGAGACATTCCTCAACTCGCATTACTATACAGCCAGCTAAATCCTTTTACTCACTCATTGCCCGGATCAGTTCCAATTTATGCTACGATCATTTCAGGCATATGGAAGTTCGTCAACGCCATAAAGATTCAATTCCGCACTATGGAGAATCTCATTTTGATAACCCTGAGGTGGGTGTTCAGGCGGATGCACTGCAGATGGAAATCCAGCGTGTTGTTAATGGTAGAATCCCGGAAAAGTGCCGTACCATTTTTATTCTCAGCCGAATTGAGGGCATGACCAATCCAGAAATCGCAACATTATTGGATCTAAGCATCCGTACCGTTGAAAATCAAATCTATCGTGCCCTGAAAATATTAAAAAAGAACCTAAAGAATTATTTATGAGTAAAAACGATCAAAGTACCGTTTATCTTATGATTTTCATGATTCATTATTCAGGTTTACTGTGTACCGTGTTCATGATGAGGACGTTGCTGAAGATATAACCCAGGAGACATTCCTC
>JYMV01044327.1_pt1 | contig 10577 bp, 7 predicted proteins | sample 338911 | NCBI WGS metagenome assembly JYMV01 (sample SAMN03354496, study PRJNA234377) | hydrothermal vent metagenome | biome: Deep sea; feature: Hydrothermal plumes at the Eastern Lau Spreading Center, Western Pacific Ocean; material: Seawater | place: Tonga | collected 2009 | depth 2000 m m
TCTGCTGTGATTGGTGCGATAATTGGTGGATACTTTAATGATCTTTTGGGTTCAAAAAAAATAATTGTCTTATCATTGTTAGGAATAATTACTTCTTCTATTTTAATTTTATTTTCCTTTTCCAAAATGTATTTTTTAATATTTGCTACCATAAATGGCTTATTCATAGGTCCAATTCAATCAGCGAGCAGAGTTGTTATTTCAAAAATGCTAATTAATGAAGATCAAAGCAAAGGTTTTGGTCTATTTGCAACGTCAGGAAAATTAACCTCATTTCTTGGTCCAGTATTGGTTAGTACACTTACTTTTGTGAGTGGAAGCCAAAGAATTGGATTTTCTGCTGCTATTTTTTTACTGATTATTGGACTACTTTTACTATTTAGGATCAAAAATCTTGATTAATTTAATTAAATTCGTCTAATATCATTTTTGAAAATGTCATTATCTTATCCTGATATACAACTTATAAGACCACCAGCCGTTGAATCTTTTAGATTTGCTACAACCTCAATAACTTTACCAATTGGATTGGCCTACTTATCCTCTTCTCTTAAAGAATATGGATTCAAAGTCGAAATCTTAGATGCCGTAGGTGAAGCACCAAAAAATAGAACTGGCTACTATAAAGGATATTTGGTTGGACTAGGTTTAAAAGAAATAGCTGAAAAGATTAATCCTAACAGCAAGTGTGTTGGAATATCAGTAATATTTACTCATGAGTGGCCAGCTGTAGTTAAACTTATATCTTTAATAAAGGAAAAGTTTCCAAATATGCCAATCATTTTAGGAGGAGAACATATTTCGGCAATGCCTGAGTTTTCACTGATCACTTCCAACGCGGACTATATTGTGATGGGGGAAGGTGAAGAAACTATAATTGAATTAATAAAGGCAATAAAAAATAGAGAAACTTCTCAAAAAATTGAAGGCATAGGTTACAATATAAATAATCAAGTTGTTATCAATAATAGAAGGAATAGACGACAAAGCATCGATAAGATCTCATATCCTGATTGGGATTCTTTCAATGTAAAGGGATATTATGAGAATAGATTTGTTGGAGGTATGTATTCGGATAATTTGACTATTCCTATACTTGCCACTCGAGGTTGCCCATATCAATGTACTTATTGTTCAGCTCCCAACATGTGGTTGCCTCTATGGATACCTCGAGATCCTATACTTGTTGTTGATGAGATAGAATATTATGTAAAAAAATTTGGAGCGGGTAACTTTCCTTTCCAAGATCTAACTGCGATAATAAAAAGAGACTGGATAAAAGCATTTTGTGAGGAATTAATAAAAAGAGAATTAAATATTAATTGGCAGCTCCCTACCGGAACTCGTTCTGAGGCTATAGATAGCGAAATTGCTTTTCTTATAAAAAAATCTGGCATGATAAGTATGGCTTATGCACCCGAATCGGGATCGGAAGAAACGAGAAAGTACATAAAGAAAAAAATGAAAACGGACCGACTTTTTGACAGCATAGATGCAGCAGCTCAGGCAGATCTGAATGTAGCTGTTTTTCTCGTTATAGGCTTTCCTCATGACCTTCCCAAGCACCTCGAAGAAAACAAAAATTTTGTTGAACGACTAGCAAAACACGGTGTAACAGATCTTTCGGTAGGTTTTTATATGGCTTTACCAGGAACAGAGTTATTTCATAGCCTGTACGATTCAAATAAAATTAAATTAGATATTAAGTACTTCAAACACATTCTTGATAGTTTAGCTCTGTTTCCATCACAAAAATATTGTCCTGCTATATCGCGTACAAATCTATTTCTTTGGAAACTAAAATTTTATATAAAATTTTATAAATCTAAAAAATTAAAAAATAGTAAATCTAGTCTACTTAATTCAGTTATAATTGCTCTTAGGGGTATATTTTCAAGTGAAGGACATGATTCTAAACTTCAAACAGCTTTTCATAATGCATATATCAGTTTAGTTGATACTGTAAAAAGTAAGAGAAAACGTTGGATTTCTAAAAAAGAAGAATTAAACTTGTTTGAGGAATGGGACAATATTTATCGACAGATTAGAAAAGAAAAATTATCGAAAGATATTGTCAAAGTTAGTCCGGCAGATACTCGTGATTTACACAAGAGCAATATTATCAATCAAGTCCAAAAAGACCATAAAACAGCCAGAAGCATATCAACTACTTCCTAATAATTAATTTGTGTAGACTGGAGCATAGAGAGATAGATTTGTATTTATAAATACAAGTACTGACTCTCCAAGAAATTTGGTGGTTGATCCAAATCAAAGAAAAATTCCCACTGATTTACAAACCTGACTCAACGAAAATTATGATATAGGATTAAGGAGACATGAAGAAAGCTATAGTTGCAGCATTGTTGGGTTTCGTGTGGTGCACCAATGTATTTGCTTTGTCGCAACAGTCAGCAATAGATCAATATCTATCTGGACGAAAATTAGATTCCGTAGAAGGAATTTGGGGAAATAATCATGGAAACATAAATGTCATTGCTAAAATGGGAGACAGTTATTCTCTTATTGTAATACAACACCATATTGAGAGAAATGGAAAACATGTTGGTTCATTGCAAAAGGGTAATGAAAATTATTATTATGGAACTAATGAAAGTTATTATGGTAAATCACCTTACCCATGTTCATTTACATTAAAAGTAAGTGTGGATGGTAATTCTGCTGTAGCAAGCTGTACAGACGATAGAGGATACAAGTCGCTGTTATTATATTCCAGAATTTGGCCAACTGATTTAATTGTACATAATGCAAAATTTAAAACAAAAAAAGATGTAGTAAAAGAATAACGGGAATATATTTAGATACAAAGCTTAATTGTTTTCAAACAAAATTAGATCTAATGATCATATTTCCCAATTAAAATATTAATGATAAAAAAAATAGTTATTTTTGTTTTTTTATTTATAATTTTAACCACTAACTTTATATTATTTTCTGAAGAAAGCTCTATAGAAAATAATGAGATTCAAAAATTCGATAATAAAATACCTTTTATACAAGGAATAATAAATCAGGAAAATACAAACTTATCTTTAACTAAAATAGACACAGAACAGTCAATTTTAGAATATAGCAATTGGCGTAGATCACATGGCGGAAATTGGAATACAAAATATGACTCTAATAATCATATCAATCATAACAATATATCTAAACTTAATTTAATATGGGAATATTCTTCAATCAATAAAAGCAATTTTGATAAAATCAATGAATTAGAAAACAAAGATCGTAAAATTCAAAAAAATAAATGGAAGGAAAACATAGAATTAAATCCAATATTTATAAATAACAAATTAATATTTGTTACTGCCGATTGGAAAATTGTTGCAATAGATTTAAACTCGAAAAAACCGCTTTGGCAAATACAATCAGTTACTCAGCCTTCTAGAAGAGGTATGCTCGCTTTATACGACGAAAAAATTAATTTGGAAGTTTTGTATATTCCGATTGGAGTAAGAGTTTATAAAATTAATATCGAAAATGGTAAAAAAGTCAAAGAATTTGGAGAAAATGGATCTGTCGAAGCTTTTTCTTTAGTTGCTCCGATGATTTACAATGACCAATTAGTAATTGTGAGTCCATCTGAAGTGCTAATGTTTGACTCAACGAACGGAACTTTAATCGAAAGAATCCCAATACATCCAAAAGGAACAAATTTTGACGGAGGAAGTGTTTGGGGAGGAGTTGCTTTAGACAAAAATAAAGGAATCGTGTTTGTTAACACTGGAAATCCTAAACCTGCTTCGTATGGAGTTAATAGGAAAGGAAAAAATAAAAGATCCTCAAGTGTAGTGGCAGTTGATTTAAACAAAAAAAATGTTTTATGGGATTTTCAGGAAACAATCCATGATCTTTGGGACCTGGATGTATCAAGTCCGCCTATATTGCATAATTTAAGAATTAATAATGAAATTTATGAAGTTGTTATTTCATTATCCAAAACAGGTAATACATTAATACTTGAAAGAAATAGTGGAAAACCAATTTTTGATGTTACCTACAATAAAGCTCCAGAATCAACAATTCCAAATGAAATTACTTCTCCACATCAAATAAAACTTGAAAAGCCAGAACCATTTTCAAAAATTGAATATAGTTTAAGTGATATAGACAAACTATCAGAAGCAAAACAAAAACAAATCAAAAAAAAATTAAGAGATGCAAAATATGGTTGGTATGAAACACCTTCATTTCTTGAAGATCTTATTATGTACGGTACACTTGGTGGAGCGCAATGGACAGGTGGTGCATTAGATCCAGTAAATCAGCATTTATATATACCCGTAAATAATATTCCATTTAAAATAAGACCTTATATGCAGTCATTAGAGTTGAACATAAATTTTCCAAAGGAGATAAATGATTTTCATAAAATCTACATAAACAAATGTTCAAGCTGCCACGGAAAAATACGAAATGGTATTAACATCATCCAAAAAGGAACAAAACAAATTAAATATATACCTAGTTTGGTTGGTTTTTTTACTCTTCCAAATGGAAATAAAAAACTCTCACAAGAAAATTTAATTTTGAAACATAATAATTTAGATTTAAACAATAACGAAATACTTAAACTACAAAAACTTTTTGATTGGTGGGATAAAGAAATAGAAAAAAATAATCAAATCAGGATTATAGCTTTTGATATGGCCTGGTCTCAATTTCTTACGGATGATGACTTGCCAGCAACAAATCCTCCTTGGGGATATATAGCCAAGTTAGATTTAGTAAGTGGTAAAATTTTATGGAAAACACCAGTGGGTTATTTAAAAAAGAATGGAGAAAAAATTAAAATAGGAACGCCAATTTTTGGTGGTTTGGCTTTAAATAGTTCGGGCATATTATTTGTTACTGGTACCGATGATAATTTAGCTTATGCTATAGACGCCAAAACAGGTGAAGAAATATGGTCTTATCAAATGGATGCTGCGGGAAGTGCTCCTCCAATTATTTTTAATTACAATGGAAAACAATATGTTAGTTTTGTATCTACTGGTGGGCGGTATCACAATTATAAAGAAAAAGCATCTTCAATATATACTTTTGGTATAGTCGAATAAATCGGCGACTTTCTAAACCAAAGTTTTGATTACCGGAGCAAGACTAGAGCATGGAGAGATAGAATTAATTTTTGGTTGCGTATTTTATAAATACAAAACATAATGTTTGCACAAACATTAACTAAATGAAGGAATGGGCGAATGGCGGAACTGGTAGACGCGTTGGACTCAAAATCCAATGGTAGTAATACTGTGAGAGTTCGAGTCTCTCTTCGCCCACCAAAATTTTATGAATTTAAATGAATTTAACAGTTTAATAGACTTATACTTTTATCAAGCAAAAAAACAAAATCCCCAAAGCATTTTCTTGGAATGGCTTAATCCTCAAAATAAAAAAAGGTTTACTTGGTCAGAAACATCATCAAATATTTACAAACTTGCAAAAATTATAAAAGAAAATATCGTAGATAGAGACAGATGTCTTTTAGTTTCTGAGAATAGACCGGAGTGGTTAATTTCTGACATTGCAGTAATGTTAGCAAACGGTATAACTGTGCCAGCCTATACTACATATACTGAAAATGACTATAGATATTTAATCGAAGATTGTCAGCCTTCAGTAATTATTGTTTCTAACAATGAAATGCACGACAAACTAAAAAACATAATTGAGGAAAAAGACTTTATAAAAAGAGTAATTACTTTCGAAAAAATTAGTAGCAGAAATTATAAAAACAAATATTTAGATTTTAATTCTATAATTGAAAGCAATCTATCAGAAAGTGATAAAATAAAAAATTTAAATTTAAAAAGAACTTCACCTGCCTGTATAATATATACATCAGGGACAGGAGGAAATCCAAAAGGAGTTATTTTAAGTCATGGAGGTATACTAAATAATTTGGAAGGAGCTTGTGAAATATTAAGACCCTTAATAAATAAGAGACCAATTTTTTTGACCTGGCTTCCTTTATCACATTCTTATGAACACACCGTTCAATTTGCACAAATTGCAGTTGGGGCAAAAGTTTTTTATGCAGAAAAAATAGAAAAACTTTTAGACAATATTTCTGAAGCTAAACCGACCATTATGACCGCAGTTCCTCGATTTTACCAAAATCTTTATAACAAAATAAATATGAATATGAAAAAACAAACTGGTCTTAAAGCCAAATTAATCAAAGCAACAATTTTTCTAGGTAAAAAAGAACTACTAAAACAAAAAATGAGTTTATCTGAAAAATTATTAAATTTTATCGTAAATGTTTTAGTCAGAAAAAAAGTAAAAAAACAATTTGGAGGTAATTTAAGAGCTTTTGTTTCTGGTGGTGGAGCCCTAGACAAAGAAATAGGCGAATTTTTGAATGCTATTGGACTACCCACTTTACAAGGATATGGTTTAACCGAAACCTCTCCAGTAGTTAGCTGCAATCCAATTCAAAAAATTAAAGTTGAAACAGTCGGTCCTCCATTTAAAGGAAACGAAGTCAAAATTGCTGAAGATGGAGAAATATTGGTTAAAGGAGAAAATGTGATGCTGGGTTACTGGAATAAGAAAGAAGATACAGAAAAAGTAATTAAAGATGGTTGGTTACACACAGGGGATATAGGTGCAATAAATCCCGAAGATGGCTATTTAAAAATTACGGATAGAAAAAAAGATATAATTGTTAGTGCAGGAGGGGATAATATTTCGCCAGCTAAAATTGAAAATCAATTGTCAAACTTTCTAGAAATAGATCAATGTATGGTATATGGAGATGGGAAAAATTATTTGGTAGTTCTAATCGTTCCTAATAAAGAATTTAAAGGTCAAAAAGAAAAAATAAGCGAAATAATAAACAAGACTAACAAAAATTTAACTTTAGTTGAAAAAATAAAAAAATTTTATTTAATTAACGAAAATTTTTCTATTGAAAATGGTTTGTTGACGCCAACAATGAAAGTAAAAAGAAATAAAGTTGTTGAAAAATATAAAAATATTTTAGAAAATTTATATAAAAATTAATTATTTCAATCTTAGATTTAGTTTATTTATTTGTTAAAAACTATTGTTATTACTTACTTATTTGCAATTTAATAAAAGAATTAACTTTTTTAATTTATTTTTAATTTATTTTTAATTTATTTTTAATTTTTTCAAAAAAATTTATGTTTGACATCAATAAAAAAAAACATAAGAGTAGAAACACAAACCGAATCACTTTGATTCGTAAAAAAGTAACAAGGGGAGACAAAGATGGCTAAAAGAAAAAAAGCTAAAAAAAAGGGCAAAAAGAAAGCTAAAAGAAGAAGAAGATAACAGAGTTTTCTTTAAATACGCTCCTTATTACAAAATTTGTAAGGAGCGTATTTTTTATTCAGCTGATTAAATTCTTTTAAGGGCTTTATCAAGTTTTTTTTGAGTTAGCTCGTGAGAAATTCCAAGTACTATTTGAAATTCATTTAGAATTCTATCGTAAGCTTTTTCAAGCAATTGTCTCTCGCTATAAGATTGCTCCACAAGAGTGTCATTCCCTTTATTTAAATCTCTTACTACCTCTGCTAAATCATAGATTTTTCCTGAAACAATCTTTTGTTCATATTCTTGAGCTCTTCTACTCCACATTGTTCTTTTTACTTTAGGTTTTCCCTTCAAAATACTAATTACTTTATTTATCTGATTTATACTTGATAGAGGTCTTAAATGAGATTGCTTATTTATTGGAAGTAACCCAACTGCTTTATCTTTTGTAAATTTAATTTCATAACAGTGAACTTCTATACCGCCAATAGTTTTGGTGCCAACCGAAAAAATTTGTCCAACTCCATGCTTAGGATAAACTACATAATCTTTAATTTTAAAAATCTTCTTTTCTGTAGCCTGTTTCTTAATTTTTTCTATTTCAATTTTTTGGTCATAATTTTTTGAAATCCGCAAAACATTTTCTCGTCCAAGGTTATTCTTGTCAGTTTTACTAGTTTTTACTTTTTTTCTATAAATTTTTTTTTTTAATTTTTTTTTTTTAATTTTTTTAGCTTTCTTTTTCCTTTTCTTTCTTATTGGCATATTTATTCTATATTTTCTTTAAAATATTTTTCATATTTGTTTTTTTCATTTCTGAAATTATCGGCATCAGCTGGAGGATTATTTTTTTGATTTATATTAGGCCAAATTTCAGAATATTTTTTATTTATCTCTAGCCATTTTTCCATACCGGGTTCAGTATCTGGTTTGATTGCATCAATTGGGCACTCAGGTTCACAAACGCCACAATCTATACACTCATCAGGTTTAATTACTAGCATATTTTTACCTTCGTAGAAGCAATCAACCGGACATACTTCAACACAATCTAATAATTTACATTTAATACACTCTTCTTTAATTATATATGTCATATTGTTTTATTTTCAACAATTGATGTTTTATATCTCTAATTTCTTTTCTGTATACATAAAATAATACACTAGATCTTTTCATTAAAGTAGATTCATTCATATTCAAAATACCAACTGAATATATGATTTTCCATAAAACTTCAAGAATTTTAAATCTGAAATTTTTTTCTGGACTTTTTTATCTTTCTTATAAATTAAATAATTTGATTAAACTGACTTTCTTTATTTTTGCTTTATTAAGAACGATTTTAGGATCACTTTTCTTTTTATCTGAAAATCTGGAAAGGCTTTTAGAATAATTGATTTTTTTTTATTAATATAATTCTTTGTACAAATTAGAACAAGGTTTATTTTGCTTTCCTTATATCTTTAGTCTTCTTTCTGAAAATATTTGCCATCGTCAGTTTTAATTATAATTTACATTAGTTAAAACGTTAAATGGATTATCATTTTTCTTGTATTTTTTTAATAGTTTTTTTTTGTTATTAGTATTTTTTGGCATATATCTGAAATGTATTTCATTTTCTTTTTCTCCCTTTTCGACTTTGTAATTCATTAATTTAAGTAATTTTATGAAATTGTCTTTACTACAACCAAGTAGATTAATCATATCAGAGTTTAATTTTATTTTATTTTTTTTATTATTTTCTATAATTTTAATAAATAACCGTTCCAAGATGTCAATTCTAACAAAAAAATTTTCAAATTTTTCAAAACCACAAATTAACATAAATTTTTGATCTATGATTTTTTTTAAATCTAAAAAATTTAGACCAAACTTGGGGGGATTTAATTTTGAATTGTTTTGAAAAAAATTTTTCCACAGAAGCACTCTAATAGTTACTGCGCTTGGTTTAAATATTCTGTACAAGAAGATATGATACCTTCCAATTTTCACACCCAAACTTCTTAATGTTCTTCTGTCTTCTTGTTCAAGCTTTTTTATAAATTCATTAACAGAATCTCTTTTTAATACTCCATTATTTTCAAATAATTGATAACACAAAGCTCGTACTGAACTATTTTTTTGTTCAAATTTATTTAAATTTACCAAGTCTTTTAATTCAGTATTTATAAGATTTTTTAACCAATTATGTAGGAATTCTTTTAATTTATTTTTTGAATCTAAATCCAATATATCATCGGTGATTAAATCTATATCTGGTTCTAAATAATTTTTTCCTGGTATAATCTTAGCGATAGGATTATCTAACCAAAGTATTCTAAAATCTTCATTTAATTTTAAAATTCCACTGGAAATAATAAGATTCACTCTTTTCGTCAATTCCGGGCCAATTCCCTGACGAGCTGCCTTTTTTAGCGATTTAATGTCTGTATTAAGGGCTCCAGTTCTAAAATCTAAATTTAATTTCAGTCCCTTTAATTCTCCGATATACTGCCCATCAATAATAACGTCTTTGTCATTTTTTATTTCTGTTTCTAAAACTGTATCTTGCTTAAGACCCCTAGCTAATACACTTGCCCTTCTGTCTATGAAGCTTTTTGTTAATTCTTCATGGAGTCTATCTGATAATTTATCTTCAATAGTTTTAGTTCTTTCAATCCAATAATCTTGATTTTGTACCCAATTCTTTTTATTAGAAACATAAGCCCAAGTCCTGACATTTGATATTCTATTTGTTACCAAATTTTTTATTTGTTCTCGCATATATAAATTTGGGATTCTCTCTTTATTCGAAATTAAAAAATTAAAAACTTTGGTTACTACTTCTAAGTGATTACCATAAGTATGTTTAACAAAATCAGGTATTTGACAACAATCCCATAATATTTTTAGAACATTTTTTTCATTACGGATTTTGAATTTAGAATTATTTCTTAAAAGATATTTTAAGATTTTTTCATCTTCGCAGTCATTTATTCTTCTCAAAAATAATTTATCAGGTTTTTTTTCCAAAGAATTGATTAAAGTTTCAAAATTATTAAAATCTAAATTAGAATTTCTCCAACACACTTTTTGAAGAGATTCTAGCTTGTGATTTTCAATTAATTCAATTTCTTCGGACGTTAGATTTTTACATTGTCCAGTAATACCAAAATTTCCGTCATTTACATGACGCCCTGCCCTTCCAGCTATTTGAGATATTTCTGATAGATTTAGTCTTCTTAGTTTTTTACCATCAAATTTCTTTAAGTCGGTAAAATAAACAT
>JYMV01001010.1_pt1 | contig 10573 bp, 3 predicted proteins | sample 338911 | NCBI WGS metagenome assembly JYMV01 (sample SAMN03354496, study PRJNA234377) | hydrothermal vent metagenome | biome: Deep sea; feature: Hydrothermal plumes at the Eastern Lau Spreading Center, Western Pacific Ocean; material: Seawater | place: Tonga | collected 2009 | depth 2000 m m
AAACCACGGTGAGTTATTTGCAGATGACAGTGGTAATTTCCCGACCTGGCTGTCGGACGGGGGAAAGATAGGCGGTGCCCTTGCATTCAATGGGGCCAATCATGTTGAGGTGCCTGATGCCCCGTCAATTGGTGCGGACCTGGTCGGGGGATTCTCCATGTCCGCCTGGTTTAAATCAAACGTGCCATTGGGAACCACCGGCGGAGGAAGTAGGATGCTTGAGAAGGGAAACAGTTTTTTCTTTCTGCAATGGGCAGGTGGCGGGATGAATTTCCTGGTCAAAAAAGGCGGGAGCAACGTCACCACCGTTATTGGCGATCCCATCGACGCGGATCGCTGGTATCATATTACAGGTGTGTTTGATGGAGAGGAAATCCGGGTCTATCTGGATGGAAGACTTAAGGGTTCAGCCCTCATAGGAACCGATATTGACGATGCCGGTTTGCCCCTGCGCATCGGCTCGGACGACGGCAGCGCGCATTTTGACGGTGCCATGGATGATGTCCGCATGTGGAACCGGCCACTGACGGCATTGGAAGTCAAGTTGCTTTCAGGGGTAGGGGTTACCGGTCCTCCCGTGTTTGTGCAGCAACCCAATTCAGAAACTCGTGTTCTTGGTAACTTCGTCACCCTCAGCACAGAAACCGACGGTCAGATTCCCATGACCTACCAATGGTTCAAGGGGGATGATCCAATCGAAGGCGCCACTGGTTCCTCACTTACGCTTCGTGGTTTAAGCGAAACGGATGCGGGCAGCTATACCGTGGTTGCAACCAACTCGGAAGGAGAAGCAACGAGCGATGCGGCTGTTTTGTCGGTCAATACAATCAAGAACCCGGAACTCCTGGTTCACCTATTGCTGGACGAAAAGGAAGGCCTTGCGGCTGCTGATGGATCCGGGAACGAGTTCAATGGGACGCTGGAGGATTTCGGTTCCGCAGATGCCAATTGGATTGAGGGGCATATGGATGGGGGCCTTCAACTGGATGGCGAATATGTTTCTGTCAGTGATCTGCCAGATGTTACTTCAACCACGTGGGCTGCATGGGTCCGTCTTGACAAGGAAGCCAATTACTCGACAGCCATTGCAGCTACCTTTGAGGGAGCGGGAGCGGGCCACACCTTTGGTTTTCACGCGGGTGACAATGTCAGAAAGCCTCGGGTTTTGTGGAATCATAAGAATGGACACGTATCGCTCATGTCGCCAGATCCGGTTGAGCTCGGGGAATGGAACCATTTAGCTGTCACGTATGATGCAGATTCCGAGGCAATCGTTCTCTACGTAAACGGCGAGGCCAAGGCGGATGGCACGGTTGGCACCACCCCGTTTTCAGTGGTCCACCTTGGACAAAGGGCCTCAACAATGAATAACCCATTTAATGGGGGACTGGACCATGTCGCCATATACAATCGGGCACTTAGCTCTGATGAAATTGGCCAGTTGGTGAACAAGGATTCGGTGGACGAAGGCCTGTTGGTGCTTTGGGATATGAACGAAACCACCGGGATGACGCTTGCAGACACGTCAGGAAACGGTCATGACGCAGTCTTTCATACGGAACAGTCCGGTTATGACGGAGTCTTTCATACGAAACAGTCCAGTTATGACGGAGTCTTTCATGCGGTCCAGTCCGGTTTCTGGGTAGACGGCACAAAAGATGGAGGGCTCGATTTGACTCCCAAGAGCTATGTGTCTGTGAGTGGTTTACCGGAGGTAATCTCCACCACCTGGACCGTATGGGTGAACCTGCAGTCCAAGCCCTCGTATGGCACTGCCATCTCAGCTGGATTCCCAGGAGCCGGCGCTGGTCACAGCCTTGGTTTTCATACTGGTGACACCGCCTTTCATCCACGTGTCCTCTGGAATCATGCGTTGGGCCACACATCCCTTCTCTCACCCGACCCCGTCAAGCTCAACGAATGGGTTCATCTGGCGGTAACCTATGACGGGGAAGCTGCAGATGGAGAGCAGAATTTGGTCCTTTATGTCAATGGGGAAGAAAAGATCAGCGGTGCTGCCAAGACAACACCATTTACATCCATCAACCTTGGGCAGCGTGAATCGTCGAAGAACGCTTGGATCGATGCAATTCTTGATGATGCGCGCATCTATGGCAAGGTGCTTGAATCCTGGGAAATCACGGAACTTTACGGTAGTCGGACCACCGGCCCCCCCGAAATCACCAGTCACCCCCAGTCACGAACCATTTACTCAGGTGAAGAGACCTTTTTCAGTGTAGCAGCGAATGGCCGCGAGCCGATAAGTTTTCAGTGGTTCAAGGATGGCGAGGCAATCGAGGGTGAAGATTACGAAAAACTGGAACTGTCCTGGGCTGCCACCGCAGATGATGCGGGTGTTTACCATGCGGTGGCCACCAACAGTGAAGGCTCCGCCACCAGCAATAATGCGACTCTTGAGGTGACAGTTCTTTCCACCGAAACCTTCGGGCTTGTTGCCCAGTATGATTTCGAGGAAACCAGTGGCATGGTGGCCAACGATTCGTCGGGCAATGAAGTGCACGGCAAGCTCATGGACTTCCCCGATGGTGACGAACACTGGGTCGAGGGAGCGTTCGGAGTTGGAAAAGCACTCCGAATTCAAAAGCCCCAATATGTTGAGGTCAATCTGCCAAAGATGATGACCACCGTATCATTGACCGCCTGGGTAAAGCCGGAATCCGAAGACAACTATCAGACCATTATTGGAGCGGATTTCAAGGGAGCCGCAGCCGGTCATATTTTTGGCTTTCGATCATCCGGACCCAATCCAGTTCACCCTCGCGTGCTCTGGAATCACGGAGGCGCCAGCACATCACTACTACATACTGAGCCTGCCGAGCTCGGGGAATGGGTTCATGTGGCGTTGACCTACGATTCGGAGACCAAGGAACTCAACTTCTACGTCGATGGTGATGTGGCCGCCACAGCGAACTCTGAATCCACCCCGTTTATGCTTGTTAACATTGGACGTCGTGTTCCGACCCAGAACTACTGGCTCACCGGTGTGGTGGATAACATCCGTATCTACGATGTGGTCCTGCCCGTCGAAGATATCGTCGCACAAGCCAAGCGGCCACCCAAGATCCTCGAGATTCTCTCCCTGTCACTGGCTGGAGAGGACCAGCTTGAGCTCGTGCTGAAATCTCCCATGCCCGGGCGGGAACATGTTATCCATCGCAAGGCCAACTTGAGCGATGAAGCTTGGGTGGATCAGGCCGATGTGAGCTTTAGTGAGCCGGTTGGCAGAGAGATCACGGCCACCTTCAATCGTTCCGCGGTTCCCGCCAGTTTCTATCGGGCAGCCATTGTGCTCCCGAAGGCGATTTACTTGGAGGATTTCGAGTCCGGCGCCGAGGGTTGGGAACATGGAGGCACGGAGGACAACTGGGAATTAGGCACGCCAGTAAATGGTCCCGGAAGCGCCTTCAGTGGTGAAAATGTTTATGCAACCGGTTTAGACAGCGACTACGCACCCGGGACAGATTCCTATTTGGTTTCGCCTGAGATTGATCTGACGGGTGTCAATGTAGCGACCCTGGTTTTCCAGGAATTCCGTGATGTTGATCCAAACCCCATATTCCACAACGTAGTGGTTAACGTTCTGGATTCCGACACGCTGGAAGTCATCGAGGAACTGTCGCGCCGTGGCGGTAGCACTTCGAAATGGAAAGAGGTCAGCTTTCCGCTCGGTCAGGATTCGTTGAACAGAAAGGTTCGACTCGAGTTCCGGCTCTCGAGTGACCAGTTTGATCCTCGTCAGGGCTGGTATCTCGACGACATCACTATACTGCCTGAGTAACGGGTCAAGACATACCGGTTGGACGCGATGGTCAGGTCGATAAAACCCCAGAGCACGGTATTCTTGTTGTTGGGAGCACTTGCGCTACAAGGATCCCTTGGCACCCACCCAAGGGCCCTTTTGCCAGTATCCTATCACGTTAAAGTGACTGCCGGGGGCGCCCTGTTGATCCGGCAGGTTGCCTCCTGTGAAGAAAGGTTTCAACCTGAGTTCACGGTGTTTCCCTCAAGGTCCAGGTTCAACGAGGGAAAAGCACCGCGGGAGCTTGAACCCCAATGCGCCGTCTCCATTCATTTCTTCACCCGTAATTGTCATCGCGAATAAAATCAAGCTGTTTGAACTGAGGGGGGGATGCTAGAATATTGCAATTGATGAAACGCTATCTGGTATCGTTGCTGACCGCGCATTGGGCGCTTGCCACGTTGTGGGGCGCCGATGAAGCTGGCATCGAGTTTTTTGAAAGGGAAATCCGACCGATACTGGTCAGCGAGTGTTACAAGTGTCACAGCAGGGAACACAAGGTGAAGGGGGGGCTGCGACTTGACTGGAAGGGAGGCTGGGAGGGAGGCGGCGATTCTGGAGCAGCAATCTTCCCTAGGAAACCGAACGAGAGTTTGCTGATTCAGGCAATTCGGCAAACGAACGGGGAGTTGAAGATGCCGCCAAAAAAGAAGTTGTCGGCGGAACAAGTTTCACATTTCGAAAAATGGGTCGGTATGGGGGCGCCTGATCCTCGGACCTCGGACAGGATCAGCCCTGGGGATAGGGAGCTTGACCTTGAGGCAGCGGGGAAATTCTGGGCATTTCAGCCTTTATTCAAATCAAAGGTTCCCACGATCAGCCAGGTAAATTGGCCTTACACTGCCATTGACCGGCATGTAATCAACGGCTTGGAGGTTAAGGGCATTGCGCCTGTACAGGATGCAGATAACCTTACACTTTTACGTCGTATTTATTTTGATTTGATCGGATTGCCTCCTTCGCTGTCACAAATAGCTGAGTTTGAAAATGCGGTGGCCATTGACAAGTCGGAAGCTTTCAAGAAGGTGGTTGATGAACTTTTATCCAAGCCTCAATTTGGGGAGCGCTGGGGAAGGCATTGGCTGGATGTGGCTCGTTTTTGTGAATCGACATCTCGAGGTGTACTAATGGATGAAGCCTGGCGGTACCGGGATTACGTCATTAAATCCTACAATGATGACAAGGCTTATGATGAGTTTATTAGAGAGCAGGTTGCGGGCGACCTCATTGATGGAGGAAACCTAACACAACGCCGTGAGCGTTTAATAGCCACTGCATTCCTGCTGCTTGGTCCAACGCTGTATGAATTGCAGGACAAAACGATTCTTGAAATGAATATGGTTGATGAGCAGATGGATACCATGGGCAAAACGTTTCTAGGATTGACCGTTGGGTGTGCCCGTTGCCATGACCACAAGTTTGACCCGATTACCACAGAGGACTACTACGGGTTAGCTGGCATATTAAAAGGGACCAAAATGGTTGTGCATAGCAATGTATCCAAGTGGAACACACGCCCCTTGCCTATGGATCCGGATCTTGAGGTTCTCGCCAGGAAACAGGCTTCGCGGATTGCCCAGTTAAAAAAGGAAGTTAACGGGATAAACAAGCAACTGGGTAAAGCAACAGGACAGCTAGAACCCATAAACCAGTCAGTTCTCCCCGGAATTGTGGTGGACAATCCCGATGCCGAATTGAAAGGCATCTGGGCGCATTCTTCAGGTGTCAGGAATTTTGTGGGAATTGACTATATTTATGCCACGAAGGGCGATGGTAACAACACGGCTCGATTCCCGGTTAAATTTGAAAAGGCGGGTCAATATGAGGTTCACATCTCCTACACGCACCACCCCAATCGATCCAGCAACACCCTTGTCAAGATTCTCCATAAAGACGGGGTGGCAACTAGGCGCATTAACCAGCAAAAGCAGCCTTCATTGGATGGATATTTTATTTCGCTGGGGACGTATGGTTTTCCCGAGGGAGTGCATGATGCACTGGAAATTTCCAACGAGGGAGCAAACGGGACCATCGTGGCTGACGCGGTTCAGTTCATTCCTTCAGACTCCCCTGAACTAACAAAAGCTAGGCTTCCGATCAAGGGAGAGTTCAAGAATAACTCTAACCTCAATTCTGAGTTGAATAGGCTCACGGAGGAATTGAAAAAACTGGAGAAAAAAGCAGTAAAAATTCCTAGCGTTATCGCTGTCGGAGAAGGTGAAAAAAATGGGGCTATTCATATTGCAATCCGAGGAAACGTGCATAGCAAGGGTCCGAAAACGCCGCGCAGTTTTATTAAGGTGTTGCATTCAGGCGCCCCGCCAAGATTTCCGGAAAAAGGCAGTGGCCGTTTACAGCTAGCAGATTGGATTGCCAGTAAGGATAATCCACTAACCGCTAGGGTATATGCCAACAGGGTTTGGCACCATCTATTTGGTCGTGGAATCGTCAGCAATACCGACAATTTTGGTCATACAGGCCAAGCGCCATCGAACCAGTCCCTTCTTGACCATCTGGCCATTAGTTTCATTGAAGATGGTTGGTCCACCAAAAAGTTAATTCAAAGGATTGTTCTCTCACGAGTTTATCAATTAAGCTCAACTTCAGCGTCTGGTGTTCAGGGCGAGGTTGATCTGGAAAACAAATTGTTTTGGCGCCAAAACCGCCGTCGTTTGGAAGCTGAATCCATAAGGGATTCAATGATGATGATTGCCAATCAACTAGACTTCAGGATGGGTGGGATGACAATTAAATCTGGCGCCAAGATCGACATTAACTATCAATATGCGGGTGCGCAAAGGAGTGTTTATGTTCCGGTGATACGAACGAAGCAAAATGGTTTTCTTGAAGCCTTTGACTTTCCAGATCCTAATTTGGTGGCAGGAAAAAGGAGCAGCACAAGTGTGCCGTCGCAGTCGCTTTTCTTTATGAATAGTTCATTGAGTCGAACTCTGGCGCAACACGCCTCCTCAATATATTTTAACCCTAAAAAAAGAACCGACGAAAATCAATTAAGGCTTATTTATAAATCGGTACTAGGAAGGAACCCGACCCTTAAGGAACAAAGTGTTGTTCTGGCTTTTCTTAAGGCATCAGTTGACCAGAAAAAGGCTCATGCACAATTGTTTCAGGGTTTATTCTCAAGTCCTGATTTTCGCTATATAGATTGAGACGGACATATTATGGACAAAGAATTATTCAATACTTTTTCTAGAAGGCAAGCGTTGCGAATGACGGCTTGCGGTTTTGGAGGATTGGCTTTGGGCGCGCTTGCTCATCGGGTTGCTGCGGTCAATTCTAATGCAGTGGAAAGAGCGCATCATGCACCCAGAGCCAAAAGGGTCATATTTATCTTCATGGCTGGTGGCGTGAGCCATGTAGATTCATTTGATTATAAGAAAAAGCTTTTTGAAGACGACGGAAAACTGTTGCGTTTTGACGATGCGCGGACATTGGCCAAGACACGCCAGATTGTTGAACAGAAGGTCATGAAACCATTATGGAACTTCAAAAAACATGGCCAATGTGGGCAGCAGGTAAGCGAATTATTCCCCTTTATAGGGGGTCATGTAGATGACCTCTGCTTTCTAAAAGGTGTCCACACTGAGGGGGTTGCGCATGATCCAAGCACACTGTTTCTTCATACGGGAAACATAAATCTTGTGCGACCTAGCATGGGCTCTTGGATACATTATGGTTTGGGCATGGAGAATGAAAACCTACCTGCCTTCGTAACATTGGGGCCAGGAATGGGTAATGGAGGGCCTCGAAACTACAGTAATGCATTTCTGCCTGCAGCATACCAAGGTATGCCGATTGGACGTGCGGGAATATCTGCGAAACAAGCCAGTATCGATAACATTTCTGCGTCAGATATTACTGCCTTAGATCAGAAAAAGCAGTTTGATTTGCTCCGTCAATTAAATGCCGCTCAAGCCAGTCGTCGTCCCGGGGATGACGAACTAGAGGCAATCATTGGTTCTTTTGAACTGGCATGGCGCATGCAAAGTAATGCCCCATCCATTATAGACATTTCTAAGGAAAGAAAACAAACCAAGGAAATGTACGGCATTGGCCAAAAGCATACTGACAGTTTTGGTAGATACTGCTTAATGGCGCGGCGTCTTAGTGAGTCTGGTGTTCGATATGTCCAAGTCAATTATGCTAACAACGGTAGCGCTCCATGGGATCAGCACTCAGACATGCCCAAGCATATGCAGCATGCCAGGGCAACCGATCAACCTGTGGCAGCGTTGTTACAGGATTTGAAGCAAAGAGGGTTGTTGGAGGACACAATTGTCTGGTGGGGAAGTGAGTTTGGTCGCACTCCATATGCAGAAAAAAAGGGAACTGGTCGGGATCATAATTCGTATGGGTTCACAATGTGGTTAGCGGGTGGTGGCTTTAAGCCAGGTTTTGCCTATGGGGGTACTGATGAGTATGGGCACCATGCCGTCGAGGGAAAAGTACACATGCATGATTTACATGCCACAATTCTACACCAACTCGGCCTGGATCACGAAAAACTCACCTATCGCTACGATGGCCGTGATTTTCGCCTAACCGACGTTCACGGCAGCGTCGTTCACGATATCCTATCCTAAACCCAACCGCCGCCGCCGGGGTTGTCCAGCATTTAATCCACTATCTATGTGCAGCGCCTAGCTTCCTGATAACGAGGTGAATGACTCCAGCAAGCAGCAAAAGAATCACTCCGAAGCTCAAGACAATGGTACGGCCTTGCGGTTCAAAAATTCCAAGCGCCAACATCCCAACCGCCATAACCAGCAAGCTTATCATCACCATCCTGGCGGGGAATGAATCGAAGGATGCCGGGCTGTTGCTTTCCTGAATTGATGATTGCAACAAGGCTCGTCCATCCTCCAGGACTTTCCATCCAGGATCCGTTCCGCGCTTTAGCCTTTCCAGTGCCAATAGCATCAGAATGGGGAGGATAACCCCGACAATCACTTCAAGGCTCTTGATGTTTTTTGAAAGATAGGACGCAAGCGGGGCCAGCGAGTTTGTTTCCTGGATCAGCGGGTTTGTCGCGATGCCGAATCTCAGAAAAGCACCAATGAAAAAGCTGGTGAGCGCTACCAGACACATCTCACGAATACCGATTTTACGACTGAACAATCCCCAAAGGGCGGGGGCTAGGAGCGGCACCACGAGGAGCGAATTGACGGTGATGATCAGTTTCTCCGCACCGCCCAGATACGGCACGAGCAAGGCAACGGTGACCAACAACGCACCCAATACAGCGGTAAACATACGCCCCGTCGCCACCAGGGTTTGCTCCGTGGCGTTGGGATTGAAAAATGCACGGTAAAAGTCGTTGGTGAGAACCCCTGCGAAGACGTTGAGTTGGGAACTCACCATGCTAGCGGTGGCGGAAAACATGGCGGCAACCATCAGCCCAAGAACACCGGGCGGAAGCACCGATTGCGCCGCCAAAATGTAGGCCTGTTCCGGGTTTGCATCCGCAGTCTGACCTCGATAGAGCAACGGCGGAAGCAGCCAGAAAAGCGGTGTCACCAGATACATTATTCCGAAGAGGTAGGATGATTTTTTGGCGTCGTCAGGAGAACGAACGGCGATAAATCGCTGCACGAAGGCCCATTCCGCACCGATCATGAAAAAGTGGATCGTGATCCAACCGACGAGGAACAACCAACCGTAACCCCCGGCCACTGGAGAGAAAAAGTGCTCCGGAACCGACGAGACATACTCGGCAGGACTGTTCATTCCAGAAATCATGAGTACTGCCACCATGAGAACGACCACGGTGAGAACAATGAATTGGAGGACGTCGGTCATCAGTACCGCCCACAAGCCACCTTGCATTGTGTAAACGACGACAATCAAACCGAAAATGATGATGGCCCAGTTCTGGGATAGAGTTCCCTGCGGTATCAGTGCGACCGACAAAACGCCCAAGGCATAGAGTGAAACAGAGACGCCAAGGATGCGTTTAAGCATCATGGTCCAGGTAAAAAAGTGAAGGCCGGTTTTGCCAAAGCGTTGGCGGACGTATTCCGCCGGAGTCGAGACGCCGAGTTGATTCCAACGCCCGGCCACGTAGCGGCCCACGAGGAGGGCGGCAATCCCGTAGCAGGTATTGATCAGCACGGCAACAATACCGAGTCGATAGGCAATACCGCCCCAAACGACGAATGTCCCGGCTGAAAACATGGTCATGAAGCCGCTTAAACCGGATACCCACCATGGTGAACTTCGGCCGGCGGAAAACATGTCCTTTTGATTCGAGATTCGCCTGGCAGATAACGTGCTGATGGCGAAAATTCCCAGCAAATAAAGCAGAAGCGTGATGAAGTCAGGAGCGGTCATGCGTTGCCGAGATCAATTGTCGCAAATAGATCATCATTTTCGAGCCGTTTTGGTGGGCGAATATTCGGTCGATTCACAAAGGGCGTCAAGATGGCGCAGAAAATAAATGATGAGTTCCCTTTTTTTTTTTGACTTATCCTAATTTGTAGCTTACAACCAATGTTCAGCGGATGAGTAAACGGCTAAAAACCAATAACAAAGCATTCACTTTGATAGAGCTACTGGTGGTGATTGCCATCATTGCCATTCTTGCGGCTTTACTGTTGCCGGCCTTGGCCAAGGCTAAGGAACGAGCCAAGCGCACTGGGTGCCTATCCAATTTAAAGCAGCAGAGCTTGGCTTTTCTAATGTATGCGGATGATTATGACGGCTGGTTTCCTACGGCGGATCAAACCACATCGT
>JYMV01014142.1_pt1 | contig 10569 bp, 8 predicted proteins | sample 338911 | NCBI WGS metagenome assembly JYMV01 (sample SAMN03354496, study PRJNA234377) | hydrothermal vent metagenome | biome: Deep sea; feature: Hydrothermal plumes at the Eastern Lau Spreading Center, Western Pacific Ocean; material: Seawater | place: Tonga | collected 2009 | depth 2000 m m
ATTACATCTCGAAGGCGCGAGTACTACGCGTGGTTGCTCATTCTTGAAGCAGCCATGATCGGTGTTTTCACTGCTCAAGATCTCATTCTCATCGTGCCTATTCTGACCGCAACCATCGCCATCATCATGTTGGTGGCTGGCGGTCGTCTTCTCAAGCCAGCGGTTGGCCTTGGTTTTGGTCTTCTTGGTGCTGGCTGTGGATTATTGATCGCGCAGTCATTATCAATGAGTATCTCGCCATTGATCATCGCCCTCTTTTGTGGAGTCATCAGTGCAATCGTCGCCGTCTTTGCAGCGAAGTTCACCATTCTGTTGACACTAGGAGTTTCATTTGCCGTCATGGCTCCGGTCCTGACTTGGCATATTGCTGACCTCGGCGATGGCACAGCAGTCATCAAGGATGTCATTGAAGCAGCAACGACGGAGACCACTCCCAACCCAAGTCCCAACACTGCGCCAACCTTGGCAGCAGCAGAAGATGCTGTGACAGTTGCCTTCGCAATGATCACGAGTGATCTTACAAGAGCAGTGCAATCTGGCATTGCAAGTGCCAACGCTGGATGGGACGCGGTGCCGATTGCACCACGATTCATGCTTGTTGGATCTGCCATCGTCGGTCTGCTGATTGGGCTGCTGATTGGGACCTTCATGCCATTCCATGCCTCAGTCATCGTGACTTCTGCGGCAGGCAGCATTCTATTGGTTGAAGCAGTCCGAAACTTCGTGGCGTTAGCGTGGTCACAGTCTTCGCTCTCATCGGTTACACCCACCATGCTGATGTTCACAACAATCGGTATCGGTATTGCTGGATTCGGATTGCAACTCACCCTCTTGCACAAGGACGGCTCCAAGAAAAAATCTTCAAAGTAATGTGTGGAAGACTTACTCTTGACTTGTCATCGACTGCTGAGCTTCTGCGACGATATCGGTCAAGGCGAGTGGTCCAACGATTGCGATGATTGCACTAATCACAGCTGCAATGATTGGCCATCGCAATGTCACCATCATAGACTCACTTCTTGGGGTAGTTGACGAAAGCAGTGACAACCCAATGAGCCGCAAGTAATACCAAGCGCTGATCGCACTGGCTACCGCTGCAATAATGACGAGCATCAGTTGTCCAGCAGCAATACCTGCAATAAAGAGCATCAGTTTGCCCCAGAATCCAAACAACGGTGGAATTCCCAGCAGTGATCCGCAAGAAATTGCCATTGTTGCTGCGGGGATGGGGTTTCGACGATACATCCCTGATATGTCTTCCAGTGAATCGACAGGTTCACCATCGATCGAAAGCCCCGCGAGGGTTGCAAATGCAGCTGTGTTGGTTGCTCCGTAGATCACCAAGTAGACAAGCACTGCGACCAAACCATATGGTGGCCCTGCGATGATCCCAATCAACATGTATCCACTGTGCGCGATCGAACTGTAGCCGAGCATGCGTTTTGCTGATGTCTGTAATAACGCACCGATGTTACCTAACAACATCGTGAGCACTGCGATCACCCAGAGTGTCATTTCGACCACCGGAGGAAGTCCATTTTCCCAACCAACGAGTGACAACAAAAGAATCAAAGCAACGAACCCAGCTGTTTTTGGGATGAATGCCAAGAATGCAGTGACTGGTGATGCAGCACCTTGATAGACATCGGGCGCATAAATGTGCATCGGGGCTGCAGCAATCTTGTAACAGAGTGCAAAGATGATGAGTAGCAGTCCAAGTTGTGCAAACGGTGTGATTCCACCATCTGCCCGTTGCAACGCAAAGACATCAACCATATCTTGCAACACGAGCGTACCCGTGGCTGCGTACAACATGGCGAAACCATAGAGCATGAGACCAGCGGAGAGTGCGCCAAGGAAGAAATACTTCATTGCGGCTTCTTGCCCAACACGAGACCACCTGCTGATCGCAACCATCACGTAGGTCGGCAACGAAACAAGTTCAAGTGCAAGGAAGAGCCAAATCAAATCTCGGGCTTCGCAGATCAGCATGACACCGGTCATGCTCAACAACAAGAGTCCGTGGAATTCGCCGCCACTCACTCGGAGCGCGTTGAATCGATCCTTGCCCTTTGCAATGGCGTGTTCATAATCACGGTCCATCATTCCACCTGCAGTCATCACGAGCAGGATGCCCACAAGTGCAACCGACATTTTGATGTATTTGCCCAACAGCGGCAGCATTGAGTCGGCATCAACAACATGCTCAGGTGCATAAACACATGGGATTGCGATCGCAGCAGCGGCTAAAAATGCACAAGCAATAAAACCAACTCGCCGGCGGATTGCTGCCGTGCTTGAGAGCCCTGATATCACGCACACCACTGCTCCTGTAAGCAAGATGAACTCGGGAATGAGGAACCAAAGTCGATCAGCCATGTTGGTCCTCCTCGACTTCGATGATGGTCACTTTGGGTGCAGGTACTTCTTCTTGGACAAGTCGTGGATACGGTGAAAGCACCTGTTCGACAGATCCTCGCATCGCATCAGTGAGCACAGTTGGTTGAACGCCCATCCAAATACATAGTGCTGCAAGTGGCACAAGCACGCCGATTTCTCTTGCATTGAGATCTGGAGGCAGGTCTGATTCTGCATGTTCTGGTTCTCGTAATTCGCCAAAGACGATTTTGCCAACCATGATGAGCAGATACATCGCTGCGAGAACCATGCCGATGGCTGCAACAGCAGCGTACCCTGGTCCAAGCACACCAGGCCATTGGACATTACTCGCTGATGAAGTAAATGTGCCAATCAGACACATGAATTCACTGACGAACCCATTCAATCCTGGAAGACCAACACTGGCAAGAACAAAGAAGACCATAAAGAATGACCACACTGGCATCTTGCTCGCGAGACCACCAATCACATTCATGTCCCTAGTGTGATACCGCTCATACATCATGCCGATCAAAAAGAAGAGTGCTCCAGTCGATAAGCCGTGATTGAGCATGTAGAGCACCGCGCCTTCGAGCCCGATTGGATTCATCGCAACAAGACCTAGTACACAGAACCCAAGGTGACTGATTGATGAATACGCGACGAGTTTCTTGATGTCATCCTGTACCCAGCAAATCAATGCGGCATAGAGAATGCCAACAATCGCCAAGACCCCAATCATCGGGGCATATTCAACGAGTGCGATCGGCACCATGGGAATCACAAACCTGTACACACCAAAGGTGCCAAGTTTCAACAAGACACCAGCAAGGATGACTGAGCCAGCAGTTGGTGCTTCGGTATGTGCCAAGGGCAACCATGTGTGCACTGGGAAGACTGGAATCTTCACTGCAAAGCCCGAAAGTAGTGCAAGCAGCACCCACGCCTGCTCGGTTGAATTCAAATTGTTTGCGGCAAATGATGACAGGGTGTCAATTGAGAATGACCAACTGCCGGAGTCCACTTGCGATTGCCATGCGATGTAGATGAAACCTGCAAGGGCGAACAAGGAACCAGTGAAGGTGTAGATAAAGAATTTCATACTCGCGTATGCACGATTACGTCCACCATAAATTGCGATGAGGAAGAACATCGGCAACAAGGTCAACTCAAAACTTACGTAGAAGAGAATGAGATCTTGAGCAGTGAAAACACCGATCATGGCTGCTTCAAGAATGAGCAACCACGCGTAGTACTCGCGCCTTCGAGATGTAATGATCCCCATACGCATAGTGTGGTTAACAATGTGGTGAGCAACACCAATAACAGCGCAACTGAGTCAACGCCTAGATCCAGTGAAATGTCAAAGAAGTTGAACCACTCCACATCACTCAACAAACCATATTCTGCCGTCCCCCACACAAATTGGACTGACATCAAGATGCTCACAACGAGCACGATTGTCGAGACCACAAGGGCAATCCATTTAGCATAAGAAGCACGCGCCGGAATTGTGCACGTTGCACCGATCAGGGGAAGCAATATCAGGAACCACAAACTCACGGAAGACCCCCAACAATTGACGCTGTTTGCTCGAGCCCAGCACTTCCAGTTTCTCCAAGTGATTGAAGATACGTCACGATTTCAGGCATGAAGAACATCAACGCCGCAACAAGAATCGCGCCCCCGATCATCGAGACGGCATAACACTGGATTGCTCCATTGTGCAGCGGCGAAAACCACTTCGCGACAACTCTAGGAAGTGACGCAGTGCCATTGACAACAAGCCCATCAACGAGATACCGATCGATGAGCACGAATGCTTTACCAATGATCCAAAGAGGTGTACGAATTGTTGCGATGTAGATCTCGTCCACATACCACTTGTTTTCCATTGCGGTTGGAAGCCACCGTGTTGAACGGCTTGCAAGCAATCGATTCCGCAACGTGTCGGCAGCGCTTCTTCGCAACAAGTGGAAATACAACGCAAATCCGATGCCGATCATCCCAACGATTGCAGAGATGTAATACATTGCCTTGTGCGGATCCATTCCAAGGATGCTTCCATGTAACTCATGTCCATCTGTACCGTGTGCTACGACTGCTCCGGGTACGCCCGAGATTGCGGGAGAATCATGCATCATGTCAGCAACCCAACCACCGTGGATTCCTTCAATTTCATTTGCCATGAAATATGGGGCTGCTGCGAGCACTGCACCTGCTGCGATTACGAGCAACACAAAGTTGATTGCAATCCGTGGTGCATGCGGATGGAATGAAGCACTGTCTTGACCGTGCGGTTCATCCCCTGCTTCAAAATACTCTTCTCCACAACACACTCTGAACCACACTCTGAAGGTGTAGTAGGCAGTCAAACCTGCAGTAAAAATTGCCAACCAACCGAGTGCGACAAATCCCGGTCCCTGAGTCACAAATGCTTGGACAAGAATTGCATCTTTGGAAAAGTATCCACTGGTAAACGGGAAGCCAGCCAAGCAAAGGCACCCGACCAGCATGGTGTAACTGACAATTTTCCAACCCTTCATCTTTCGAAGGCCGGATAATTTGCGAAGATCAAGCTGACCAGCAAAGCCGTGCATGATTGCACCACAGGTCAAGAAGAGCACTGCCTTGAAGAATGCGTGTGTGAATACATGGTAGGCAGCGCCGTAACTGGACAACACGCCCAACCCCAAGAACATAAATCCGAGTTGTGAGACTGTCGAATACGCCATAATCCGTTTGATGTCGTACTGCGCCATCCCGATCGTCGCTGAGAAGAATGCGGTTAATCCGCCAACCCACGCGACAGTTGGCAGTGCTGCCGTGTCTAGGGCAAAGAGTGGATACGTGCGGGCAATCAAATATACACCGGCTGTCACCATGGTTGCAGCGTGAATTAACGCCGAGACTGGGGTTGGTCCTTCCATCGCATCCGGTAGCCAGACATACAGTGGAAGTTGCGCCGATTTGCCGAACGCAGCAAGCATGAGTAAGTATGGGATGGCGTGGACTGTCCACGTGTCGTAAGTCGTTGCGAAGGAATGATCCTCCAGCACAGCAAAAATCTCAGTGTATTGAACCGTCCCGAAAGTTGACCAAATCAAGTAAATCGCAAGTGCAAGGCCAAGGTCACCGATGCGGTTGACGATGAACGCCTTCTTTGCTGCTGCAACTGCTGCTGGTTTCTTATAAAAATACCCAATCAACCAATACGAAGCAAAGCCCACACCTTCCCAACCAAGATAGAGCATGAGCAAGTTGTCACCCATGACAAGACAACCCATTGCAAACAGGAAGACGCTCACGCCCGCGAAGAATCGAGTGTACCCCTTGCCCACATCGTGTTCCATGTATTCAGATGCGTACAACGCAATGAGGGTTCCAAGCCCAGTGACAAAGAGCATCCACAACAGCGTGAGTGAGTCGATGTACAAGGCGAAATTAGAGATGAACGAGCCGTCGACCCAATGAACTTGGATCCAATCAAAGAGATGGATTGTGACTGGGGCTTCGTAACCCTGCCACAATAGGGCTGTCAAGACAAACGACGTTGCAAGCGATCCAACAGTAATCAGCGCAGGCAGTTTTGATTTGACTTTATACGCTGCACACAATCCACATAGAACCAGTGAGATCAACGGCATCCACAGAATGAACCCTGCCCATTCGAATGCAACACTCTGTTGCACATTCGCTGCTGGTATCGCAAGTAAGGATGTGATGATGGGTTCAATCACTCAGCCAACTCCGTATACACCTCTGCGTCCAAGGTGTTCCGCTGTCTATGCAACAACACAACAAGGGCGAGGGCGAGAGCTGCTTCAGCGGCAGCAACTGTGAGAATGAATATCACCATGACTTGTCCCGAATAATCAAAGAGGTATCTCCCGATTGCTACAAACGCGATTGCTGCACCTTGGAACATGAGTTCAGTACAAAGAAACATGACGATCAAGTTTCTTCGGACAAAGAAGCCGATCATTCCTATGACAAGCAAGATCCCACTAATGATGAGATACCCAGCGAGTGCGGAAGATCCAAATTCAGTCATCATGAATCAGTCCCCCCCTTCGTTGGCGATCTTCGCATCATGCGCCGCCATCGCTGCTTGTTTCTCCTGATCGGCAAGTTCAATGGAGCGTCGTGCCAGAACCGCCGCTCCGAACATCGCCATCAGCAAGATCACTCCAGCCAATTCTAGACTGACAGGGTAATCGTTTACCAACGACCAGCCGACTTGTTGCGTATTTTGGGGCAACATATCATCTGTCAACTGCAACCGAACGCCCTCGCTTGAAATGATGAATGCACCATCACCATCATGGCGAATTTGGGCACCTTCATCGGAGGCAACCGGAGGCCACATAAACGATGGGTCGAGGTCGAGAACAGATGATTCAAATTGCTTTTGTAAGTGAGCGAGCGTATTCCACTGATCCCTCGGATTGTTCGGTGTTGGCAAAGAAGATGAACCACGCATCACAGTGCCTGTCACCAAACAGAGCATCAAGAAACCAACTGCAACAGCAGAGGCGGGCTCCCGAGGGAGTTGATCGAATGTGGTTTGAGTTGAGAGTTCATCTGGATTGTCCGCTTGGTTCGCAAGCATCAAGACAAACATGTACGTAATCAAAATCGCACCTGCGTATACGATGATCAACGCGAACGCCATGAACTCGGCTTCGAGTAATAGAAGCAAACCCGCCGAAGCAATGACGACCACAACAAAGTGCAGCGCACAATAGACTGGTCGATCGTGGGTTACCATTCGAATCGCCGATCCGACTGCGCTCAAACCAAAGATGAGAAAAAAAATGTCGTGGGTTGAATTCCCTGATGCAGCGACTGCTCCAGTTACCAATCCAACCAGCCAACCTGCAGCTGCAACGCCTGCAACGATCATTCCAATCCGCAGGGTGAGCGGGGATGGTCGCAGGGCGAGGTACACAAAGAGTGCCAACATCAAGCAGGCGATATACGGGAGAAGCAAGTCCATTAGGGAATCAATTGCTTTCTTGCAAAGGTGAAATTTCGTTCGCGAAAAGGGGCAAGATATGTCCAAGAGCCTCGATTCGCAACCGCTGTGGGGCTGTATAGGTAGAATGCCTGCCGTGAAACAAGCATTGAAACGGCGAATACCGAATTCAGTCACGATGTTGCGTATTTTGATCGCTGCAGCTTTTTTTGGGGCACTTTGTGGTTACCGCTATCCAGACCAAGGTCTGGTCTGGGGAAACCTCGCAGTCGTGCTGTTCATCTTGGCAGCAGCCACTGATTTTTTCGATGGATACCTCGCCAGAAAATGGGATGTTGTCTCAATGTTTGGTCGCTTGATGGATCCATTTTGTGACAAAGTCCTCGTGCTTGGAGCATTCATTTTCCTTGCTGGGCCACGATTTAGTAATCCAGAGTGGATCGATCAGGGTGATTTCTTCACGATGGTCTCGGGTGTCTATCCATGGATGGTCGTGGTCATCATTGCTCGAGAATTGCTGGTCACTTCGATTCGAGATGTACTTGAATCGATGGGTCACAAGGCAGGTGCGAAGTGGGCTGGAAAACTCAAAATGATTTTTCAATCTTTTGCTATTCCAGCAATCTTGCTACTTGTCGTGAACTTCAAGCCTGATGAAAACCAATCAGTCATGACGCTGATTAGTGTGTTGGTCTGGTCTATGGTTGTCATCACCGTCTGGTCTGGCTTGCCATACATCACAGGAATGTTGGCAGTCGTGCGGAAACATTCCTCATGAGCCACACCATCAAACTCATGGCATCAACATGCTGGGGACTCGGGCTGCTTCCAAAAGCACCCGGCACATGGGGATCGTTGTTTCCACTTGCAGTTGTCCTTGTTTGCGGCCACTATGGTTTTGTCACACCATGGCTGCCAATCATCTTGTTGTGTCTTATCGCTGCAAGTTCATTGGCGACCATCTCGCTCTATCCCTTCTATTCAAAACACTTCGGTAAAAATGACCCGCCCCAAGTCGTCAGCGATGAAGTGGCGGGGCAATCAATCGCGTTGCTCGCCATGGCATGGATTGTTCCTGAAACGGATGTATCTGTGCCTGTTTGGATTGGGCTAGCCACCTTCGCGTTTGTTCTCTTCAGATTTTTCGACATCGTCAAACTTGGCGTTATCGATCGTACCCAGTCGCTCCCAAATGGTTGGGGCGTGTTGATGGATGATATTCTTGCTGGAATCGTCGCCTGCGGCTTCATCCTCCTGGCCACCCAATTTTAATTAACGCGCGGCCAATTAATGGAATGTGAGGATGGGATTGCGGGCGGCTGCTACTTCATCAGCACGGGCAATATCGGATTCCATCGGTGATTGTTTCACGAGATCGATCTCCGACTCAATTTCAATGGCAATTTGACGCATCACATCGATAAAGCCATCGAGAGCTGCCTTTGATTCCGTCTCAGTTGGTTCCACCATCAAGCAATTGTGAATCGGCCAATGCATTGTTGGTGGATGTACACCGTAATCGATCATCCGCTTGGCAATGTCGATGAGTGTCACTCCCTTATCCAGCAACATCTGCGGCACGGTCACAAATTCATGGGCACAATATTTCCCGTTGCTTGGATCGAAATACGGCATCTCGTACAGGTCGAGCAGACGAGCGGCAATGTAATTTGCATTCAATACTGCAGTATCTGCAACATTGCGTAGCCCATGTGGGCCACATGCGGAAATGTATGTCCAACAACGGACAAGAACACCGAACTGACAAATGAAACTCCGCACCTTGCCAATTGATTTGGGTCGATCTCGATCAAGGAAGAAACTGCCGTCGTCAGCCATCATCACTTGCGGTACAGGAAGATATGGCGCAAGTTCTTCAGTCACAGCAATAGGACCACTGCCGGGACCTCCACCACCATGTGGGGTGCTGAATGTCTTGTGGGTGTTGTAGTGCATCGCATCTGCGCCGAACTCGCCGGGTTGCACTCGACCAAGCATCGCATTCATGTTTGCTCCATCCAAGTAGAGTTTTGCACCTGCCGCGTGAACGATCGCTGCGATTTCAACAATCTTCGCATCGAAAATCCCTGCGGTACTTGGGTTCGTAATCATGAAGGCAGCAATTCGATCCGCACCTACTTTGTCAATCTCTTCTTGTAGGTGATCAAGGTCCGTTTGCCCTTCGCTTGTCAGGACTTTCTCAACTGTTGCGCCGCACATCGTGCACGATGCTGGATTCGTTCCGTGGGCTGTATCTGCTGTCAATACAATGTTTCGCTCTGGCTGGCCGTGATCTGCAAAATATGCCTTGATCACCTTCAATGCAGTAAATTCACCGTGAGCTCCTGCAGCCGGTTGCAACGAAACTTCATGCAAACCAGCGATCTCTTGGAGCATCGTACGAGTTTCGTATAACAGTCGAAGCGCGCCTTGAATCGTGTCGTCATCCTGTAATGGATGAAGGCACGAGAACCCCGGAAGTGCTGCAGCCCACTCGTTGATCCGAGGGTTGTGCTTCATGGTGCATGAGCCAAGCGGATAAAAGTTTCCATCAACGGAAAAGTTTCGGTCCGACAAATGTGTGTAATGACCCATGACATCGTGTTGCCCGAAGGATGGCAGATTGATTCCGCCTCCACATAGATCTGCATCAATGTCGGTTTCTTCAACGTCAAGTGGGGGCAGATCAACACCAGTGGCTTGATCAACGTGCTTTTCAAAAATCAGGGGTTCAGTCGGTCGATCGCCACGTGATGCTTTTTTAATCTTATCAAGGGTTGTCATGGTGACACCTCCTTGAACAAGGCAACCACTGCATCCATCTCGTGTTTCGTTCGTTTCTCGGTCACAGCGATGATCAGATCATCGGTGGTCGATAATCCTCCCATTCGTCTGCCCGATGCTGCGACACCAACCAAGATACCTCTTGCCTTGCCTGCCTCCACAACGTCGGTCACTGGAACCGGACACTCGATTGTGAACTCGTTGAAGTACGCACCATCGTATTTCAGATTCCAACCATCCAGTGATGTGATTGCATCCGCCAAGTAATGGGCTTTGTGCCAACACTGACTCGACATCTCAGATAATCCAACACTGCCAAGTGCCGTCATGAACATCGTGGCTCTCATTGCCATCAGCCCTTGATTGGTGCACACGTTGCTGGTTGCTTTTGCACCACGGATGTGTTGTTCACGCGTTTGCAGGGTTAA
>JYMV01038022.1_pt1 | contig 10568 bp, 5 predicted proteins | sample 338911 | NCBI WGS metagenome assembly JYMV01 (sample SAMN03354496, study PRJNA234377) | hydrothermal vent metagenome | biome: Deep sea; feature: Hydrothermal plumes at the Eastern Lau Spreading Center, Western Pacific Ocean; material: Seawater | place: Tonga | collected 2009 | depth 2000 m m
GTTTTTATAAAACATTCGTCAATTCGAACTATTCCAACGTATTCACCATCCGTCTCCTGATTAGTTAAATGCTTTCCAAACCGATTAATTTGATCACCTATGAAACCAAAGCGATAGTCCGCATTATCAATTCGCGTACTATCTGCCAACATTACTACCGCATTTGTTTGGTTTATGGCATAATTAAGTATGATAGGTTCGTAGAAGAGATCACCATTCAATAAAAGAACATTATCTTCTAATAAATCCTTGGCATACCAAAGAGACATAATACTATTGGTAGTTCGGAAATGAGGATTCTCAAAGTAAGCAACATCATTATTGAGTTCATTGCGAATAAGGTCTGCCTTATAGCCAACAATGACGGTAATATCACTAATTCCTTTACTCACTAATAAATTGACTGAACGACGGATAAGTGTTTCTCCTCCTTCTGCGGTTAAAAGACATTTTGGTTTATTCAAATTCAGACCTAGCAACCGCCTTCCTACCCCTGCTGCCATAATGATAGCTTTCATTTATAGTTACCTCCTTCCAATATTGTTAAATTTTCAGTTTATTGAAAATTATTAAGTGTGTCCTTAAGGGCATTAATTAAAAAATCGATATCCGTTTTATTCTGTTCACCTAGGTGACTCACCCGAAACACTCTGTGTTTCAAATCGCCCCCATTAGGGGCTACAAAACAATTAAAACCAGCTGCCAGCCTCTTAACCAAATCAAACGCATCAATATCCTCAGGGCAACTAATTGCTGTTAGAGCGTTTGAAGGACTATTTGGAAGAAAACTAAGGGGCAAGCCCTGTAAGCCTTTTCTAAAAAATTCAGCTAATTTAGAATGGCGAGAAACAAAAAAGTCGATTCCATGTAATTTAATATCTTTTAGCCTTTCTTGCAACATCATAAAATGGCCAATAACAGGTGTAAATGGCATCTGTCCTCTGCTTTGGTTTGCAAGATATACCTTTATATCAAAATAATAAGATTGGCAAGTCTTGGTTTCTAATCTCAACTTTGCTTTCTTGTTTAAAGCGAGAAAGGATAGCCCAGGTGGAAGAGCTAATGCTTTCTGGGTACTTAGCAGAGATACATCGACATGCCATTCATCCATCATAAAAATATCTGCACAAATAGTGCTGATAGCATCAACAACAAAGAAAACACCATATTTTTGAGTGAGTTTCCCAATAGCTTTTGTGTCGTAAATCAACCCCGTCGATGTTTCGTGTGCGTTGATTAGCAACGTCGAATATCCTTGACTCGAAAGTCTGTAATCGAGAGCTTCGAGTGAAATTGGCTGACCGGGATCAAGGATTATTTGTTCAAATGGAATTTTATGTTGAATACATAGATCGACCCACCGTTGACCAAAGACGCCTCCATTCACAATCAAAACCTTGTCACTTTGATCGAGGAAGTTGAAAATCACAGCTTCCATTGCACCTGTCCCGGAAGCGGAAAAAATAACCACATCTCCCTGAGTGCCGAATAGATATTTTAGATCTTTAATGATCTCAAACGTGATCTGTGAGAATTGTTCTGTACGATTATAGGGAAGCTGTAACGCACCAATTGCAAGCGTTCGAGTGGACATGTTTACTGGTCCTGGGGTAAATAATCTGATTTTATTATTTATTTTGTGGTTCAAATTCTCTCACTAACATTTCTTTGTATTTTTCAAATATCGCACTTATTGTAACTGCAGTCAGGGGCTGCATACAATTTTTGTCGTCTAAAAAATAAGCTATTATGAATCCGAAACTCTAACCACTGAGTTAAGGGTCCTAAAACAAGTTATAAATTATAGTTTATTTTCAAAAAACATACGAGGAATTTACACATTTTACCAGGAAATAAAGTAGAATATAGTAGGTGTGAAAATGCCATAAATAGCCCCCCTTTCACTTTTGTATTAAATGTTAAATCTATTTGAGAATAACCAAGATGGATCATCAAAATAGACAATATTATATAGTAGATAATTTTCATATTGAGATCTTCTTATTCACAAGTGAAATTTACCCCATCTCAACTTTTTTGTACTAAGTCCAAAGAATCGATATAATGAATCATTTAACGGAAAGTTGAGATATGAGTTGTTAAATATAGAGAAATTCGATATTCTTTTTGAAGCTAAGGCTTTAATAGAAAGATGGAGAAAAGAATACAACTAGGTAAGACCTCACAGCAGCTCGGGATACAGACCTCCAGCTCCGGAAGCTGTTTGTCCTGACATACAAAATATTAATTTAATTTTCGTAAATTAAAGAGAACAATAAAATGTTAATTTACAATACTAACTTTAATACTGGTACAAACAATGGGGGCTGGTCATCTCATTAACTATTTAACGTGATTTCTGAGAATTTTTTTATATGCTCCTTGGCTTTTTTTGAACCGTTTTTGTTCAGTTAAAAATCGTACATTATTATTGGTAATTATTCTTAAATAAGTAGAAAGAAACAAATGACACCATCACGAGGAAATACAGATGCTGACAGGGGATATATAATCCCAATTGGAGGTGCTGTTAGCAAACGGAAAGAACCTACGATCCTTGAGAAGTTTGTAAAACTTTGCGGTGGAGACAGAGCTATTATTACTGTCATTCCAACAGCGACTAAGTTAGAAGATAACGGCGAAATTTTTACCAGCCTGTTTACAGAAATGGGAGCTTCAGATGTATTTAGTATTGATATTAAAAAAAGAAGTGACTGCAGCAGAGAAGACTACCTCTCCAACTTAAGGAAATCAACAGGTGTTTTCATTTCAGGTGGGAATCAATTACGATTGTCTACAATTTTGGGGGGAACTCCGGTGGCAAAAGTCATCCGCAAGTTGAATGCAGACGGGGTTCACGTGGCGGGTACATCAGCCGGGGCTGCCATCATGCCGGAACACATGATTTCCGGAGGTCGGAGCGGGAGCACACCTACACCGAGAAGTGTTTCATTAAGTCCCGGGCTTGGCTTGACGAACAGCATTGTAATTGATCAGCACTTCCGCCAGCGTAACCGGCTTGGAAGACTGCTGGCAGCCATTGCCTACAGCCCTTTTCTAACTGGTGTGGGAATTGATGAAAATACTGCTATTTTTATTGATCATGACAACACGTTTTCTGTGGAAGGAAGCGGGGCAGTTACAGTGGTTGATCCAAGCAAAATGAACGCAACTTCTGTAAGTACCGCAGCCCGAAATGATGCCATCAACATTACGGATATAAGGCTACACATCCTTGCTTCCGGTTCAAAATATAACCTTAATACACATACTGCCACTGTTTTCGACTCTGATCTGGTAACACAGACATTTAATAAATAACTGTCAAAATCGGAGCAGGATATGAATATAATTTCAACAAACGTTTATGTAGGACCCAACAGGTACGCCCGTTTCCCGGTCATACGCCATGTTTTGGATTTGGGAATCCTAGAGGACTGGCCTACCGTAAAACTTGGAAATAAATTTATTGATACTCTTTTAGTTCTTCTCCCCGGACTGGCGGAGCATGGCTGCTCTTATCAAACACCCGGCGGTTTCGTGAGACGATTAAAGGAGAAAGAGGGTACATGGCTGGGTCACGTCATGGAGCATGTTGCCATTGAATTACAGAATATTGCCGGTTCAGAAGTAACCTTTGGAAAAACCCGTTCAACAGACATCAAAGGCCAGTACAATATGGTCTTCCAGTATTTGCAGCGTGATGTAGGCCTGGGATCAGGCAGATTGGCGCGACAGTTATTGCTGGATCTTTTACCCCGGGATTTGAAAGATCAGATGGAGGATATTGATTCCGATTTCAATTTTGAGGAAGAACGCGACGATTTTATCCGCTTTGCCCAGCGTTTTGAATTTGGCCCCAGCACAGCATCATTAGTCAAAGCTGCCAGGGAACGGGATATCCCCGCCATGCGCTTGAACCAGTACAGCCTGGTGCAATTTGGCCAGGGGAAATATCAAAAACGGATCCAGGCTACAGTCACGAACGAAACCAGGCATATTTCTGTTGAGATAGCCAGCGATAAAGACGATACAAATTCACTTTTAAATGATCTGGGTTTGCCTGTTCCCATCCAGAAACTGGTCTACAATGAAAATGCAGCTGTGCGCATGGCCAACCGGATCGGTTACCCCGTGGTTGTAAAACCATTAAACGCAAACCACGGGCGGGGCGTCTCCATCAATTTGACCGAAAATGAACAAGTACAATCCGCTTTTAAAATTGCCCGTGAACGCGGTTCATCAAAAGGTGTACTGGTGGAAAGCTTTATCACCGGATTAGATCATCGCATGTTGGTTGTGAATGGAAAGCTCATCGCTGTTGCGAAACGGGTTCCGGGACATGTAACCGGCGATGGAAAACATTCAATCCAGAGATTAATTGACATTGTAAATTCAGATCCCCGCCGCGGTATTGGACATGAAAAAGTCCTTACAAAAATCCAGGTGGACCACCAGGCAGAGCGGCTCATGAAGACCAAAGGATACAACCTGGACACTGTGCTTAAGAAGGATGAACAATTGTTTTTGCGTTCCACAGCAAACTTATCTACCGGTGGAACCGCCATTGATATGACAGATATCGTCCATCCGGACAACCGCTCCATGGCAGAACGCGCCGTGAAAGCAATTGGGCTTGATGTTGGCGGTGTGGACTTCCTGACGGATGACATTACACGATCCTATCGTGAAATCGGCGGAGCGATCGTGGAAGTGAATGCGGCACCCGGATTCAGGATGCACATTGCGCCCAGCCAAGGTGAACCCAGGGACGTAGCCGGCCCGGTAATGGACATGTTATTCCCCAATTCATCCCCCAGCCGAATTCCCATCGCTGCTATTACCGGTACGAATGGTAAAACCACAACCACGCGCATGCTGGCGCATCTCATGAAAACAGCGGGACATACAGTTGGTTTCACGACAACAGACGGCGTGTATATTGACGGACATTTAACCATGAAAGGCGATATGACCGGACCGAAAAGCGCCCAAATGGTTTTGAGAGATCCGGACGTAGATATGGCGGTTTTGGAAACCGCCCGGGGCGGGATTGTCCGCAGCGGCCTTGGTTATGAAAGAAGCGATGTTGCCGCTTGTTTGAATATTTCCGCTGATCACCTGGGGTTAAAAGGGATTGATACGCTGGAACAACTGGCTGAAGTAAAACGGATTGTTGTGGAAACTGCGACTGATACTGCCGTATTGAATGCAGATGATGAGTATTGCCTGCGAATGGCTGATTATTCCAAAGCGGATCATCTCTGTTACGTCACCATGAATCCCACCCATGAACTGGTCAAACAGCATATTCAAGCCGGAGGGAGAGCGGTCGTTTTGGAAAAAGGCATCAATGGGGATATGATCACTTTTTATGATAATGGCGCTCACATTCCGCTATTATGGACACATCTCATTCCTGCAACCCTGGAAGGAAAAGCCGTACACAATGTTCAAAATGCCATGTTTGCCGCTGCCCTGGCGTACAGCATGGGCAAGGAACTGGATGACATCCGTCACGGTTTACAAACCTTCACCCAGACTTTTTTCCAGGCGCCGGGAAAGATGAACATTTTTGAAGAACATCCCTTCAAGGTTCTGCTGGATTATGCCCATAACCCGGCAGCGGTGCGTGCCATTTCCGAACTATGCAGTAAGCTGGATGTGAACGGGAGGCGGATAGCTGTTATATCAGCTCCGGGTGACCGCAGGGACGAAGATATTCAGGAAATTGCCGAAATTGCTGCCCCGCATTTTGACCATTTCATCTGTAAGGCTGATGATAACCGCAGGGGCAGGGCTAATGATGAAGTTCCGCAGCTTATGGAAAAAACTCTTTTAACAGCCGGGATTAAGACAGCCGGAATTGACGTCATCCCTGATGAAGCCGGCGCAGTCGAAGCAGCCTTGAGTATGGCTAAAGAAGGTGATTTAGTGTTGATCCTTGGTGACGATATCACACGCTGCTGGAAGCAGATTGTTCATTTCGATTCAGAAAATACTGCTCCGGTTGACAAATCGGCAAAACTCAAACAGGATGAAACAGTGGTTGAAGATTTTCATTTTGAATTGGAGGAAGGCCAGAAAATCATCCAGGACGAGCGCGGCGTCCGCATTGCAAAAGAAGAAGCGGACTGATGAACATCCTTGATACACGCCGCATAACCGGACCAAGCCTGTTTACTGATAAATCCGGGGCAATGCTGGATGTGGAAGTTCCGGATATCCGCCAGGAAGAAGTACTCCAGGTTTGGGGAAAGTGTGTGTCCTACGTATTACATTTAGTCGGCTGGGGAAAAGAAGAAATGAAAACCCGCCGTTTTTCTGGAGGAATCAGCCTGTATTTTTCCGCTCCCATTGATGCTCTTTATTCCGCCTGCTCAGTAAATGAAGTCATTTGGGATTTGACCCTTTCCATATTAAATGGAGGTGAACCTTTTCTTGATCATAGCAAGCTTGCAGAATTAAAAAATGAAATCAAAGCTGAATTGAATTCTGCCCTGGTCAAAATGTGTGCGGCTGCAAATGAACATGATGTCCGTTTCTTACAGTCTGACAATGTTGTTTCAATCGGGACAGGAACGGGTTCCCGGCAATTTGAAGTAGACAGCATTTCCGCTCCTCAGGAAATTGATTGGAACCAGGTTTCAGATGTTCCGGTAGTGCTCATTACCGGTACCAATGGAAAATCAACCACTGTCCGGCTGATGGAATCAATCCTGGCAACTGACGGCATGATGACAGGAGCTTCTTCCACAGACGGAATCCGTGTCGCAAAACAAACCGTGGAATCAGGTGATTATTCCGGACCGGAAGGCGCCCGTGCCACACTGCGGAATCAGGATGTGGAAACCGCGATACTGGAAATCGCCCGGGGCGGAATGCTCCGGCGGGGGCTGCCTGTGAAAAATGTCCATGCAGCGATCATTACCAATGTTGCGGAAGATCATTTAGGCGAATATGGCGTTCAAAATTTATCCGACATGGTGGAAACCAAATTCATCATTCGGCATGGATTGGCACCAGACGGGATTTTGGTTTTAAACGCCGATGACGCAGAAATTGTAAACTATGCTAAAAATGTTACCAGGGAGATTTGCTGGTTCAGTTTAGATGCGGCTGACCCAACTGTCTCCAATCATGTTAAAAAAGGCGGTAAAGCCTGTACAATTGAGGACGGGCAAATTATTTATTTTGAGAATGGAATAAAAACTGCACTGCTTGACCATCACCGGATCCCAATAACCATGGATCGAGCAGCTGTTCATAACAGTTCCAATTGCCTGGGCGCAATTTCCCTGGCAAAAGCTTTAGGAGTTGAAAATGAAGCGATTGCTGACAGCCTGCGTACATTTGGAAGTTCTTATACAGAAAATCCCGGACGCGGGAATATATTCAAAAAGAACGGCTATACAATCTTAATGGATTTTGCTCACAACCCCCACGGCATGAATGCCCTTGTAACCATGGTAAAAAATATTCCCGCAAAACGGAAATTATTATTGATCGGTCAAGCCGGCGACCGCAGCAATGATGATATTGCCGGACTGGTAAAGTCTGCAGCGAAAATCAAACCTGATCATGTTATAATTGCTGAAATACCAAAATATTTACGCGGTCGGAAAGTGGGCGAAATTCCCAGCGTAATCAGCACCTGTTTTAAGGATCACGGTATCACAGAAAGTTCAATCCAATTTGTAGACGACATCCTGGGCGGAATTAAAAAATCCATTCAATATGCCAAACAGGATGACTTGCTGATTTTGTTATGCTTGGACCAGAAGGAAGAAGCATTTCACTATATTGAAAATGAAATAGTGTAAGTAAGAGAAATAAAGTCTAATATAAATTTTAGGAAGAGGTGGATAATGGGCACTTTCGACTATTTAGGTCGATAAACGGGGGCTTCCGTAAGAGGAAAATGGGATATCTCTTCAGTGGGCGCTACAAGGCTCGAACTTGTGACCTCCGCCTTGTAAGGGCGGCGCTCTGACCAACTGAGCTAAGCGCCCATTCTATAAATAAAAGAATTTACATATTCTAAGAAGTTACTTTTTGCTGTGATTTACTCTTCCTCTCTTTTTTCCCTTTCATATCAGGAATGGCAACATCAATAACATCCATAATTTCTTTCACGAAATGAAATGATAGATCCTTTTTAATGTGTTCAGGGATTTCTTCAAGGTCTTTTCGGTTATGATCCGGGAGAATAATTGTCTTGATCCCAGAGCGGTGAGCCGCAGTTACTTTTTCTTTCACTCCACCAATTGGGAGCACGTTTCCTCTTAAGGTAATTTCGCCAGTCATGGCAACACCTGCTTGCACGGAAGTTCCGCATAATAATGATACCAAAGATGTGAACATTCCAACTCCGGCAGAGGGCCCATCTTTCGGAATCGCACCGGCTGGAACATGGACATGAATATCTGTTTTTTCATGAAAATCTTCCTCCAATCCTAAAATGTCCGTATGAGACCGAACATACGTCAATGCGGCTGTTGCGGATTCCTTCATGACATCGCCTAAATGTCCAGTGAGTGTTAATTTCCCTGAACCTTTCATTTTGGAAGATTCAATAAACAGGATATCACCACCGGCTGCGGTCCACGCCAGCCCTGTTACAACCCCCGGTTTTGTGGCTCGCTCAGCAAGTTCAGAATAAAAACTGGGTGCACCAAGATAATCATTTACTTTCTTTTTCGATACTTTAACTTTTTTGATCTTTTTCTCCACTTTGTCACGAGCAATTTTTCGTAAAACATTGGCGATTTCTCTTTCAAGGTTCCGGACGCCTGCCTCCCTTGTATACGATTGTATTGTTTCCTTTATTCCAGTGACATCAACAAAGACATCCTTTGAAGTGAGACCGTTTTCTTCTATCTGTTTTGGTATGAGATGACGCTGGGCAATTTTAATTTTTTCATCCTCGATATAACCGGAAAATTCTAATATTTCCATTCTATCTCTCAGTGCAGGGGGAATTGCATCCTTATAGTTTGCAGTTGCAATAAACATTACTTTACTCAGATCATAACTTACTTCCAGGTAGTGATCACTAAAAGAAAAGTTCTGTTCAGGATCAAGCACCTCAAGCATTGCAGAAGAGGGATCTCCCCTAAAATCAGATCCAAGCTTATCGATTTCATCAAGCATGAATACCGGATTATTCGTTCCGACTTTTTTCAGGGACTGAATTATCCTTCCCGGCAATGCGCCGATATACGTCCGGCGATGGCCTCGAATTTCCGCTTCATCCCTTACGCCACCAAGTGAAATACGTATAAACTCTCTTCCCATGGAGCGGGCTATGGATTTACCCAGCGATGTTTTTCCCACACCTGGAGGTCCCGAAAAACACAGGATAGGTCCGCGAACTGAACCTTTTGGATCTTTTTTCTGCTTTAAACCCCGTACGGCAAGATACTCCAGGATCCTCTCTTTAACTTTTTTCAGCCCATAATGATCTTCATCCAGGATTTTTTCTGCCTTTTTCGTGTCTAATTGATCGTCTGTAGATTTACTCCACGGCAGGTCTGCAAGCCATTCAACATATGTCCTCGAAACAGAATATTCCGGTGATTGTGTAGGAATCTTTGTAAGGCGGTCAAGTTCCTTCAATGCTACTTTTTCTGCTTCTTCCGACAATTCTGCCTTTTTAACCCGTTCTTCCAACTCTTGTATCTCAACAGACCCTTCATCTTCGCCAAGTTCTTTCTTGATGGCTTTCATTTGCTCCCGGAGATAATATTCGCGCTGCGACTTGGTAATCTCATCCTGTACCTCGCTCTGGATTTCCTCCCCAAGTTTTATGCGCTGAATTTCCCTGGTCAGGATGGTCATGGCTTCTTCCACCCGCTTTTTGATATCCATTTCCTCCAGGATTGCCTGTTTTTCTGCATTGGGAACCGTTAATAGTGAGATTGCCCTATCTGCCAGCCGGGAAGGATTTTGGATGTTAGACAACATTCCTGAATGCTCTTCAGTAAGGCTTGGGGCGACCTGGATCAATTCATTGAAGCTTCCTCTCAGATTTTTGGTTAAAGCATCTAATTCAAGATCATCAGAAGAAGGCTCTTCAACTTCGACTTGTTCAACAACAGCTCTAAAAAAAGGTTCATCGTCAATATATGAGAGAATTTTTACTCTATCAACACCTTGAACAATTGCTGATTTGCTGTTATCAGGCATGTCAAACACCTTTAAGACAACTGCAAGTGTACCGTAGGAATACAGGTCTTCAGGACGGGGATCTTCAATGGAACCATCTTCTTGAGCAACAACAACAATACGCTTGTTTTCTTTTCCCAAGCTGTTGACCAACTTTAAAGATTTTTCCCGCCCTATATAAATGGGTATAACCTGCTGAGGAAACAAGACCGTGTTTCTCAGAGGCATTACAGGATAAGTCTTACCTCCCCCGTTTTCTATTTCCTGTTCCTTTTCTACATTTTCATCCATAATAAATCTAACTTCCTTTTAATTAATATTTTATGTTACAAACAGCATACCATAAAATTATTTATGCTAATTTGGCAGGTAAATAATTATTATTTGCTAATTTGGCATGA
>JYMV01007192.1_pt1 | contig 10566 bp, 10 predicted proteins | sample 338911 | NCBI WGS metagenome assembly JYMV01 (sample SAMN03354496, study PRJNA234377) | hydrothermal vent metagenome | biome: Deep sea; feature: Hydrothermal plumes at the Eastern Lau Spreading Center, Western Pacific Ocean; material: Seawater | place: Tonga | collected 2009 | depth 2000 m m
ACGCAAACGGTCGTATGCCGATATCGAAGCGACGAATCAGGAGGGAGAGCTGGTGGCGGTGGGCAGGCATATTCTCCAGTGGGTTCCCAACCCAGCTACAGCATTGGACTCGCCATGAGTTTTGGTCTCGATGGTCACAAGTTCATTGTCACTGGAGCCGCACAAGGCATCGGGCTGGCGATCAGCAGGCGGTTTATCGAATTGGGCGCCTTGGTTTCCGGATGGGATCGTGACATCACCGGCATTTGCAGCGATTCAACCTTTGCCCATGTCACGGAAGTTGATGTGACCGATGAAGACCAGGTAAAATCCGCCGCCGATCATGCGATCCAGCAGCTTGGTGGGTTGCATGGCATGGTGGCCAATGCGGGAGTCAATGGAGGGACCAAACTCACTTGGGAATACTCCTTGGAGGAGTGGAACCAGGTGATCAATGTGGATTTGACCGGGGTTTTTATTTCCGCAAAATCCGTGCTCGATTTTCTCATCAAGGAGGGCTACGGTCGGCTGATTTTCATGGCCTCCGTTGCCGGAAAAGAGGGGAATCCCATGGCCAGCGCCTACGGGGCCGCCAAGGCGGGGGTGATTGGTTTTGCCAAGGGGCTGTCACGAGAACTGCTCCCCTCGAACATCACGGTGAACTGCATCGCCCCTGCAATCACGGAAACGGATCTAATGACGGAAATGACCGAGGAGTACATTCTCGAAAAAAAGTCAAAAATCCCCATGGAGCGGTTCTGCACGGTTGCGGAAATTGCCGACATGACCGCATGGGTGGCCAGTCCGCGCTGTTCGTTCACGACGGGGCAGGTTTTTGATGTCACAGGAGGCCGGGCAACCTACTGATGGCCAGGACGCTCACCCTTGATGAGCTTTGCATCCATCAGGTTTGCATCTGGAAGCAATGCAACTTCAGGGATTCCCTCGATTGTCTGGCACGACACGGGGTCTTGAAGACCGCCATCTGGAGACCCATGTTGGATGAATGCGGATGGACCAAGGCCGCACGGGCATTACGCGATTCCGGAGTTTCGGCAGTCGCCCTGTGTCCGCTCGTTCTTTATGACCGAGAGTCTTCATCTAGCCAGCTAACCCAGACGGCTGAAAACCTTAGGTTGCTGGAACAAATTGCTGAGTTGGGGATCAACTCGGTCGTGGTGATCACTGGAGGCTTGCCTCCGGATTCAAAAAACCTAAACGACCAAAGAAAGGTTGCGCTCGAAGAACTGGAGAAGCTGGTTCCAACTGCCAGATCCCTAAGTCTTACACTGGCATTGGAGCCTTTGCATCCAGTGCTTTGTGGAACGCGATCGGTTCTAACGAATCTCGCCGGGGCCAACGAAATGCTGGATGTGATCGCGGAGGATGATGTGCTTGGCATTGCCATCGACTCCTACGCGCTTTGGTGGGATACCCGACTGCAAGAGCAGATTGAAAAAACTCGCGGGCGGATCCGCCATTTGCATGTCTCGGATTGGCTTCCGAACACGCGGGATATTCGTCTGGATCGTGGTATGCCAGGTGATGGATTGATTGACAACCCCCGCATCCGCTCTTGGGTCGAAAACACTGGATTTCAGGGATCGGTGGAAGTAGAATTATTCTCAGCCTATGATTGGTGGCTCAAGTCTCCTGAGCAGGTGGTTCAGACCATTTGCGACCGATTGGAATACCTTTGAGAGGGTTCACGTCCTGTCTCGCCTGAGCCGGCGGACCCTCTCGGAAAACCTGATTTGCCAGTGCCGAAACATCCAGCACCAGATCCAGACTTCGGGTCAGGGACATGCTCTGAGGAAAGCCAAAGTGACCGTATGCGAACTGCTTGGTGGAGAAGTGGTTATCCTCAGAAATGGCAAAGCGTTGTCCTGCACCCCCTACCAACTGGGAGAACGGCCTCTTGCGCTGGAAGACGAAAAGAGCCTCAACCAACGGGTGGACCGTGCGCAGAAGAGGCAAGCGAAGCACAAAACCTGGAAACCCGCTCCTGATCATCCCTGGAGGCGGCAAGCATTTGGCTCTGCCGTCAGGGAATCTCACCCCAAGGCACAACCCCGGCAAACTAAAAGCGGACATCTCTACTTTGCACAAAAGCGGACGTCTCTACTTTGCATTGACAGAAGTGGAAAAATTACTTGACTCCAGGATAGTCATCCACTATATTCTGTCGGGCCAACCTCACTGTCTCCTAAGGTGGAATCACCGCACTGCTGGGAGGCAACGGGACGAGCAAACCATATCCAGCAGGAAACCTCATGAAATCGTTGATTGCGGATTGGTCCAGGTCACTCAATCCAGGGAATCATATCCGGCCATGACCATTGAGGAAAAACTGAAGGTAGGCGTCTTCACCCGCAAAGACAGGACCGAGGTTCGTACAGACCTGTAAAAGATTTATAACTTTTTCCCGATCCTGAAGGAAAGAAGAAAATCCTGAAGACTTACTGATTTAATCGTGTGACCACAGTTGTGAAGATCAAATGGCTGAAAAGCTGAAATGCTGGAGATAAGTAAGGTCGTTACGGGCTACGGAAAAGTCCAAATTCTGAATGGAATCAATCTATCGGTATCTGAAGGCCAGATCATTGCCCTTCTGGGAGGCAATGGAACGGGAAAATCCACTTTGCTGAAGGCGATCTCCGGTCTTTTGCCGGTTTGGGAAGGAACCATCGAGTTCATGGGTGAAGTGATTCAGAACCGAAAGCCGAATGTCATTGTCAAGAAGGGACTGACACAGGTGACTCAGGGCAAGGACATGTACCCGGCAATGACAGTCGAGGAAAACCTGAAGATTGGTGCTTATACACGTAATGACAGAGCCGGAATAGTAGCAGATATGAAAAAAGTTTTTGATTACTTTCCGATCTTAGGTGAACGTCGTGGCCAGCTGGCAGCCACCCTGAGTGGGGGTGAAGTTCAAATGCTGGTCATCGGGCGCGGCCTTATGTCCCGCCCTAAGCTCATGATGCTTGATGAACCAAGTGCCGCACTTGCTCCGAGGGTGGTACTTGACATCTTCAACATCATCAACCGTATCAACCAAAATGAAGGCATCACCCTCCTCCTTGTTGAACAGAATGTGCGAATGGCACTGCTTCTCGCACAGTATGGTTACGTCATTCGTGACGGGGTGATCCATCTCGAAGGAAAATCCGAGAACCTCATCAACGATGACAATGTGCGACTTGCCTATCTTGGTGGAACTGTGGCGGACTCCGAGTCTGTCCTTGCGCATTAAAGCAGCAAACTGGAAGAATGATTTGTGAACAACCATTCGCTTGAAATTATCCGTAGTGTAAAACATGGAACTGCTGCTTGATTTCGTCATTGTTGGTCTCTCTATCGGCTTTGTCTATGGACTGGTGGCACTTGGCATTTCCCTCATCTTTTCTGGGCTGGACATCGTTCATTTCGCTCATGGCGAGGTCTATATGATAGGCGCCTTCATCGGCATTGCAGTAGTCAAGATAGATGGAATCCCATACTTTGGGGCATTGATTGCGGCTATGATCATCACGGGAATGCTTGGAGTGCTGATTGAACGTGTCTTCTATCGCCGACTGACTCGTGGCGGTGGCGGTTACACCGTAGCAGGAATGGGCATGATCATATGCGGCTTTGGCATGTCTGTAGCTTTACAGAACGTCGCCTACCTGATATGGGGAGCTGCCCCGCATCCTTATCCGGTAAACTTCGGGATGCCGATTTTCCTAGGAAATATCGCACTCCCCAAACCCTATCTCTATATCCTTGTCACGTCCCTCATTCTGATGGTAGTATTGCACACTTTTCTCACCCGTTCGAAGCTTGGACTTGCGGTAAGAGCGGTTGCTTACAACAAGGACATCTCTTATCTGATGGGAATCAATGTGCCGTTGATGATTTCTCTCATCTTTGGTATGGCTTGCGCTATGGCTGCGGTAGCCGGTGTGTTGATCGGCCCCATAAACTATGTACAGATTGAGATGGGTTACCTGATGTTGTTGAAGGCTTTCGCTGCGGCCGTAGTCGGCGGGTTCGGAAGCCTGCCCGGAGCGCTGCTTGGGGGGATATTGGTTGGGTTGTTTGAGACGATTTGCGCCGGTTACTTGTCGGCCAGCCACAAAGACATCTATGCATTCCTTCTGCTAATAGTGGTTTTAATGATTAGACCCACGGGCCTGTTTGGTGTCCTAGTGAAAGTAAAAGCATAAAGAAGTATGGTTCAGTCATTTAGCTGGTTTCCCTAGTGCGGTTCAAAAGATAATTGAACCGCAAATCCTTAACCAGAAACCGAAAGGAAGACATGATGTGCACTTAGTTTTTTAAACCCAATAGGATTGAATCAAACCATGGCGACTCAGTCGCTGTTGAATGATTTGAAAACGCTATAAGGAATCCTCATCAAAATTAAAAAATAAGGAGAATAAAATGAGAAACTCAACATTCAAATTCCAGCAAAGATTCAGAAAAGTCCTGCTTGGCTTTGCAGCATTTTCGATGCTGGCAAGTTCGGCCAGTGTTTTCGCCGGAACAATCAAGATCGGCGTGAGCATTCGCATGAAGAGTGACACCGGCAAGAAGTACGGTCAGATGTTGGTGGACGAGTTCGATGCTGTTAACGCGGCTGGAGGTATTAACGGCCATAAGATCAAAGTTAAACTTTTGAACGATGAGTGTAAATCGGACATTGGAGTTGCCAACGCGATCAAGTTATCATACCAGGACAACGTGCACCTGTTCGTCGGATCGTCCTGTAGTTCGGTTTCCATGCCGATCGTGGATGTTATCCACAAGGCCGGCGTACCAATGCTGATCCCGCACTCATCCAGTTACAAGATCACCTTGAAGGGAAGCCCCTGGGTCTTTAGAGTCCCAATCTCTTCCCGTTTCTCTGCTGCGGCTGCAGCTAAATACACGGTTGAAAATATTGGCAAGAAAGTCGCCTATATCTGGGCCTCTGATACGGCTTCTCAGAATGATGCACAGAAGTTTTTCGAGTATATCCAGAAGTACCACGGTCAGGGTCCGGTCTATGCCGAACAGTTCCAGGAAGGTGAACTGGATCTCCGTCCGCATTTGCTGAAGATCAAGGCGCTAAGACCTCAGGCGCTGATGATCGCTGCACAATCCCAGGATTTTGCGCGCACTTTGGTGCAATCATACGAAGTGGGCATTCCTCCTTCAGTAAAGCGAATAGGTGGATCGTCCGCATCAAACAGGCCGGCTCCGATCTTGGCGGGTGATGCGATCAAAGGTGTTTTCTTCCATGCTGCCTTCTCATATACAGACCCGGATCCCAAAGTGCAGAAGTTTGTGAGGATGACAACCGAGCGCTACGGTGTGTCAACTCCTGACCACGACTTCTCTCAGGCATGGGATCTTGCTCAGATCACAAAGATCGCACTCAAACGTTCCAAACTGACCCTCACGGATAGTTCGCTTGCGGTAGATCGGTACGTGATTCGTGATGCCCTTGCAAGCGTCAAGGGCTATCAGACGCTGGGTGGCGGTATCGTTGACTTCTGTGCCAATCCGACGCCAGAATGCCGTGACGGAAACAAGACTCCGGTACTCATTGAGTACACAAGTGGTGGCGAGAACTATGGGCTTAGAGTAATTGGCAAGACTACTTTTGCTGCAGACTTCGGCTTAGACGGCATGGAGGAAGAGGCTAAGAAGTTGCGGGAGTCGTTAAATAACTAACTGATCCCGGAATAGATTTGTTAGGGACAATACCGCGGGTGTGACCGCTAGCCTCCGCCCGCGGACGTTTTTCACTAATTCTAGATACACTGACTACATAATGCCTGAACAAGCGGCGAGTTTGAGATTTTTTAATGCCGCAGAAAGGGTGCTTAACTACCTTCGGGAAATTCATCCGCTGATACCATGGGTCATAGTGTCTATTCTGTTGACCCCGGTACCCTGGATCGCGGTCAATACCTACCAAGTATTTCTTGCGAATACCATCTGCCTAATGATTTTGCTGTCTGTAGGTCTCAATATCGTCAAGGGGTTCTGCGGTCAGGTAACCGTCGGCCATATAGGGCTGTATGCCATTGGCGCTTACACTTCCGCCGTATTGTCAGTGAATTTTGGCATGCCCTTCTGGATTTCATTACCTATAGCGGTTGTCGTAACCCTGCTGGCAGGCATCGTGGTTGCGATCCCTTCTTTCCGCCTTGAAGGAGCCTATCTTGCGCTGGTAACTCTCGGGCTTGGAGAATCGGTACGCATATTCATCAGCGTGACCGAATATCTAGGCGCCACTAACGGTTTCAGTGGTATTCCGTCACCAAGGATTGGTGATTTCCGATTTGATACATACCAAAGATATTACTACTTGGTCATGCCGGTCATGCTGCTAGGAGTATTTTTCTCGTTTCAAATCCTACGTTCGCGGCTTGGACGTGCGTTTATGGCGGTTCGCGAGGATCCGGTGGCGGCGGCGGCGGCTGGTGTAAACGTGCGCAGGCACAAAATGGCCGCGTTCATGATCAGTGCAGTCTATGCTGGTTTCGCGGGCGGACTTTACGCGCACATGCTACCGGGCTATCTGAACCCGCGAAACTTTACTATCATCGAGATGATTACTTTATTGCTCATGGTGGTGCTTGGTGGGCTTGGCCATATCTGGGGTGGAATAATCGGTGCTATTGTTGTGACAATCGTCTACGACATCACCAAGGACTACTATCATTACTCTCTGCTGCTGTTTGGCACGGTGATTGTGTTGACGGTAATGTTCATGCCCAGGGGCATCGGAGGCATCATCGATCGTTTTATTTCTACCAAACGATTCATCGCTCTTCGGTCAGGCTCGACAGATTCAGAGATTCTGCAATGATACTTAGGACCGAGAATCTGTCAAAACACTTTGGCGGATTACGTGCTATCGACCAACTCGACTTCGAACTCGAGGAAGGTGAGATACGCGGCCTAATTGGCCCGAATGGTTCCGGTAAGAGTACGTTCTTTAATCTTGTATCCGGCGTCTATCGACCCCAAGAAGGCAGTCGGGTATGGATTGACGACGTAGAGACCACCCACGATGAACCACACGAGGTGGCAGCCCGTGGGGTCGCGCGCACGTTCCAGTTGCTGCGGGTTTTCGCAGAGATGACAGTTCTCGAGAATCTACTTGTTGGGCATCATCTCCACGTAACCTACGGATTATTCTCCGCTGCGTTCGGGACACGCCGGATGCGCCAACAGGAGTGTGTCTTGCGGAAGGAGATGATGGAGTTGCTGGCATTCATTGGTCTCGCTGACTTCGCTGAGATGCCAGCCTCGGAACTTTCCGTCGGACAGCGCAAACTGCTTGCCCTCGGACGGGCAATGGCCATGCGCCCGCGCTTACTGATGCTCGACGAGCCGGCTGCAGGGCTTTCTCCTGTAAACATTGACAACCTGCTACAGATCATTCTTGGGCTGAAGGAGCGTTACGGCCTCACCGTGATCGTGGTTGAGCATATCCTGAAGGTAGTCATGGAAACTTGCGGGAAGATTACGGTACTCGACCATGGCCAGAAAATCTCGGAGGGATCGCCAGATCATGTTAAAACCGACCCGGCAGTGATCGAAGCCTATTTGGGTCGTGAGATGCAGGACGAAGAGATGCGAGAAGCGTTAAGAGCCTAAGTATAGGAAAATCAAAACCTGTCAAGGAAATAATTTCAACGTTTCATCGGCGCGTGGTGGAGGGTTGAGGGGTTCGCTCTTCTTGAGTTTAGGATTTTTGGGTTGGTTTAAGGCGCAAATCCTCCGAGAAAGACCTCGACATGGCTTAGGACTCCTCCGGGAATCCTCAAAGAGGGCCGCTGAGCACGCAGATTCCCGTGCCGCCTCACGCAAAACTCACCATCGAAAGCCTGAATCTGCCAAGGAGTCATTAAAGAATTTTCTTTGAGGATTGTCTCGCTCCCAATAAAGTTGTCGAGTATTAGATAACTAAAAAATAATTATTGTGAATTTAATAAATTCAAGGAAATCAAATGAAATATGCTCAGTTAAGACGCTATACAATCAATAAAGGTCAAATGGATAGTTGGTTGGAATGCTTTAAAGAAGTGATTCCTATCTTAGAAAATATAGGAATTAAAGTTGAGAGTTATTGGATCAATGAAGAAAAAACTCAATTTATCTGGATACGCTCCTTTGGATCATCAAAGGAATCTATAGAAGAATTAGAATCGAAATTCTATGACACTAATTGGTGGAAGACAAATGTTGATAGATTAAGAAGTCATATCGCACACAGAGAATTTGAAGTTATATTTTCACAGTGAATAATAGTTATATGTTATTAATTTAAAACTAGCATATCGGAAAAAGAACATGGCCTTCACAAAAGAACAACAGCGCAACTGGCTTGCGCAGATAGTGGAGGAAATCATTGACCCTGCGCGCGAGATTATCGATCCGCATCACCACATGTGGAGGAGCAAGGTTGTAATAGGAGAAATCGAAATTCCTCAATACATTCTCGAAGACCTCTGGGAAGATACCCAATCGGGACACAATATTGTTAAAACAGTCTTCATGGAGTGTCGTGCCGAGTACCTTACTGATGGCCCTGAACACTTAAAGGTTGTAGGAGAAACCGAGTTTGTTGCCGCAGCTGCGAAAGCAAGCCGAAATCAGGGAAAGGCTGAAATCGCAGGAATCATCTCCCATGCGGACCTCACACAAGATGAGGCTACTCTGCGCGAAGTTCTGAGCGCCCATGAGACCGCAGGGCTGGGTCTCTTTCGCGGCATTCGTCATGGAGGTGCACATGACCCTGACAAAACCCTGCGTTGGGGTGATGCGACACCGCATCAGGATTTGTTTGCGTTGCCTTCATTTCGCGCCGGGGTTCGCCTCCTTGGTGAGCTCGGCTATACTTACGATTCATGGCATTACCATTTCCAGAACGAAGCATTTACAAACCTGGCACAAGCCGTTCCTGAGACCAAGATCGTACTGGATCATTTCGGTACCCCTTGTGGTGTTGGCGCCTTCGAAGGCCGTCAGTCAGAGGTCTGGGAACGATGGAAACAGGGGATCACAGCAATGGCACAATGTGAAAACGTCTTCGTAAAAATCGGCGGTCTTGCCGTGCCTGTCAACGGCTTCGGCTGGCACCTACAGGCAGCACCCCCAAGTTCTGACGAGGTCGCCAAGGCACATCGGCAATACTATTTACACACGATCGATGCATTTGGCCCACACCGATGTATGTTCGAAAGCAACTTCCCTGTGGACAAGCTTTCGATTTCCTACCAAGTCTATTGGAATGCGATGAAAAAAATTTCTGAAGGCTTCAGTGACAGCGAACAACACGATTTGTTTTACGGAACGGCCGCAAGGGTTTACAAGGTCTGATACCGGTAACGGTTGGCCCATTTATGCCTATCCAAGCGGTCTACGTAAATGACCTTAAAAAAATTATTTTATAAAACAGTAAGTTAAGATGATTCCCACGATCCGAAGACGGTTCGAAAAACTGGTTGCCCACTGAGGCAAATCCTGGCAATCCGCTGAGAATGCAGGATCTTCTGATTCGAGTCTTTGGTTTTCCTGCAAAACTCCGACTTCTGAAATCTCATGCGCCCAGTCGGGAACCCCCGGATGAAGTTCGGCGAGGCCGACACCGCCGCCATCGAGTTCGATCCCAAGTCACGAGAGGACATCCCCCCGATCCTCCGTGGACTGCAGCCTCAGGTACTTCCAGGATGAGACCAGCTTCAAGAAGCAGGGTTGGTAATGAGATCGTACTTGCTTTAAGTGGTAAATGGCCTATGAGCGTAGTCAATCCTTCAATCATGCCCAAGGTTCCATTGGAACGTTGGCAACCATATCCGATGGGACGTGGTTCTAACCGATAAATCAAAATGAATGGTACAGAGTATATTGCAAAAATACTTAAAGCAGAAGGAATTGAAACCGTAACCTGTTTTCCTTCTAATCGATTAATTGAAGCTACAGCAAAAGAAGGGATTAGGACAATTGCCTTCCGTCATGAAAGAGGTGCAGTGATGGCGGCAGACGGTTACAGTCGGACAAGTCAAAGGAAACGATTTGGTGTTGCTATTGTCCAGTCACAAGCTGGTGCGGAAAACGCAATGGGAGGTATAGCACAAGCATACGCTGACAACATTCCGATACTTGTAATGCCAGGAGGAATTTCACTGGATCAGATAGGAGTGAAACCCAATTTTTCTGCATTACAAAAGTACCAGGGATGGGTAAAGCAGGTAGAGTCTGTCCTGTCTCCTAATGAGGTAGGAAATGTCATGCGTCGTGCTGTCAGTGCTTTGCGCAATGGGCCTCCTGGACCTGTTGTGGTTGAAATGACATCAGACGTATGTTCACTGGAGATTCCTAAAGGTTTTGAGAACTATCACCCCCCTAAAGCGGCTGAAGTTGTTCCTTCACAAAATGATATCAGGGATGCTGTAAAATTTCTGCTGAAGGCAAAAAAACCACTAATATGGGCTGGTGGTGGGGTGCTAATGTCGGGTGCTTCAAAGGAACTGAAGGAATTAGTTGAGCAGACAGGGATCCCAGTTTTTTGCTCCATGCCTGGAAAATCGGCTTTTGATG
>JYMV01032349.1_pt1 | contig 10564 bp, 8 predicted proteins | sample 338911 | NCBI WGS metagenome assembly JYMV01 (sample SAMN03354496, study PRJNA234377) | hydrothermal vent metagenome | biome: Deep sea; feature: Hydrothermal plumes at the Eastern Lau Spreading Center, Western Pacific Ocean; material: Seawater | place: Tonga | collected 2009 | depth 2000 m m
GCTCTGAGCCAAAAATCTTCTGGCGGAATCCGACCCAACATGAGTATTATTCGGTCAGCGGAGTCCACCATTTCGGGCGTGACCTGATTACGTGTGTTGCCTGACAGATCGAAGCCTTTTTCCTGCATCAAATCCAGCACAATGCCCGGAGTGACCGGCGCGCCAGGGGTTTCAGAGTGGGCTTTGATCCTCTGGCCTTCGACATCCAAATGCCGCACCGCCGTCCCTGCGCTGGTGACCTGATGGCCTGACAAGTGATTGAACAATGTCTCTGCGATTTGGCTTCTGGCTACATTTCCGTTGCATACGAATAGCAGGTTCATTTCGGCGCCCCGTCGTTTCAATGTTTATCGCGCGGTCTTAATCTATAAATTCGAACTCCTGGCGCCACTGCATGTACGACTTAAGCCCCGATGCGATGTCATATTCCGGCAAAAACCCGATGTCATCTTGAACACGAGAGGCGTCCATTACTCGACGGCTGGACGATATTTCCATTTCAACGTCTGATTGTTCTTGGAACGTGACCACAGGGTCGGCATCTCGCATAGCCGACACAATATCGTCCGTGGATACTGATGCTCCGCGGCCCAGGTTATACTCCCGATACGAAAGTTTGGGCGCGTCCAGAACAGTCTGGATTCCAGCGGCGATGTCCAGGACGTAAGTGAAATCCCAGCTGCCGATGGGCAAAGGCGGGATGGATTCGTTCCGAATTGCGTAACGCGTCACTTGTTGCAGCATGGACATCACGGCGCGATGCCCGGTCACTCGCTCCATAGGACCGAACGGGCTGCTGAGCCGTGTGGCAACCGTGTCGAAACCGTGAAGCTCTCCGTAGCGGTGCGTGATGCGTTCGCTGGCGAGTTTCGTCGAATTGTACAGCCCTCGCGGGTTCAACGGGAGGTCTTCCCGCAGGATTCCTGTGTCCTCCAACCCTTCGTACACTGCGCCTGAACTCACGTAAAGAAATCGTTCGATAGAGAGTTTCGAGGCCAATTCCAGCATGTTGGCTGTACCGCTCACGTTGATGTCAATTATTCGGCGGCTGTCCTTGCGCTCGATGTCCTCTCTGATGCCGGTGAAGACCGCCGCGTGGACGATTTTGTCGACATCGTGGCTCGCGCCGATCACTTCCAGTGAGGCAGGCTCAAGAATGTCGGCTTGCGCCCAGGTCACGTGAGACGACCACGGCGCCACGTATCGGAGGACCATATCGTCAGGCTCAACCAGGTCTATCGAGACGACCTGATGCCCCTGTTCAGCGAGCCTCCTGACGATATTGGAACCCACAAATCCTGTGCCGCCGGTTACTATCGTTGCCACTAGATGCTCCTTTCAAGCGAATTATCTTTGCGAATTTGCTACTCCCCATCATCTCGGAACAGTTCATCGCCGCGATTCAGACGCTCGGCAATCTGGAAAGTCTGATCCACTGAACGAGTAGTCGGGTAATGAGCGGCCAGGAACCGTGACAGCGCGACTAGAACGTGCCGGCCAGCGTCTGTGCCTTTGCGTTCCTCGTACTGCTTGAACCCGGCGTCGACTATCTGGAACATATGAAACCCGGAGTCCTCTCGTAGCATTGCGTGCCCTAGCGTCGCCAGAACGCCTTCTGGATTTTCTGCGCCAGTCAGATAGTCAGAGACAACTTGGGCCGATTGTTCAACCTGCTGTTGAACGTTCATCTGGGACAACAGTTGGGGGCCAAATGCTTCCGCGTCCACCTGATCGCCGTTGGGAGTTGGCATTCGCTGAGCCGGCACGTTCAGAAATCTATCGAGATACACACTCATGGCAGTATCCAGCACGGCTCTCGCCAATTCCACTGACGGCGCTCGCTTCAATGCTTGATGCAGGGCGTTGGCGGCTGTCAGGGTGTTGTGCACAGTGTCCCAATCGGCGAATTCGTTCGAGGTGTGAAACAGCGCCATCCTGAGGAACGCGGCGTAGGCAACTGTTGATCCCAACTGCTCCGGCGAAGCCCCGTACCTGACTGCTGATTTGATGGCGTCCAACGTCGCTCCGGGATCATCTTGAAGGATTATGTCGGCCAATTCCTGTTCGTCGTCCCATTCGCCCAGTTTGCTTTCACCTTGCTCGAAGAGTTCAGCAAGCTCTCGCCGTGCCTCCCAGACCATCGACGATATGTCGATGGGATTTCGCCATGCGTTCAGTTCCTCGCTTCTTCGCGCGGTCGCCATTCCAAGCGCCAGGCTGGTCAAAACTTGCGCCGAATGCTCCCAGCCGATGTGGTCGAGATGTTCGAAGGCTTTGTTTGCAAAGTCCACGATGTGACCAGCGTCAATGTAGATGCGGTCTGTTGCAGCGGCGAAGATCATGTCTGCAATGTCTGATTGAGACAATCCAACTTCAATCGCAGTCCTCAGGGCGCGCTCGGCCCCTTCGTCATTTCGGACCTCGATGAAATTTCTGAACCACTTTTTGAACACCTCTGGGCGGGTCTCTCCAGTGGGTAGGGGGTCAACGACGAATCTTGGAGGCCTGCCCTCGCACTCGGTTGCTACATGCCGTAGACCCTGATAGATGGCGCGAGGACGGTCTTCTTCGGCGAGATGCGGCAGAATGTTCGCGGCGCATGTCAGGATGCTCATGGCCTGACCCCATCCCTCGTCAGAATAGGTCATTCCGAAATCCGAGCCTATGCGGAGCGGGGTCTTGTAGTCGGCTCCAGCAGAATTCAATCCCAGCGCAGATTTCGCGATCACCAGTCGAATATTGTGCTCCATGCCGTCGTGCAATCTATCGGACCATCGCTCAACGGGATCGGATTCTGGCGGGGATGGGTTGACCCATACCTCGCCGTCCACGACTGTCACAGGGAAGGAGCGCACATCGTCGGCAAATGGGTCAAACGTCCCGCCGCTCGAAAGGTCGAATCTTGCGTGATGCCAGTGACAGGTGAGCAGGCCGTCTTTTACGGTGCCCCGGTCAAGTGGAAAGCCCATGTGAGGACAGCGATTGTCCAAAGCGTACACGTCGTCGTCATGCGCGAACACTGCAATTGTGTGACCCCCTCCGGTGACCACGGAGCATCCTTTTGCAATCAGTTCATCCAACGTTCCGACTCGAATTTGTCCTTGGATTGCCGTTGCCATCGGGGCCTCCTTAGTTGAGGTTCATGAATTGAAAACTAACCAAACAGGGGCACGTCGTGACGTACCCCCATGTGAATCCAGTTCAGCGCGCTTCGTTAAATCCGTCTAGACGGTCTGGAGCGTCGGCGCTCGCAGAGGTGGCGCCAACTGCTGTTCGGTGAGGTGTATGGCCTCTTTCTGATAAACCTGCACGCGATATGACCTGTAATCGGGAACGTACATGCGGCCCTCTGCGTCTACTCGGACCGACTTGGGACTGCGAAGGAGCTTTTCCTGCTCCAGATTTGCCATGTCACGCAACCGATTCGGGAAGGCGTTGGTGAGCATGTAGTTACGCGCCACGCGAGATAGAGTCGCGTCGCCCAGGAATTTCTGTAAATAGCGCCCGTGCTCGTTGAACATCTGAACGCGGTTGTTGCCGCAGTCAGCGACATAAATGTCGCCATCGGCGTCCACAGCCACGCCGGTGGGACGGTTAAACTGGCCGTCGCCATTCCCTGACGTCCCGATCTCGAAGACGAATTCTCCGTCAGAGTTGAACTTCTGGATTCGGTCGTTGCGCCAGTCCACCACGTAAACATCACCAAGTTCGTCAACATGAATGCCCCAGGGCATGTTGAACTGGCCTGGCTCAGAACCGAAGCTCCCCCACTTGGAAATGAATTTTCCTGCACTGGTGAATTTCTGGACTCTGTGATTGAGGGTGTCTACCACCAGAACGTTCCCATCGGCATCGAAGGCGATACCCGAAGGGCCATTCAATTGACCATCCTCCGATCCTTGTTCGCCCCAATTCGCCACAAACTCTCCGTCCATATTGAAGGACGTAATCCGATGCAACGCTTCATCGGAGACAAACAGGTTTTCGTCGGCGTCTGCGATAATTTGCACCGGCCAAGTCATCTTGCCGTCATCTTTGCCTAATCCGCCGATGCCGATCAGTTGGTCTGTCAGCGATTCAGCGTCATCGAAGTGCCACACCCTGATTTCCGCGTCAACCTCGGTCCTCAGCAGTATGTAAATACGCCCTTCGGCCCCGAAGGCGACATCGGCAGGAAAGTTGGTGATTCGCCGCATACCAAGCGTCTTCAGGAAAGGGAACCCCGCCCTCAGCAGTCCATGTGGTCTAACCATTATGCACCTCTCGCGCAGCTATCAACCGTCGATCAAATCCTGAAAGCTGATAGCTAATTAAATGGATGTATTTGCTCGAATTGGCCATCCACGATGGGCACTGAGTCCAGTCCCATCCACTGGTCAAGCATCGTTCCGTAAATGCCCCGGAAGTCGATCTTCCAGTCCAGGTCTTCGCCTTTGAGCCAGTCTGATGGATTTAGCGAAGGATACTCGGCGTACAGGCCCCCTTTGACATTTTCTCCGATGATGAACGCGCCTCCACCTGAGCCGTGATCCGTGCCGCTGCCATTGTCGCGCATTCGGCGGCCAAATTCGGTGAACACTAGCATCGACACCTCATCCGCCGCGTCGTGGTCGCGCAGGTCCTGGAAGAAATCCATAATCGCGCCAGAAAGGTCGCGGAGCAGTCCAGGGTGGGTCTTGAGTTCGTTGGCGTGGTGGTCATAGCCTGCATGGGCGGTGTAGAAAATTCTAGTGCCGAGTCCGGCCAGATGCACCCTCGCAACGTCTTTGAGGCTCTTGGCGATGGGATTGTCGGCGTATTCAACCTCGGAGGTGTAAGACTCAGGAGCCTTTTTGAGTATGTCCGCGCCGGTCAGGACGTCGGAGCCTGTCTGGGCCAGATACTCCATGACCGGGCCAGTTCCGACCGCCGGAGAGTACATTTTCTTGAACAAGTCCAGCGCCAGATTTCGTCGGGCCTCCTCTTCAATGCCCGTCATCAGCCCGACATTATCCAGGTCCCCAACAGAAGTGATCGGAGTCCCTGCCAATGCCATAGCCCTGGGCAGGCCGCGTCCGAAGTTTACGCCTGTCAGGACATTCTCTTTTTTCGGGTCCAGGTCCCGGATTGCGCGACCGACCCAGCCCTCTGTCCCAATCTTGTCAGGCTCGCAGGTGTGCCAAATGTCCATGCCCCGAAAGTGGGAACGGCTGGAGTTCTGATAACCGATGCCCTGAACAATCGCCACTTTGCCATCATCGAACATCTCTTTGAGCGGCGCGGCATTGGGGTTGAATGCCAGCGTGTCGTTGATCGGCAACACCGTGTCCTGCGGAATGACAACAGTGGGACGGGCATCGTAATACACCGGGTTATTGTATGGAACCAGCGTGTTCATGAAGTCGTTGCCGCCAGTCAATTGCAGGATGACCATTACCGGGGGTTTTCCGTTTGCTGCCATTATTTAAGCCTCCTGAGCTTTAAGCGAACTGAAATTCGCGTGTGGCCGCAATCATTTGCAGCATGTGAATTACCCTGGGTGTAGCCTCTTCTCGGGCCTCGTCGGAACTGAAATCCAGGCTGCCGACAGACTCCGCGTATTCCATCAAAGCAGCGTGAGTCTTATCGTCAACCGGCAGCGGTCCAACAAGATCAAGGGCTTTGTCGGTGAATTCCTCTGGTGACACAGAACCGCCGTGAGCGCCCAGACGGTTGATGATGTCCTGAATTCCGGGCTTGCCAGCATCGCCGATTTCGTTAACTGCGAAATTGATACGCTCGTTCAGCGTTCCGCCGTCTATCCACTCTTTGCCTGTGTGCCAGCCCTCCACGGTGGGAGGATTGAGCAGTGTTTGACCCATTAGCGTTGTGGCTGCGCCGAATGCTACCACACCGGGTTCCGGGAAACGGTAGGTTCCCACCAGCTTCAGGACGCCAGCAACAAGTTCGGTAGGATTCTTTACTTTCTTGAATTGTGCGTTTTTGAACGAGTCAGAGTTAAACATGGCCCTGAGCATGGCCACAATATCGCCATCGGTTTCCATGTACGCCTTCACGATAGTGTCAATTGTTTCCTGATCCTGGGGAGGCTCCACCGACCACGCGGGAACCTGCGGTTCGTCGGCAACGAAGAAGTTGTACATATGCCGAGCCAGGAAGTTCGCCGTGGCGGGCTGTTTGACGACTATGTCGACTATGTCGTCGCCGTTCAGATTCCCGGTGTGTCCGAGGAACGTCTTTTCGCCTTCATCGTGGTCGCCTTGACTGAATTGGAACTCAGATTTGAAGTGGCCTTGAGGGTATAGAGGAATCGGTTGAGTGATCGTCCATCCAGTGAAGGCCCGGGCGGCGTTCTTGATGTCGTCCTCAGTGTAATTGCCCACGCCCATGCTGAACAGTTCAAGAAGCTCGCGACCGTAATTCTCGTTGGGTTCGCCCTTGCGGTTCTCGTGATTGTCCAGCCAATAGATCATGGCAGGGTCTTTGGAAACCTCCAGCAACACTGTGCGGACGTCAGACATTCCGATGCGCTGAAACAACTCTATCTGCCCCCCGGAGGAAGGCAGATGTTCGGTTTTGTTGATGCCTGTCGCAAGGACGTGGTGCCAGAAAAGCGCCATCTTCTCGACCAGTGGACGCTTGGTTCCGATCATGCGATAGAACCACTTTCCCACCCAGATTGTGGGAGCTTCACCGCCATAGTATCGGTCGATAATATCCTCTTCGACTGGCGGTGAGTCCTCTGGATTCAGAAGCTCTTCCACCACGGCTTCATAGCCTTTGGCGGCGTACTCCTCCAGTTCGGACCGAGCGGCCCCGAACCCGGCGCGGCGCAACAAGTGAGCCATCAGAGCAAGGTCATTGTCAGCCATATTTCTACCTCAACTGTTCCAACTTATTGCCGCGTGGCGCGGTAATATCAATAGCTTGCCCATACCGGATGCTTCGATTGCCCAACTATACTCTCGGTTTGGCAGTGTTTCAACCTTTTCGTGCGCCGAGCCGAACCCCGCTGAACGCGTCGTTCACCGCCCTTCGAACGAAGGCCTACGGCGCTCGACGAGAGCTTCACGCGCCTCTTTGGCGTCAGCAGAGCTTGATAGGATGTCCGATCCGTTGGAGGTAAGCACCATCGTCGTCTCCAGGTTGCTGTCGACTGCGGCTCGCATGATGCGCTTACCGACCCACTGCACCAATGGCGGGTTAGCTATGATGTCCTCGCATAGCTTGCGTGTCGTCGTCTCCAAGTTCTTTGAGGCCACGAGATGATTCAGAACCCCCCAATCGTAGGCGCGTTGGGCGTCCAACCGGCCAGTGTAGAGGAACTCCAACGCCCTACCCATACCGGCGATCTTGGGCAGGTAATAGCTGCCGCCGTTTTCTGGAATCTGGCCTACCTGTTGATAACCGATGAACCGAGTGTTCTCGCATCCGATGCGGATGTCGCAGTGCAGGGCCATATCCATGCCAGACCCTGCGGCGGCTCCGTTGATCATAGCGATAGTGGGTTTGCGAATGAACGAAATATCTTTGTGAAGCTTGGTAAATCCATAGAAGAAATGCTGCCTGCTAGCATCTGGCCCTTCGCCGATCCCTCGATCGCCGACGAACCTTTGGCCTTTAACATCGTCGGGAACGCCGCCCTTGACATCCGCTCCGGCGCAAAAACCGCGCCCTACGCCTGTTAGAACGATGACGCGCACCTTAGGATCGTCGTCCGCGGCTCGCATGTACTCGCCCACCTTGGCGACAGTGCCATTTTCTTCCGCCGAACCGAGGATCGCGTTCATCCTCTCAGGACGATTGAATTTTATCCACAGTATGCCGTTATCCTCCCGCTCGTACAGCAGGTGGTCAACCAGTCTGGGTCCCATAGTTCCCCCTTAATTCGGTGCATATTGCCAAGCCATTCCCCTGAAGTAGGCTTTCGATCAACAGGAGCAAGGACTTGCAATTCTGAGGTCGCATGCGAAGAATCTGGTCGCTTCGGAGCAGCGCGTGTCACGCTGGCTACCAGATGCTTCGCTACCGATCAGCATGGCAACGAGAAATGTTTCGTTAGCCGCGTTCGGATTTTTGATTTCATTCGGCTCCGATAGGAAATGTTCCTATGACGCCTTTTTCCTCCAGTTCGTATAGCTCCTGCGAGGTCATTCCCAACAGATCGGAAAGCACATATTCGTTGTGCTCCCCGAGATTCGGAGCGGGCGTCGTTTGGATGCGTCCCGATTTCGAGAACTCCCACGGCGTCGTGACCTGCTTGTAGAATCCGGCTTCCGGGTGATGGACTTCGTCCCAGAACCCACGTTCCTCAAGGTGCGGATCGTTGATAATCTCGCCACCTTTCAATACCGCCCCGGCTGGAACCCCGTTCTTTTGAAGAGTGTGCATCACATCGTAGTGGTCTTGTTCGCGGGTCCAGTTGGTCAGGAACCTCTCCACCTCATCGCGGTTGCGGCGTCGAGCTAATGCGGTCTCGAACCTGGGGTTGCGAGCCAGTTGGGGCATGCCAATTGCGTCGCAAAGGCCAACCCACTCCTCCTCAGAGCGTACAGAAATGGCGACCCACATATCATCCCCCTGGCAAGGATACACTCCTTGTGGCTCGAAGATAGGGTGTCGGTTGCCCATTGGTTCCGCGACTCGCGCATTGAACGAAAAGTCCAAAAACTCCTGGCCCAACATAGATGCGGTCATCTCCCTCTGGGAGAAGTCGATGAACGCGCCCTGGCCGGTTTTGTGCCTTCGACGCAGAGTGCCCAGCAGCACGCCCACGTTGAAAATGCCGCCAACCGGATCAGGGTAAGTCTCGTTGGTCATTGACGGCTTGCGGTCTTCGTACCCTGTGACCGAGGCGAGGCCTGCCGTCTGCTCCAACGTCGAGCCTAGAGAACCATAATCCTTTTCAGGCCCAGTCGCTCCCTGGCTACTGATCTTGAGATAAATCAGTTGAGGATTTATCTGTGATAACACCTCATAACCCAAACCCAATCTGTCCATCACAGAAGCCCTGAAGTTCTCGATGAGAACGTCACACAAGGTTGCCAGTTTTTTGAGCAGTTCTTTGCCTCGTTCAGTGGACAGGTCCAGCGTCAGACTCAGCTTGTTGGGATTGCGGTGAATGTGGTGACCCGCCCGATTCCACGGTCGCTCGCCCGGATCATTGTCAGGATAAACCCTGTATCCCTGTGGCGTCGGACGCGCCTGCCCGCGGCTAATGTCCATACGCGACGTGCTTTCGACCTTGATGACTTCCGCGCCCATGAAACCGAGCAGGAACGTAGTGTATGGGCCAACAGCCACCTGTGTCAGGTCGAGTATTCGCAGGTCTTTTAGCGCCAGATTGTTCATCCGAAGGTCATTCATATGATCAAACGATCCCCGTGCTTCGGAGCCTGCCCAACTCCTCTCCAGAGTAGCCAAGCCGGTCACGATAGATTTCCAGATTATGCTCTCCAAGCAGAGGGGCGCGGCTTTGAGTCATCGGGTTGTTGTCGATGGAGAAAGGAGCGCCGGGATACACCGCCTTTCCGGCCACCGGATGGTCTATGGTCTTGAAGAATTCCCGATACTGAAGCTGTTCCGAGTTTCTCAAATCTTTTACCGTAGCCACATATCCAGCGATTGTTCGAAGTCCTTGAAGCGTGTGGTAAATCTGCTCTTTGGGCTGGGAGGCCACCCAGTTCCCGATGATCGCCAGAAGGTCCTGCTGGTTCGTGCGGCGAGCCTCACGAGTGTTGAACGCTTGATCGTCGGCCAACTCCGGCAAACCTATCAGATCGCAGACTTTCTTCCATGTGTCTTCCTGAACGCCAATCTCAAGGCCTGGATTCACCCAGCCGTCTGCGGCCTCCACCAGCGTGCTTTCTCTGCGAGTCGGAATGCGGCCAAACTGGTGGTGTATGGAGGCGTGAATCTGTGTGACGGTCACTGTCTGCATCGCCGATACGTCAACATGCTGGCCATAGCCCTCGACGTCCCGAACGTACAGGGCCATCATCGTGCCAGAGAACGCACTCATGCCCACGGAGTGCAGCGCAGCGCTTCCTCCTACCTTGATAGGCTCTTTATTCGGCAATCCTATCGGGTGCATCAGAGCGCCGACAGCCTGGATAATCAGGTCTCCGCCCTTGTAATCGCGATATGGCCCAGTCTGCCCGAAGGGTGTTATGGAGGTGTAAACCAGGCCCGGATTGTTCGGTTCGAGGTCCGAGTACCCCAACGCCCTACTCTCCATGACGCCTGGGGCGTGGCTCTCGATCAGGATATCGACGTCCCGAGCCAACCGCCTGAGGATCGATGATCCGGTGTCGGCCTCAATGTCCAGTGTGATGCCCTTCTTTCCCATGTTGAGAAAGAGGTAAGCTGCGCTGGCCTCCGGGTGCGGGTCGTCGTTCGGGAATGGCCCTGCGTTCCGGGACTCGTCGCCGACATGGGGACGCTCAACCTTGATGACCTCCGCGCCCATGCCAGCCAAAAGTTTGGCGCACAACGGACCGGAGACGCCTTCCGAGAGATCGAGAACCGTTATGTCGCTGAGTACGCCGTCTTGCTCGGTCATGCTGTCCTAGGAAATATGGATTGG
>JYMV01051669.1_pt1 | contig 10564 bp, 9 predicted proteins | sample 338911 | NCBI WGS metagenome assembly JYMV01 (sample SAMN03354496, study PRJNA234377) | hydrothermal vent metagenome | biome: Deep sea; feature: Hydrothermal plumes at the Eastern Lau Spreading Center, Western Pacific Ocean; material: Seawater | place: Tonga | collected 2009 | depth 2000 m m
TTGTCTGAGAATACAAATGAAATTCCGGAGATTTGACAATTTTATCTGGATTACCTGCTTAGTTATTGTGGTTACACTTGGTTGGTCTTCTACTTCTGTGGCACAAAAATCGACTGACACTATTTCCACTGTTGTTATCGACAGTGCCCCTAAAAAGCTGTATTCAGAGCTGTATTCAGATGAAACCGGAAATCAGTTCATGGTGGAAATTTACGAAGAACCGCAGGAGGGAGAAAACCTGATCCATTTTCGATCCTTCAAAAATGGGGAAATAATTGGCCGCAAATCACAAGCACTTGCAGATGCACATAATTTTACTTTTTTTATTGACGAAACTGAACAGCGCATCATGCGTCAAGATACTGAACAGATGCTCTACAACGTACTAAAAAAACTGATGGAGGAGTCTGACCAGAAGTTAAAAACTAATCTGGAAGATCTATTCGATCAGGAAAAAATGGCCCAAAGCCTTTCTGAAATGATCAGGACACCCGATGAGGAAATTGCAGCTATGGCTACAAGAATTTCAAAGGAAATCCAAACTCCGGATGAGCAAATTGCAGCTATGGCTACAAGAATCTCAAAGGAAATCAAAACGCCTGATGAGCAAATTTCTACAATGGCAACACAAATTTCAAAGCAAATTAAAACTCCTGAAGCGAGAGTAAATGAGGAATCTCTGGCATTGACGCTGGCAATAAAACTAACACAAGAAGAAAACCTTGTTGCTACGAAGATTCCACCATATGCAGATTTGTTGAGCCAGGTTTCTGCCACCAACGAACAGCAGGATTATGAAAAAACTATAGACCTCCTGGACGAGGATATTGCCAACCGAACTCCGGACGAACAACGAAAAGCACTAAAAATTTCCGGTCTTATGTCGGTACTTGTTGCATCAAAAAAATTAAAGCGGGCAATTTCAACCATAGACGATTATGACTTGCCTGACGATCCTGATTTGCGCGAGATTTCTGCAGCATTGTCAGAATGGCTAAGTAAGAATTTGGTAACAAAATAAAAATCACCTCAACTTTAAACTATCATACGTTTAAGAAATATCAGAATTTCAAATTCGCCTCCTTCCGCTACCAATTTAGACCAACCCGCAAACATCAAACTTTTTCCCAAGAATAAATTTAGCTAGAAACCTGCTTAGCAGCTCTCATTCAGCTCACAGTCCCACAATCAGTTTCTCAAAGTTGAACAAGATTACACTTGTAAATCATCCAGAAATAAAAAATAATTTTACTTCTTTTGCTTGTTTCGAATTGGGATTCCATATAGAATCCTATTGCTCACTTTTCTAGACCTATACCTGATTACGATTTGATTTACTAATGTTACTGTTAAAACTTGCAAGTAGCCCTGTAAAAGAACTTTAATATAATCCTGTCTTTGTTAGAAAGACACCTCGGTTCAGGCTGCTTTGACAAAATTAAACCTGAGATGTACTGTTTAACCACCACAAAAAACTGACTATGAGTGAAACTTCATTTTCTTTGGAAGAATATAATATTCATCCACGTACGATCATTCGCAATGCTTCCCCTTCAGTCTTATATGAAGAGGCTTTGACATACGAAGCTGATGCCACTATTTCATCTGCCGGAGCCTTAATTGTCTCTTCATATGAAAAAACAGGAAGAAGCCCGAAAGATAAAAGAATCGTTGAGTATCCTGATATTATGGAGGATGTATGGTGGGGAGATATCAACATGGGCATGGACGAAGAAACATTTATGATTGCACGAGGTAGAGCTGTCGATTATTTAAACACCTGTGAAAGGGTTTATGTGGTTGACGGCTTTGCAGGCTGGGACCCAAAATACCGTCTTAAAATCAGAATTGTCGCAACTCGGCCTTATCATGCTTTGTTCATGCACAATATGCTGATCCGTCCCAGTAAGGAAGAGTTAGCCGATTATGGTGATCCGGATTATGTGATTTTCAATGCCGGACGTTTCCCGGCAAATCCACTCACCAAACACATGACGTCGCGTACCAGTGTTGAATTGAGTTTTGATCGCAAGGAATTTGTAATACTTGGTACAGAATATGCCGGAGAAATGAAAAAAGGCGTTTTCACGATCATGAATTACATCATGCCAAAACAAGGTGTTCTGTCAATGCATAGTTCCGCAAATGTGGGAAAATCTGGAGATGTAGCTATCTTTTTTGGTCTGTCCGGAACAGGAAAAACGACCCTTTCTGCAGATCCGAAACGGCAACTTATTGGGGATGATGAACACTGCTGGACCGACGATGGAATTTTCAATATTGAAGGCGGCTGCTACGCAAAGTGCATCAATCTTTCTGAAGAAAAAGAGCCGGATATTTTCAAAGCAATCCGTTTTGGTACTGTGCTGGAAAATGTGGATTATGACGAAGAAACCCACATTGTCGATTACGATGGAACCTCTCACACTGAAAATACACGTGCCTCTTATCCGATCGACTTTATTTTGAACGCAAAAATTCCTTGTGTAGGTGGGCATCCGCAGAATATAATTTTCCTTACTTGTGATGCTTTTGGTGTATTGCCACCGGTCAGCAAACTCAGTTCTTCACAGGCTATGTACCACTTCATCAGTGGTTATACCGCAAAAGTCGCCGGTACTGAAATGGGAGTCACAGAACCAGAAGCAACGTTCTCCGCCTGTTTCGGTGCTGCCTTCATGGTATGGCATCCAAGTAAGTACGCAAAACTTTTGGCAGAACGTATTGAAAAAAATGGAACTTCAGTCTGGCTGGTAAATACCGGGTGGAGTGGAGGAGGTTACGGAGAAGGTGAACGTATGTCACTCAAATACACCCGTTCGATCATTGATGCTATTTTAGACGGATCATTGAAAAACACACCTTCTGTAAATAATGAATTATTCGGATTTGAAGTTCCAACTGAATGTCCGAATGTTCCGGATGAAATCATGCAGCCCAGAAGAACCTGGTCTGATGCAAACGCTTACGATCAAGCGGCCCTCAAATTGGCAAATATGTTCAAGGAAAATTTTAAACAATTTGAGGAAGGTTCCAGCCAGGAAATTATTCAGGCTGGACCAAACGTGTCCTGAGTTTTTCATTACTCTTCCTGCTTTGCGCCGTGTTTATGCCGGCGTCCTGCTTTCCTGTAAAAAAACATTCCAACTTCTGTTATTCATCTCCTAAGACTAAAAATGTTGCAGTCGTAAAAAGTCCAAAACCGTGTCATTTCAGCGGGAAAAGAAAATAATTTTGCAGGTATTTAACTTGTCAACGGCAGATAAATTGTGATGAAATTATTGATTAATACATATTCAAAACAATGCTGACCATATAATTCGAGAATGATAGAAAAACTGCGTGAAGAAATGATCCGGCATGAACTAGACTTGCTGATCGTAGTTTCGTCCGATGAACATCTAAACGAATACCTGCCCGTCCAAAATTGGCGTTTGAAAGCTTCAACAGTCACTGAAAGTTCTTCGGGATTTTCCGGCTCTGCCGGAACAGTTGTTTTTTGTATTGAAGGACGTCCTCAGCTTTTTGTCGATTCCCGCTATCATTTGCAGGCTGAGCAAACATGTTCAGAAAATTTTGATATTCAAAAACTTGGAAATGAAGGGGTACTTGAACCGCAGAAATGGATTGCAGCTCAAACACAAAAAATATTAAAAGTTGGTGCAGATCCATTTGTGATGAGTCCAAAAGTATGGCGGCGCTATGAAAAAGCCCTTGGCAAATCCGGACACACTTTGGTTCCAGCAACTCCCAATTTGGTGGACACAGTATGGATAAATCGTCCAAATCCTCCCAAAAAAGAGATTTATCCACTGGCTTTGCAATATACTGGAAAAGACAGTAAAAAGAAGTTGCAGGAGATCCGGAAAGAATTGAGTGAATCCGGAAAATCTGATGAATCAAAACCGGATGTCTTACTGCTCACAATGCTCGATGAAATCGCCTGGCTCACGAATATGCGTGGGAGCGATATTGAATTCAATCCGGTTTTTGAAGCTTATGCAGCAATTTTTGCGGACCGTGCAATTTGCTTTTGTCATCATCCGGAAGCAAATTTAAACCTGCACCGTCCAGACTGGGAGTTCCGGCCTTATGAAGATTACGTGAGTTTTTTAGCAGATCTTGCCCTGCAGAAAACAATCAAAGTCTGGATTGATCCCTCAACGATCACGATGGGTTCTCGCTTAGCATTTTCTGAGGACCAGGTTTTCGAAAAAGAAAGTCCCATTGTTTTGTCAAAAGCACTTAAAAACTCAACTGAAATAACTGCCACAAAATATGCTCATAAACAGGCCGGTGCAGGAGTTGTCAGAAGTTTACAGCGTTTGCAATGTGCGTTTCAGGCAGGGCTGCCGGTAACGGAAAAAGTATACGCAAACTGGCTTTATGAAGAATATGCAAAGGCAGAGGAATTTTCCGACCTCAGTTTCAGCACAATCGCCGGTTCAGGACCGAATGGTGCTATTGTTCATTACGGAAATCCGGACTCAGAAAACCCAATGCGAAGTGGAGATTTGCTGCTAGTAGATTCCGGAATTCAATGTGCCGGCGGAACCACAGATGCAACTCGAACTGTAATTCTTGGAAAGCCGGATGAGAAGCAAAAAAGGATTTACACATTGGTGCTGCAGGCTCACATCAGACTTGCCCGTCAAATTTTTCCAGAGGGAACAAACGGAGCTTCACTGGATTCCATTACCCGTTCAGGTCTCTGGAATGCAGGATTGGATTATGGACACGGAACAGGACATGGCGTCGGTGCATTCCTGAACGTACATGAAGGACCGCAACGTATCTCACCAGTTGCACACGATGTGGCTCTGCAAGCAGGAATGGTGATCTCCAACGAACCCGGATATTACGAAAACAACTGGGGCGGAATTCGTCTTGAGAATCTTTACCTAGTAAAAAAAGCAGATAAGTTTCCTCAGCATCCAGGTGGAAAGGGCTGGCTCTGTTTTGAAGAACTGACACTGATCCCATTTGACCGCACACTGATTGATAAAAATTTGCTTTCAGCAGAAGAACTAAACTGGCTGTATGATTATCATGGTCGTGTTTTTAGTGAAATATCACCTATGCTGGATAATACGGAAGACTTCCAGTGGCTGACTTGGGCTTGCGGAATTGATTAAATGAAAATCCTGACTCCCGCAAAAATAAATCCGCTGCTTTATATTTTAAGTAAACGTGAAGACGGTTTCCATGAATTGTATATGCACATGGTTCCAGTCAGTTTATTTGACACATTGACCTTCACCCATAATGATGGACAAGGACTGAATTTTAAGGTGAGTGGAGCAGAGTTTTCTGAGCCTCCGGAAGAAAATTTGGTAGTTCGAGCCGTACGTATTTTTGAACTGGAAAGCGGGGAAACTGTAAATCTAAATGTAATCCTGGAAAAACATATACCTTCCGGTGCGGGACTTGGCGGCGGAAGTGGAAATGCGGCTGGAACTATACAGGCTTTGAATCATTTATACCGGAGATCTTCAGAAACTGAAGGGCTACTGTCTCCGGAAACTATTCTTGCAATTGCGTCAGAACTTGGTTCAGATGTGCCTTTTTTTCTTGAACCATCGCCCTGCGAAATAAAGGGGCGTGGTGAAAAGATAAAACCACTGCTTGAATTTCCAAAACTCTTTCTCATCATTATAAAACCACCTCTTTCAATTTCAACTAAGGAAGCATACAAAAAATGCCTGCCGAAAAAACAAACTAACTTACCAAATGTATGCTCAATTGATGATTTGAAAAGTTACTTTCAGAATCAGTTTGAAACATCTTTACTCGTACAATATCCGGTCTTGTCTGAACTTAAAACTTTATTGCTCGAAAATGGTGCATTTGGTGCATTGGTCTCAGGTAGCGGCTCTGCCGTTTTTGGTGCATATTACAATAAAAAGTTGCAAAATCAGGCACTTAAAAAATTGTCATGTCTTACTGTCGGCGATATATTCTCGTGCGAAACAATGGTCACTCACAGTTATTATTGAACCAGAATTTCATAATACCAAAAATAAATAAGTACCATTGGCTGCTGATCGTTTTCGCAATCATTCTTGTGGGTTGCAGTACAAAAACTGTAGGCCCCCCTGGTAACAGACAATTCGGCAATACCCGTATCTGGAAACAATCCAACCCGCGTATTAAAAAATACGTTCAAGTTTACAGCAATAATAAACATGTCAAAACCTGTTTGGATAGAGCAACAAACAGCAGATATCTTCACTACATTCATCGGGTTTTTTATAAATATAAACTGCCTCCGGAACTTGCACATTTGCCAATACTGGAATCGTGTTTTGACACAAGAGCTGATTCCGGAAGTGCACGAGGCATGTGGCAATTCACAAAATCAACCGCAAAAGATTATGGCCTGCGCGTAAGCTGGTTATCCGATGACCGGCTTAATTGGCGAAAATCTACACATTCAGCCGCGCGTTATTTGAAAAAACTGGGTGAAATGTTTGACAACAACTGGGAATTGGCATTGGCTGGCTACAACGGAGGACCAGGTTATATGTCACGACAAATAAAATCTCAAGGCACACGAAATTTCTGGGAGCTTGAACTGCGCAAAGAAACACGAGAGTATGTACCAAAATTTCTGGCAATGTTGAGCGTAGCACGTAAAAGATACCCGGAACTATATTTTCAGGGCTCACCACGAGCATGGGCTACATCAGGATAAAATGCTGCTAATTTTACAGAATAACAGGACTTGATTCTGGATTCAGCAGTTGGTACATTTCAATCAATGGGTTGAAAGAGAAAGTTCAAATCAAATTATTTTATAGTTTGGTCTTCTTTCACAAATTATTAATTTTATAAGATTAAAAAGGAATTGCTATGGCAGATGAAGAAGAAGGAGGAGGAGGAGGAGGAGGAGGTGAAAGCAGTGGCGGCGGAAAAAAGAAGAAGATCATTATAATCGTTGCTGTAGTGCTTTTACTGATCATTGGCATCGTAGTTTTTTTGCTGATGTCTGGAGATGAAGAAGAACAGTTACCGGAAGAAGAACTGCCGGTGACAGACGTGGCGGAACCTCTTGCCGAACCTATTTTTCTTCCTCTTGAAAGTTTTGTGGTGAATCTCAAAGACGGCCGTCGTTTTTTAAAAGCCTCTATCCAGCTGATGCTCAGTGAACCTGGTGCAGCCGCTTATCTGACAGTACGCCTGGTTGAGGTTAAAGACATTGTACTGGCCGAACTGCAGGAATTGTCAATAGAAGATGTCAAACAATCAGATGCCAGAGAGGCTCTGCGGCAACGGTTAATCAGTGCCATAAGTCAGATTTTTCCCAGCAAGCCGGAATGGGAAGATCCTGAACCAATAAGAAAGGTTTTGTTTGAGGAATTTGTAATTCAGTGATCCACGTTAATCACAGTCTTAATCCGGATACTGAAAAGTCTGGATTCATCCAGGTTTTGAAAAAATATCGAATGTCTGATGTGTCTCCAATTGATGACAGGCAAGGAACTTCGATGAAAGATAATTTACAGGTTATTTCCATCAATAGAAAAGAATTCCGGTCGGCTGACAAAGTTGCGAAGAAAGGAATTGCCCTGTTTCTGTTGCTGACAGCCCTTTTTTTCTTTGTATCATCTTTGAATGCAGCAGAGGAGGAAGTTGAGGAAATTAAGGTAATTAGAGAAGGACCTCCTCCACTGGAAGATCCTCAATATTTGGATCTTGGTACTTTCGTAGTAAATATGCCCAGCATCCAGTTGGCTTTTGAAAATTCTGCCGCAAAAGAATGGTTGCTGACAAGACTTCCAATAGCAAAAGATCTTATAATCACTCATCTCAATTCAATTACAGTTGAACAGTTTGATGACACTAAAAGCCGGGCGGTCATAAAAAATGATTTGCAAATCCGCCTGAATTCGTTGTTTCCCAATAAGGCTGTTTGGGAGGATTCTGTTCCAATACGAAGAATACTATTTTTGGAATTTTACCGACAATAGCATAAATAAGATTGCAAAAAGTAAAATAAGCCTGAAATCTGATATAAGTTTTATCAAATGATGTTTTTGGTTGTAGAATTTCCTTTAAACTTTTAGCCTGAAACATAAACAATTAAACCAGTATTTTTAACTATTGATCAATGGCAGAAGAAGAATCTTTTGAAAACCTGGATGACCTGGACTGGTCAGATGTAGAAAGTGAACTAAAAGCTAACAGAGACCAGATCCTCTCTGAAGCGAAATCTGCAGACAGCGGTGGTCAAAAAGAAGGAGATAATGGAGATGAATCCGGAAAAGAAAATGGTGAAGGTAGCACGTCAAAGACTCTTCAATCGTCGGGTGATATTGACATCAATTTTCTGTTTGATGTACAGCTTTCCATTGTTGTAGAAGTTGGACGTGTTCAAATGCTTATCAGCGACCTGTTGGAACTGGATGAAGAGTCTATAATCGAATTGGACAGTCTTGTAGGACAACCTTTGGATATCCGCGCCAACGATTTGCTGGTTGCACGCGGGGAAGTTATTGTAGTCAACGAAAAATTTGCTGTACGGATCACGGATATCATCAGTCCGGACAATCGCTTTGCAGCACTCTGAGGAAAAAAAGCATGAGTTTCGCAAAGCCAACTTGGCTAAAAGCAGGAATTGCGCTGGCGCTTTTGTCAAATTGGATTTTAGTTGCTGCCGCATCAGAAGTGCGTACTCTGAAAAACATTGAGGTTGTTTCCATTGAAAGTACAGAACAGGTTCGCCTGGAGTTCGATGGTAAATTTTCTGGAGAACCACTAATAAATTTTGAATCAGGTTCAATGAGCCTGCGATTTAGTTCTACACACACTGATCCTGCACTCCCCCTGCTGACTGCTGCAAAAGACAATACTTTAATCAAGGCAGTTCGTGCTGTTGAATTTCCTGATACACATTTTGTCCATCTGGAAATTTTACTCCAGTCTCCACGGACACTACTGGATCATCCAAAAATTACCCACTCCGGAAACTACATAATCCTTGGTTTTCCCAACAATTTTTCTGCCACACCCGCACTTTCAAGTACAAACGTCCTGACAAAAGAAATTGAAAAACGTGTAAAAGCCGACCAGTCTTTCCCCTCTACTTTTTCCAAAGAATCTACAGATGAACAACCCTCATTTCTGGCAGATGGTCTTCTTCCTACACCAGAACAAGATTGGGGTTCAACAATGCTGACACTGGTTTTGTCTCTGTTATTCGTTTTATTTCTCATTTATTTGATAGCTTTTATATATAAACGTTTTTTCAGTAGTCGATTTTCCTCAATGCAGGGTAATGTACGCATTCGTCAGGTTTCAAGCCATCATGTTGGACCAAAGCAGAAAATTATAGTTTTCGAAATGAATGAAAGAAAGTTCGCCTGCGGTGTAACACCTACATCCATCAATTTGATCGCAGAATTACACGACGAAACAGATCCGGAAATTATCCATTCGATTCAGACTGATGAAAATGCTAAAGATTTTAATATTGATCAGACAGGTGAATCTTCTGAAATAGATCCGGAGCAACCCTTTGAGCAAACTAAAACGAATGTACCAAATAACAAGAATAGTAAAGATAACTTTGATACTTCAATTGAATTAGAAGGGATGGAAAAAGACATTTTCCTTAAATCTAATGTTGAAAACCGCAATAGCCTGGAAGAGTCAAACAATCATAATAACGAATTAAAATCAACAATCAAAACTCATTTTTCAAAAACTCCGACAAAAACTAAAATTATGCCTCATGGGAATCCTGTGATGCAAAACTTTGCAAGCAAACTTTCAGAACGTCTAAAATTCTTAAAACCCATCAAATAGAGTCCATGCTGTATTTTCAATTCGAAACTCAATTAACTGAAAACATGGAACAAGTTGCAACGTCGAGCTCAGGCTTCAGAAAATCTTTTTATTTATGTAAAAGTATAAAGTTTTCAATTCTCAGCCTGCTGTTGCTGTCTGTTTTTTGTGTAGGAATGCCGCTTTATGCACAATCGCCAATTCCAGGCATCAACATTTCCGTTGACACTGCAAGTTCACCCCAACAGGTAGCAACTACATTGCAGATCGTCTTTTTACTGACGATTCTAACTATGGCACCGGCTATTTTAATCATGACAACTTCATTCACAAGATTTGTGATTGTGTTGTCATTTTTAAGACAAGCTATTGGAACTCCGCAGGCTCCATCAAATCAAATCGTGATCGGCCTTGCACTGTTTCTTTCTTTGTTTGTGATGATGCCGGTCTGGGAAGAAGTCAACGAAGTTGCCCTTTCACCGTATCTGGAAGAAACTATTTCCCAGGAAGAATTTATGGATCGTGCCACTTTACCAATTAAACGATTCATGGGAAATTTTACACGTGAAAAAGATTTGGCTCTTTTTGTTCGAATTGCTAAAATAGAACGACCAAAAAACATCGAAGATATTCCAATTTGGGTTATGATTCCTGCGTTCGTAATTAGTGAACTAAAAGCCGCATTTCAAATTGGTTTTTTGCTATATGTTCCATTTCTTGTGATCGACATGGTTATTGCTTCAATTCTGATGGCAATGGGTATGATGATGATGCCGCC
>JYMV01019296.1_pt1 | contig 10562 bp, 12 predicted proteins | sample 338911 | NCBI WGS metagenome assembly JYMV01 (sample SAMN03354496, study PRJNA234377) | hydrothermal vent metagenome | biome: Deep sea; feature: Hydrothermal plumes at the Eastern Lau Spreading Center, Western Pacific Ocean; material: Seawater | place: Tonga | collected 2009 | depth 2000 m m
CCAACCTTTTTCAACAACTGCGATATTTCTCATATCATGTTTTTTTGCTAGATAAAAAGCTGTTGCTAAACCATGGCCACCACCACCTACAATTAATAGCTGACAATCTTATATCATGAAGTCTATATTTGTAAAATGACGTGCGGTGGTTTAAACCAGCAACCTCCTAAAACGCCGCACGTAATGAAATTTCTGTATTGTGCTGCCAACTTGAAATCATTGAATATTCAATATTAATCAAGTATTTTTGCAAAATATGAAAAACAAATACTCCATATTTTCATTAATTAAAAATGCTTTTAGCTACCATGAAAATTGGCAAAGAGCATGGAGAGATCCTGAACCAAAAAAAGAATATGATGCTATAATTGTAGGTGGTGGTGGCCACGGTTTAGCAACAGCTTTTTATCTAGCAAAAAAACATGATATGAGAAATATCGCAGTTGTTGAAAAAGGTTGGATAGGAGGTGGAAATACAGGAAGAAACACCACAATAATAAGATCAAACTACCTTTGGGATGCTAGCGCAGGACTATACGATCACGCATTAAAAATTTGGAAAGGTTTATCACAAGAATTAAATTATAACGTCATGTTCAGTCAAAGAGGTGTGATGAACTTGGCTCATAATCTGCAAGATGTAAGAGATTTAAAAAGAAGAACACATGCAAATAGATTGAATGGAATTGATGCAGTTTGGTTAAATACAGAAGAAGTTAAAAAATTTTGTCCAATTATAAATACATCTCCTGATATTCGATATCCAGTTTTAGGAGGTACTTTACAAAAAAGAGCTGGTACTGCTCGTCATGATGCTGTTGCTTGGGGTTATGCTAGAGGTGCAGATGAAATGGGTGTTGATATTATTCAAAACTGTGAAGTAAAGGGTATTAAAAGAAATGGTGATTGTGTTGAAGGATTGGAAACAACAAAAGGATTTATTAAAACAAAAAAAGTTGGAGTTGCTGCTGCAGGACATTCTAGTGTAATTGCTAATATGGCAGGTATTAGATTACCACTTGAAAGTAAACCTCTTCAAGCTTTAGTTTCTGAACCAATAAAACCAATCATTGATACTGTAGTAATGTCAAATGCTGTACATGCTTATATAAGTCAATCTGATAAAGGCGAGCTTGTAATTGGTGCTGGAACAGATGATTATGTATCCTACACACAAAAAGGAACTCACAATATTGTTGTGAAGGAACTCTCAAAGCTATATTAGAATTATATCCAATTTTTAGTCGTATGAAAATGTTGCGTCAATGGGGTGGCATTGTTGATATTTGTCCTGACGCAAGTCCAATAATTAGCAAAACATCAATTAAAGGATTGTATTTTAATTGTGGTTGGGGAACTGGTGGTTTCAAAGCAACTCCAGGCTCTGGTGATTTGTTTGCTCATACAATAGCAAATGATGAACCACATAAACTAAATAAAGCTTTTAATTTAAATAGGTTTGTTAGCGGCGATCTTGTTGATGAACACGGAGCGGCGGCGGTTGCGCATTAAATGTTTATAATTAAATGTCCTTTTTGTGGAGAACGAGATCAAAGTGAATTTTCATCAGGTGGAGAAGCTCATATCATAAGACCAAAACAACCTACTGAACTTAGTGATGATGAATGGGCTGAATATTTGTTCATGAGAAAAAATATTAAAGGTGTTCAATTTGAAAGATGGAATCATTCACATGGATGTAGAAAATGGTTTAACATGGTTAGAGATACTTCTAACGATATAATTCATGCGGTTTACAAAATGGGTGAAAAACCACCAATAAAATAAAATGCCAGAAAATTTAAGAGTTAAAGCCAGTAATTTTATAGATGAAACAACAAAAATTTCATTTAAATTTAATGGAAAAACTTATTATGGATTTAAAGGTGATACTTTAGCATCTGCTTTAATTTCTAATAATATTCATTTGGTTGGTAGAAGCTTTAAATATCACAGACCGAGAGGAATAATGACGGCTGGTTCAGAAGAACCAAATGCAATTGTTCAATTAGGATCTGATAAAGCATTAACTGAACCAAATGTTAGAGCTACAGAAGTAGAAATTTATGAAGGTCTTGAAGCTACGAGTCAAAATTGTTGGCCTAGTGTGAATTTTGATATTGGCGGAATAAATAATATATTGTCCCCCCGCAGGGTTTTACTACAAAACTTTCATGTGGCCGGCCAGTTTTTGGGAAAAATATGAATATTTTATAAGAAAATCTGCTGGTCTTGGTAAATCACCAACTGAACCAGACCCGGATATATATGATCATAAATATATTCATTGCGATGTATTAATAATTGGTGCCGGAATATCGGGAATAATTGCGGCTAAAATAGCGGCTAAAAATAATCTTAAAACTTTATTATTAGAGGAAAAAAATGAACTAGGAGGATTAACAATTTATCAAGACTCAGATTTTTTTAAAATTCAAAATAAAAAATCATCAGATTGGTTAAAAAATGAAATTAATGAAATAAAAAAACTTAGTAATTTAGAAATTAAAACAAGAACAAGTGTAGCTGCATTTCATAGTCACAATTATTTATTAGCAAGAGAAAATTTAACAGATCATTTAAATAAAGAAGAAAAGAAAAACAAAGTAAGGCAAAGATTGCTAAAAATTAGAGCTAAGAATGTAATAATAGCTACTGGGTCAATAGAAAGGCCACTAGTATTTAACAATAATGATAGACCTGGAATAATGCTTTCTTCAGCAGTTAAAAAATATGCTGATTATTATGGGGTTGTTTGTGGAAAAAAAACTGTTTTCTTTACTAATAATGATAGTGCTTATGAGAGTGCAATTTCTCTAAACAAAAAAGGATTAAGTGTAGAGGCAATTATAGATATAAGAGAAAAATCAGATTCAGAATTAGTTAAAGAGGTAGAAAAAATTGGTATTCAAATTTATTGGTCCCATACAGTTGTAGATGCTCGTGGGTATAAAAGATTAAAAGAAATTATAATTATGCCACTTTCCAAGGATGGCATGTCGGTTATTGAAAAAAAAATAAATCTAAAATGTGATTGTCTTGCTATTGCTGGTGGCTGGACTCCTGCAGTGCATTTATTTACACAATCAGGTGGAAAATTAAAATTTAGAGAAGAAGATCAAGTATTCTTACCTAATGTATCTCAATCAAAGCAAATTAGTATTGGATCATGTAACGGCGATTTTAAACTAAATGAGATAATTAAAAATCTTATAATAAATGTAAAAAATTTTTTAGAAATAAAAAATACAGAATATGATAATTTAAAAATAGAATGTCCATCTGATAATGTTAAAAAAAATATATGGTTGCTTCCATCAAATAAAGTTATTGGAAAAACAAAACCATTTGTAGATTTTCAAAATGATGCAACTGCAAAAGATATTAAATTAGCATTAAGGGAAGGTTTTAGATCAATTGAACATGTAAAAAGATATACCACAACTGGAATGGGGACCGATCAAGGTAAACTTGGAAACATGCATGCTTTAGGGATTGTTGCTGATACAGCTGGTGTTAAGATGGGTGAATTAGGCACAACAACTTTTAGACCACCCTACACTCCTTTGGCATTTGGAACTATTGTGGGAAGAAATGTTGGTGAGTTTTTTGATATATTTAGAAAAACACCAATGCACGAATGGCATGAAAAAAATAATGCAAAATTTGAAAACGTAGGTCAATGGAAAAGAGCTTGGTATTACCCAATTAATAACGAAAGTATGGATGAAGCTGTTCAAAGAGAAAGTAAGGCTGCTAGAGAAAGTGCTGGTATATTAGATGCTTCTACACTTGGTAAAATTGATATTCAAGGAACTGATGTTTTAGAATTTTTAAATCGTGTTTACACAAACGCATGGTCTAAACTTGGTATAGGTAAATGTAGATATGGCTTAATGTTAAATGAGGATGGAATGGTTTATGACGATGGAGTTACAACTAGATTAGATGAAAATCATTATATAATGACAACAACAACTGGTGGTGCCGCAAATGTCATGGGTAAGCTTGAAGATTTTCTTCAAACAGAATGGCCGGAATTAGACGTTTTTTTAACATCCATTACAGATCATTTTGCGACAGTTAGTGTTTGTGGACCCAATAGTAGAAAAATTTTAAATAAAATAATACCAGATTTAGATCTATCAGATAAAAATTTTCCTCATATGTCATTTAAGGATGCCCATATAGATAAGATAAAATGTAGAGTAATGCGTATTAGTTTTACTGGTGAACAAAGTTATGAAATAAATATTCAAGCTAATTACGGTAAATCAGTTTGGGAAAAATGTATGGAAGCTGGAAAAGAATTTAATATTACTCCTTATGGAACTGAGGCAATGCATTTATTAAGAGCTGAAAAAGGTTTTATTATTGCGGGACAAGATACTGACGGAACAATGACGCCTATTGATCTTCAAATGGATTGGATTGTGAGTAAAAATGATTTTATCGGTAAAAGATCTTTATATAGAAGTGATACAATTAGAGAAGATAGAAAACAACTAGTTGGATTGTTAACTGATGATCCTAACGAAGTTTTAGAAGAAGGTGCTCAAATTGTAGCTGAAACAAATAAAAAACCTGTTGAGATGTTAGGTCATGTTACTTCAAGTTATTTCAGCCCAAATTTAAATAAATCAATTGCTTTAGCAGTTGTAATAAGTGGTAAAAAATTAAAAGGTCAAAAAATGTTTGTACCAATGAAAAATAAAACAATTAGTGTAACAATTGCGGACTCTGTATTTTTAGATAAAGAAAATAAGAGGTTAAATGCTTAATTATAATTCTCCAATTAATGATAAAAAAGAATACTCTGATTTAATAATGTCAGAAATTGAGCCTATAATTAAAATAAATCTAAGAGGTAAGAAAAGAGATTTATTAACTAAAATTGGTAAATCTTTGTCAATTATACCACCTACTGAAGCTAATACTTCATCAGGAAATGATAATCTAAATATTATTTGGTTAAGTCCAGATGAGTGGATGGTTTACTCAAATAATAAATTTAATTCTGAAAATGATAATTACAAACTTGAAGATGGTTTGTTCAACGAAATTTCAAAAATAAACTATGGCTCTGTAACAAACGTAACCGATCAATGGGTCATGATTAATTTAAAAGGTGATAAAGTTTTCGAATTATTTTCTACATCTTGTCCATTTAATTTTAATAAATTTAAAAACACAAAAGGATCAGTAGTACAAACAGTCATGAATCATATAGATGTAATTATTCATCATAAAAACATTAATGATATAAACTTATTTGTTAGAAGATCTTTTTCAAATCATCTGTGGTCATGGATGAACGACAGCGCTAGATTTCTCTAATCTAGATTTTAAATAATAAAAGACAATCATTAAATATAACATTGAAAAAAACCAATTGATTACAACCCATATCCCAAAGAAAGTATTAAAACTCGCACTAATATATTTGGCTATATAAAATACTAGAATTGGGTTCATTACATTTCTAAAAAAGTTAGAAATCATAGCAATTTCCGATTTTTTTATGGCCATAAAAAAACCATTTGAAAGAAAAAAAATTGGATAAGCTGGCAAAACAAAAGCAGATATTTTTAAATATCTTTTTCCATATTCTATTACTTCGGGATCGCTAGAAAAGAAACTTGTAATTATGTTTGCTGATGTAAAAACTATTATTCCAGAAGTAACCATTATAATAAAAGCATATTTTAATGCGATAAAATAAGTTTCTTTTATTCTATTAAAATTTTTGGCACCATAATTTTGTGAGATTATAGATATGATGGCTGTATTGATCCCTAAAATAGGAAGAAGTACAACTTGCTCAATTCGAGTTCCTGCTCCATATCCTGCTGTAGCATATTCGCCAGACTGGCCTACATAAGTAAAAATAATAGCTGCAGCTATTGAATAACCACAAATTGATACAGTTATTGGCATCGATTGAAAAAAAATATTTTTAAAAAATAAAAATTTAGGTAATAAATGTTCTTTAGTTATTTCCTTAACTCTACTATTTTTTAGAACTTTTATTAATATGATGATCAATGTTACTAATTGTGCAATTATAGTTGCAATACCTATACCTTTTACTCCCATAGCAGGTATAAAGAAAAAACCAAAAATTAAGATAGGGTTTAAAATAATATTAAGAAAGAAAGATAAAATTAAAACATTTCTATAAGTTTTAGTATCACCTTCTGCATGTAATAGAGAGTTTAAGGCTACAACCAAAATAAAAATAATTGATCCAGAATAAATAATATTGGTATATTCAAGACCTAGAAGAGTAACTTCTTTAGTTGAACCCATCAAAGAAAATACTTTTTCTGAATAACTTAATCCTAAGTAAGTAATAACAATAGAAACTATAATTCCATAAAAAATGATATGTGTGAAATAATTTAGTGTTTTATTCTTATCGTTCTCACCAATGCTGTTACCAATTAATGATGTTCCAGCAACAGTAACACCGATTGATGTTGCAATTATTATAAAATAAATGGGAAATGATTTACTTAATGCTGATAATGCTTCAGGTGATATCTTTCCAGCAAAAAAAGTATCAACAATATTATAAAGTGTTTGAAAAAGAGTCCCCACCATAGCAGGTACAGCAAGTTTTCTAACTAGTTTTGGAATTTGGTCTTTTAGTAAATTCATTTTTAAAATTCTTTTTGGAATATGTGTTTTTTTCCAAGCTTTTTAGCAAGATTTATTTGTTTTTGTCTCATTCTAAATCTTTCTTTTTGGGAAGTTGTTAAGTTATCGTGACAATTTGGACATGATATTCCTTCTTCATATTTTTTAGATTTTTTATCTTTATGTGATATTGGCTTTCTGCATCCACTACACATTGAATAACTACCGGTAACTAACCCATGTTTGATAGAAACTCTATTATCAAAAACATAACATTCTCCTCTCCATAAACTGTTCTTTTTTTTTATTTTTTTTAAATAATTTATAATTCCACCTTTTAATTGATATACGTTTTTAAAACCTTTTTTTTCAAGAAAAATACTTACCTTCTCACATCTTATCCCACCAGTACAAAACATGGCTATAGTTTTGCCTTTATCTAAATTTTTTAAATATTTAGGAAATTCTCTAAAGTTATTAACATTTGGATTTATCGCTCTTTTAAATGTACCAACTTCATGTTCAAAAGGTTTTCTCGCATCAATTAAAAAAGTATTTTTATTATTAATTAATTTATTCCATTTTGTAGGTTCTATATGATTGTTTAATTTCCTTTTTAAAATTTTTATTCTCATAGGAACAACTTCATTTTTGATTTTTATTTTACCTCTATGAAAGGGTTGAAATTTACTTTTAGACAAATTTTCACTATCAAAATTAGTAAATTTAAAAGTTTTCTTTATTTGATTTATCGTTGAATCTAAATTTTTTTTCTTAGCAGATATAGTACCGTTAATTCCTTCACTAGAAATAATTATTGTTCCTCTAATGCTATTATTAATAAAATATTTTTGTAAGATTTTTTTATTTTTTTTAATATTGGATATTTTTTTAAACTTATAAAATCCTGAAATATAAAACATTATAACTTTCTACAAACAGTAAGACCATCACCTACCGGAATAATTAAGTTTTCTGTCCTTACATCGCTATTAACATAAGAATTAAATTCTCTGATAATTATAGTCAATTTATTTTGGTTTTTTTTGTCCACAACTTCTCCATGCCATAAAACATTGTCGATTATAATCAAACCATTAGCATCAATTAAATCTAATGATTGATCATAGTAATTTTTATAATTTTCTTTATCTGCATCAATAAAAACAAGATCAAATTTTTGTCTCTGTTTTTTTAAATCCTTTAAACTTTCTAAAGCTGGTCTAATGATTGTTTGAATTTTATTTTCTTGTTTAGCTTTTTTAAAGAAATTTACTGCAATTTTATTTGTTTCTTCATCTTTATCCAGTGCAACCAACTTTCCATCACTAGGTAAAGCTAATGACATCGATAATGCACTTAAACCAGTAAAAGTACCTATTTCTAAAATTTTCTTTATTTTCGAAGTTTTTATAATTAGATGTAAGAAATGACATTGCGAAATAGCAATTTGCATTCTTTTAATATCACCTAAGCTATCATTGTACAAAATTATTTCTTTTTGTATTGGGTTTAATTCTAAAGAATGATTATTAATATAATTTTCAATTTCTTTAGTAATTTCAAGATTTGATCCCATTTTATCTAGAGAAGTTTCTTTTTTAGAATCTCATTTACTAGTTGTGGATTCGCTTTGCCTCCAGAAACTTTCATCACTTGACCAACAAAAAAACCAAAAAGTTTATCTTTTCCAGATTTATACTCTTTTACTTTATCTGGATTGTCGGTAATAACTTTATCTATTAGTTTTTCTATTTCTTTCGGATCGCTTTGCTGTTTAAGACCTTTTTCTTCAACAATTATTTGAGGATCTTTACCCTCATCTGCCATTATTTCAAAAACTGATTTTGCAATCTTGCCTGAAATTGTCCCATCTTTAATCAAATTAATCAATTTAGATAAGTTTTTTGCGCTAATTGGGTTTTGAGAGATTTCCAAGTTTTTTTCATTTAATAACGCAAATAATTCACCTGTGATCCAGTTTGTGGAAAGTTTAACATCTGATTTCTCAATAACTTCCTCGAAATATTTAGAAGTTTCGATATCAGATACTAATATATTGGCTTCATAAGGTGATAATTTAAATTTTTCTATAAACCTTTTTTTCTTTTCATCTGGTAATTCTGGAATATTTTTTTTTAAATCATTAATAAATTTATCACTAAGTTCTAGCGGTAAAAGATCTGGATCAGGAAAATATCTATAGTCATGAGCATCTTCTTTTGATCTCATTGACCTAGTTTCATTTTTTTTAATATCAAATAGTCTAGTTTCTTGATCAATCGTTCCACCTTCTTCTATAACATCAACTTGTCTATTCGCTTCATAATCTATCGCCATTTGCATGAACTTAATTGAGTTTACATTTTTAATTTCACATCTTGTGCCAAATCCTTTTTGACCTTTTTTTCTTACAGAAACATTTACATCTGCTCTTAAAGATCCTTCTTGCATATTCCCATCACAAGTACCTAAATATCTCATGATTGATCTTAGTTTTTTAATATAAGCGTTTACTTCTTCTAGAGATCTTAAATCAGGTTTACTTACTATTTCCATTAATGCTATACCTGATCTATTTAAATCAACAAGAGTATTCTGTGGGTCCATATCATGTATACTTTTTCCAGCATCTTGTTCTAGATGAAGTCTTTCAATACCAACTATTTTTTCTCCTGTTGTTAAATCTAAGACAATTGAGCCCTCTCCTACTATAGGATTTTTATATTGAGAAATTTGATAACCTTGTGGTAGATCGGCATAAAAATAATTTTTTCGATCAAAAATTGATTTTTTATTTATTTTTGCATTTAATCCTATTCCAGTTTTTACAGCTTGTTTTATGCAAAATTCATTTATTACTGGCAACATTCCTGGAAATGCAGCATCCACCAAACTTACTTGAGTATTTGGTTCAGCACCAAACTTAGTTGGTGCGCTAGAAAAAAGTTTTGACTCTGATAAAACTTGGGCATGAACTTCTAGACCAATAACTACCTCATACTCATTATTGTTTCTTTTTATTAAATATTCAGATTGATTTTTTGCCATTACATCCACCAATCATTTATTTTATTTTTAAAATTAATTTCTTTTTCTATAGAATAAGCAATATTAAGGATATTTTGTTCTTCAAAAGCTTTTCCGATTATTTGAAGTCCTAATGGATATCCTTTTGAATCAAGTCCAGCTGGTATTGATATTGCGGGCAACCCAGCTAAGTTAATAGGGACGGTAAATATATCATTCAAATACATCGATACAGGATCGTTAGTTTTTTCACCAATTTTAAATGCAGAACTTGGAGTTGAGGGTGTTAGTATAGCATCAACTTTTTTATAAACTTCATCAAAGTCATTTTTAATTAATTTTCTCACTTTTTGAGCCTTCAAATAATATGCATCATAATAACCTGAAGAAAGTACATATGTGCCAATCATAATTCTTCTTTTTACTTCATTCCCAAAACCTTCCGATCTCGTTTTTTCATACATATCGATTAGATTTTCACCTTTAGATCTAAAACCATATTTTACACCATCATATCTTGCTAAATTTGATGATGCTTCAGCTGGTGCAACAATATAATAAGCAGGTAAAGCATATTTTGTATTAGGTAGTGAAATATTAACTATTTCAGCGCCGGCTTCTTTAATTATATTTATTCCTTTTTGCCAAAGATCCTCAATTTCTTTTGGCATGCCTTCTACTCTGTATTCTTTAGGAATTCCAATTTTTTTTCCTTTAATTGAATTATTTAATTCTTTCAAATAATTGCCTCTTTTAAAATCTACTGATGTAGAATCTTTTCGATCATATGAACTCATCACTTCAAACAATAAAGAACAATCTTTAACATCTCTAGTCATAGGTCCTGCTTGATCTAATGATGAAGCAAAAGCAACTATCCCATATCTTGAACA
>JYMV01042400.1_pt1 | contig 10560 bp, 4 predicted proteins | sample 338911 | NCBI WGS metagenome assembly JYMV01 (sample SAMN03354496, study PRJNA234377) | hydrothermal vent metagenome | biome: Deep sea; feature: Hydrothermal plumes at the Eastern Lau Spreading Center, Western Pacific Ocean; material: Seawater | place: Tonga | collected 2009 | depth 2000 m m
TCAGTAGAACAAAATTTACAAGTACAATTAAAGAATGTATTGGCTTCCATGGAAGCCAAAAGAACTGATTTTGATCATATCCGGCAACATGTGAATAAAGTAAAGAAATATGCCAGTGACCTCCAAACTTTCATAGGAGTGAACGAAATGACCAGTGTTGTGGATGGAGAAGTTAAGAAACAGAAAGGGGCATTTAATTATGACCTTTATGAACTGAAGCTTGACTTTCCATCAGAATTGGAATCTTTTGTGAAAGATGTTTCTAAATTTGGCGTTGTATCTGTTACAGAAAAGCATTGTTGTACCAGTCTTGTCAAAGAAGTTGAATTGCAAGCACAGATTCCACAGGAAAACAAGCTAGGTCTTATACCACAACTCACAAGGAAGACGACTGTCAATTTTCCAACTAAGTTTAAGGGGCGTGTCTGTATACACGGTTCTGACATATTACCGGATGGCAAACTTGTATTCGCTGAAAGAGAAGGCAAACGGTTGTTGATGTTTTCTAATAACGGAAATTACGAAAAAGACATTGTCCGGTTTTCAGGTAAACCGTTTGAGGTTTCATACACAGGAGAAAACATCGTAGCTGTTACAATTTACGACAAACATGAAATCGTATTTGTAAACGTCATTACAAACATCATTACAAACACGGTAGATATTGGCTATCATTGTTATGGAACCAATTTCAACATGAATCGTATAGCCATTCGAGTAATACAACAACCTACATCAAGTCACATTGTATATTTAGATCCCAAAGGTAAATTGATTGATCGAGTCAATATTCCCAGTGCGAACTCAGCACACATATCATTGCGTGATGATAACATTAAGTGTACGGATTGGAAAGCCAATACGATTTACTCTTATACCTTAACAGGACAACAGATTTGGACCTTCAAAGACGAAAACGTCTTACGAGTACCAGAGGGAATTGCCTTAGATAAAAATAGGAACGTTTATGTGGCTGGTAATGAGACAAACAACGTTGTTGTTCTTTCTCCTGATGGTAAAAACTGCAAAGAAATCTTAACCCAAAGTGATGGGTTGAATAAACCGTATTCATTACGTATCAACATTGACCGTGACGAGCTCCTCGTATGCAATGAGAGGGGTCCAGCATTTCTTTTCTCACTGCAATATATGTAAGCTATGCTACTGGACGTTACCAATGTTGACACAGAACTAGTACAACTTATTGTAGTATTGGTGTAAAAGTATTTTACATTGTAGTTAATACTTGACAGTGATGTTGATAAGAACTTATATTATTAATAAAACTAAGGTTCTCCTCTAAAAGGAAAAGGTAACCTTTGCTGATTTTGACTATCCTGTTTAGGCTCTTTTGTTTTATTGCTCCGAAAACTTTAAAACATATTTGGCCTTGCCATCTTTCAATTATGTTGCATACCTGATCAAGTTTATTCCAGAAAGACGCCCTCCGCACTAAGTTTGATATCTACGTTTTTATTATTTATATATAAAGACCTTGTGTATGAGAACCTATAAATAACTTGTGTATGAGAACTTATAAAGAACTTGTGTATGAGAACTTATAAAGAACTTGTGTATGAGAACCTATAAAGAACTTGTGTATGAGAACCTATAAAGAACTTGTGTATGATAACTTATAAAGAACTTGTGTATGAGAACTCATAAAGAACTTGTGTATGAGAACTTATAAAGAACTTGTGTATGATAACTTATAAAGAACTTGTGTATGAGAACCTATAAAGAACTTGTGTATGATCAGAACTTATATAGGGCTAGTGTATATGTTATATTTCTAGATGTATATTTATCTTGATATATTACTTGTATATATGTAAGTTAAAGGATATCTTTAAAAACTGTAATGTGGGGTTTACATTTTTTCATTCTGCAATAAAAATGGGAAAGTACCCTGCACGTCTCTTACCATAATCTGTAGTGGATATTTCAGCATGAAATAGCAACCTCTTTAAGTAACAGTAACGAATGTTTATTGCTAAGAAAAGTTTGAAGATATAAGAAACCGTAAATTAAAGATGGTCAGACAACACAATGACCAAAGGAAAAAAAGACAACGATCTTCAAAACACTATACAGAAAACCAAAGATCGAGCAACATGAACCCCACTCAAAACCGGTGGTGAACTCATGCTCTCTGGAAAAGTAGGTAGTTCTTGCTCCACATGTGGTACCCGTCGCGTTATTCTTGTTACAAGCAAATGGTGTATATATATAATGATAATGAACTACATTTGTGTCACGAATGTGAAAACAAACATATCTATGTAACTATTAATTACAATATATGTACTACTTTAAAAAAAAACTGCAAATTACAAAAAAGAAGAAATAGTTAAATATTTTGAATGTTATATTTGAGCTATTTAATTAAACATATTATCAGAAATTTGTCAATTTTTTCTGTCATGTTGGCGCCAGATATGTTTAATTGATTTAATGTTGTTTAATCACAAGTCAGCAATATTTCTCCTATATTCATGACGGAGAACATGTTTACAAGCAATAAGAAGAGTTTGAAGATACCTAAGGGGGTAGTCAGAATCCGTAAATCGAAAAAGGACAGACAACACAATGGTCAAAAGGAAAAGGACAAATAACAATCTCCAAAACAATACACTATATACTATAGATCGAGAAACACTAATTCCACTAAGAACCAGTGATAATGTTCCGTATGAGTAAGTAGTTCCTGCTCCACTAGTGACATTATCGTGTTTCTATAGTTACAATAATAAGTCATGAATGAGAAATGGATCGGGATGTGCTTACGACAAATAGAACATATCCGTTTTCATATGTGACACAGATATTCCGTAATGGTTACCAAGTCATCGTTCCGACTTCAATTTAACCAGTAAGAACCCTTGGTTCAGTAGTTTCTCTCTAAGCAGCAACTATCTGTCAAGGAAATCCTGACAGGAACCACAATCTCTGGAATATCGGATTAACTGAGAGATAAATCATGCGGTTGAAAGAGGGCACCAATGGATGGGATGTCCTGTTTGCAAACAATAAATAAAGTTGTTAAAAGATTGTATCTATGGATGGGATGGCCTGTTTGTAAGCAATAAATTACGCGGTTAGAATTGTGTACCTGGGATGTCCTTTGTATAAACAATAAGTCACGTGGTTAAAATGTTGACACCTACGGATGTGATGTCCTGTTTGGCACAAGTACAACGGCAGATGATGAATATACCACTAGAACGTACCGTCAACGTCCAGTCATTATACGCTGTACATAAAATCAGACATCATCATCATCGTCTCAAAAAAAGCAAGAAGAGTCCGTATATCGAAGAAGAACAGACAACACAATGGCCAAAAGAAAAAATACGAAAGGACAAACAACGATTTACAAAACATACACATCAAACAAAAGATCAAGTAACATGATCCCCACTAAAAACTGGAGGGGAACTCAGGTGCTCCGGAAGGGTTTGCAGTTCCTTGCTCTTCCAATGATATAGCTTGAATTAACAAATCTCGGTTGGCTCGCTTCCCTACAACAAAGTATTTGTATATGCGTAGATCATTCTATTTTTATTAAGCACAGTTGAACTAATTCTTTTAATCTGCCTTTTAATTTTGAGTGGGGAATAGTAGTGTAGACCGTAGTGAAATCACCAAAAAAAAATATGAACACAAATTTATGGTCACGAACTTGAAAAATGCATAAGTAATAATAGTATAAGAAATATTTGTATCTAAATAAAATATATATTACTTTAATTAAATGTAATTTGAAACATGACAGTACGACTGTCTGGTAGACAGTCAAATACAAATGATATTCAAAAAACGCACAGTCAATACAAATGTTTCCCGCTCTTCATTGCTTTGGTTTAGGTATATGGTGTTTAACGCCATTTACAAAAAAATTATTGGTTGAGGAAGCCGGATTACCCGGAGAAAATCACCGACCAACCGTAAGTCACTGACAAACTTTATCACATAATGTTGTATCGAGTACACTTCGCCTGAGGGGGGTTTAGAACTGACAACGTTAGTGGTGATAGGCACTGATTACATAGGTAATTGTAATTCTAGCTATACGATCAGGACCACGACGGCCCCTTCGCTATATCTTGAACCGCGGTAAATTTTAAAGTATTATCTGAGCTCATAATTATTTAGAAGAAATGAAACAAACAGTATATAATATGCATTAATTCTATGTAATCAATCTCCATTCATTGAGCCTGCTTTTTAAACTCCCTACAGGTGTAATAATAGATTTGTGCACTTCAATTGTATTGTAAACAAACCTAGCAACCTTGATGGTTTTGTTTTGTGATATATGTTCTCATTGAAATAACTTGACAATTTAAGCACAGTTGTAATAGATAAATTGATTGATCTTTTAGTCGTATTTATCTGATATCTGACTTTCTAAATTTATCCCAGTATTAAAGGGTGACAAAAAGGTACTTATCTTTGATAGTTTTTAGATGCTGGGCAGCTGTATTGCTCCAGTGGTCTATATTGCCATATGTAAAACACATCCCTGGTTTGTATTTTTCAGCAAATATCCTCCACTGAGCCGTCGTTACTGTACGAAGTTGTCCTTGTACGTCTTTTCGTCTTCTCAGACTTGGTTTTACTTTCAGCTTTTGATAATGCACGATTCACTAGTTTCTCGTCTTCCGAGTCATCAGCGATGGGATTACGTTGATACTCTTGGACGACAATACAGTCTAAATCTGAAGAGTCATCCAGTTTAATCATCCTTTGACGCTCCTGTACATATATTTCTATCCTTTCCTGCGACGACCTTGTGTGTGTTTATGTCAGGATTCTCTAGAATAGTATTTGGAAGCTTCAACTTTAATTTAATTTAATTCAAATATAGTTCGTTTCGTCATCTGTTTTTTTAGCCTCAAAAACTGGAAGTGTCGAGATTTCATAAAACAAAGGTACAATATTTTACCATGCCAATTTTGTCTCACACATAAAGACAACAACAGACATTTTAAAGGACAAACCCTGATAGCTATATATATATATATATATTCGCATATATACAAATAAATAAGAGGTCAACAAAAGTACATGAGGAGGTGTCCTGAATGTACATGCGTCATCTTTCAAAATAGGACCAACCGTGTAGGTGGTGTAATGGCTTGTGTGGTAGACCGTGAACTCGAGCCCAGGTCGGGTCAAACCAACCACTATAAAATTGGTATTTGGTGTTTCTCCTCTACACACGTAGTTTTAAGGAGTAAGAGCAAAGAGTGGTAGGCTCGGAGTCAAGTTAATGTGTCCGAAATGAGCAACATTTCAACCTGCAGATCGTGGTGTCTGTGTGCTAGCACTAAACAGATCCAAGTAAAAATTTAACATCAACATCATCTCATTGAAATGCATCTTGGTCTCGAGTTGATATTGATAAAACAATGCTAATTTGGCATTGGATACTCACTCACTCACTCACTCACTCACTCACTCACTCACTCACTCACTCACTCACTCACTTTGGCATTGGATACTCACTCACTCACTCACTCACTCACTCACTCACTCACTCACTCACTCACTCACTCACGCACCAACACACGCACGCACACACGCAGCAGATTTATATTTTAACAATTGTTTTATTTATTTTATGCATAGGACAATACCAATATGGAGAGAACCTTTCGAAGCTGACATAACTTGAGTCCGATCCAAGTATTATATAGTTAACAATACAATAAGTTGAATGTCATCTATATACCATCTCCATAATTACCATCGCGTAACCAGTAAACTAAAGTTTTGAAGTATGCAGATTTGCTGTTACATGTTTTGATAAAATTACAGATATGGAAATATGTTTTTTTTAAACAGGGATCGTCTTCCTTTGTGTCAGCTAGAGCGTATTGACTGTCAAACAAATGTTGTGTTCACAAACATAGAAAACAGTATTTGTCAATCGGTTTCAGTTTTGTTACAGGTAAGTCTATAACTATCATTCTACCAAATTGCATATGAAATTATAACGCTTCGGAACATTTAGATAGAGTTGAAAGTCTACATTCTACCAAATTGTATATGAAAGTCTAATACTTAGGCACATTTAGATAGAGGTCAAAGTCTACATTCTACCAAATTGTATATGAAAGTCTAACGCTTCTCAACATTTAGATAGAATTCAAAAGTGTCGGGTATAAATGAACAATTCAATACACATTCGAGCGAATGCAACAGAAAATCAACATTAAATGATGCTAAATTAAAATGGTTGACACAACCGACTAAGCCATTAGATGATTTCTATCTTGATAATTTTAAAGTCATAAACACATAATTAGATAGGAATAACAATGGTGAATTACGATGGAAAGACATGTACATGATATCAGATTAACTGTGAAGCAGAGCTTGAAGAAGGAAAATGGGGCAATCAAGTATCGGTATATCGAAGAAGAACAGACAATACATTGGCATAAAGAAAAAGTACAAAAGGACAAACAACGATCTACAAAACATACACATCAAACTAAAGATCGAGTAACACGAACCTCACTAAAAACTGGGGGTGAAATCAGGTGCTCCGGAAGGGTGATCAGTTCCTGCTCCACTAGTGGCTCCCGTCTAGCTACAAACCCGTTGATGTCATGAATGTGGAAACGACCGGAAAGTGTTTATGGAAATTGGAACATATACATGGTCATTTTTGACAAAGATATTCCATCAGGGTCAACCAAGTCATTGTGGCAGATCGACGGGGTCGATCTCCGTGGAGAGCCCATGACGATTTAAATATCACAAAGTCTTATTAATTAACTCCTGACTTAAGATGGAAATAGTTGATAAACAAACTTTGACAAGTTCTAAATCTGGTGAACAATGGATGACCCTTATCAGGTTCAACACAACTTTAAAGTTTCGATTCGCTTACAAGACAATACCAAAGCAATAAAACAGATAACTAGGGACGTATTTGTTGGCGTGTCTCCAAGGAAAACAATGACTAGATTTAATACAATAAGTCAACACGATCTGAAATTCTACAATTTCTTGAGTTGAAAGATGACAATTAACTCTTCCCGTGTACTAGTATATGCAAAGTTAAATATTCCGGAGGAGTATGGTAACATTATTGAAACCGACGCATTCTGACTATACGTTGTACGGTGTAGACGATGATCATGGGTGTCACTAGTGGAGCAGAAACTGCCTACCCTTCGGGAGCACCTGAGCCTACCCCTGGTTTTAAGTGGGGTTCGTGTTACTCGATCTTTAGTTTTATATGTATGTTTTGTAGATCGCTGTTTGTCCTTTTGTACTTTTTCTTTTGGTCATTGTGTTGTCTGTTCTTCTTCGATATATGGATTCTGATTACCCCTTTGGTATCTTCAAACTCTTCTTAAGTAACCGTGACTGGACACTTAGATGGAATGACGCACCAGTTCAAGAAGACAAGAAAAATTCATCTCGTCAAATATGCTTGCAAAACATTTCCATGATGGTGTTCTTAATGTTTATATTTGAATTTATTTTTTATTTTTTTTTAAAGTGTTATTTTTTTGTGTGCCATTATGAATCTAAATATTTCTAACATAGAATATGAGAGGTGTTATATCATCCGCTTTATGTCTGCCAAATTTGCTGCGTGTCACTGATTGTGACATTACGATTATATGTAACACACAAACTTTAACAAAGCTCATTGTCTTATATGTATAGTATAGATACAAGATAGCATAGCGTAACAACATTCTGATAGATTGAATTATTTCTTTAATCATACCCAGGTCAAAGGTTGGATCTATATAATGCACAAATCTTCTTTACAATTTTTAGTAAAATAATATTAGATACAAACTGCGATAGGATTGTAGGTATTGAGCTTCAAAACCAAAACTATAGGTAAACTTTTAGGTCGGTAATTACGGCAGTGTTATTGTAACTGCAGATCTTAATGGTGATTATATAAAAATACCAACTTGATAATTAGAAACATCGTCAAATCAAAGGACCTTCAAAATGTTGTAAATAGACAATTTAGTTTAAACATATTTTATTTATTAATAATTTAAAATTTTTGAAAGTGTTGTACAGTGAAGCTTATCTACAGCGAACCGCCTTAGGACCAACGTATCTATTCTGATACATGTGTTCGGTTAATACAGGTTAAATTAACAAAACATTGTAAACAGACAATTTAGGATAGACATATCTAATAAATTAATATTTTTGATTTTTTCCAAATTTTGGACAGTGAAATCTATCTAAACCGAACCACCTTGGGACCAACATATCTATTCGGATACAGGTATTCGGTTTATACAGGTTAAATTAACAAAGATTTTCTATATTGGTGCATTAATGAAGGTTCGGTCTATACAGATTCCGGTTGATTAAGGTTCGGTTTATACAGGATTCGGGTTTATTAAGGTTCGGTTTATACAGGATTCCCGTTTTTTCATGGTTTGGTTTAGACAGGTTTCACTCTGTATATTAGTCCATACCTATGGAATATATTTTTAGAAAAAAAAATCAATCTGCTTTTATTCTTTTTTTTATTAACATACCTTCCACTGGCACTTTATTTTTATTTCACTATATACGTCCACTGTTTTATTACTTCCCTTTATTCGGTTGCTGTCTACAATCTTAGCGCGTCATGAATATTAGATGTCCTAGTTTATGACCTTTGAAAACTAAAGACATTGATATCGTTCTAGTATATTTATTTATAGAAATTGTCTATTTATATATTCTTGTTGTGAAGTTTGGGAGATCAATGTTATTGTATAAGACTTCTTTATCTGAATTCTGATAGCAAGCTTTGAATAGAGAAACGCGTCACTAAGACGAATCAATATGGAAATTCTTAGTGCTAGTCATCTCTCTGTTAGGCAATGCCTCAAAAAGATTTGAAAAATAAAAGGAGAAAATTATATCACGCCAATTTTGCCTAACCCATAAAGACAACCACAGAACAAACCATTACATCTATGTATATTCACATACATACCAAAAATGAGAGGTGGACAATAGTACATGCGGAGGTGTATTGTATGTACATGTGTCGTCATTCAAAATAGGACTAACCGTCTTGGTGGTGTTGTGATTAGCATGTTTCTCCCTATTGTGGTAGGTCGTGGTTTGAGCATGGTCAGGCCAAACAATGACTATGAACATGATATTAGTTCCCTTTCCGCTCAACGCGCAGCTTAAAGGCGCAAGAGCATGGTTTGGACTGAACGAACTATCTACCTGTGGACGGTTGTGTCTGTGAGCTAGCACTATAAAGATACAAGTAAACCTGCTGGTCTAATACATAGCGGATATAATCATTAATAACTTCAATGAATGTAGCTTCTTCTCGCCATGACATAGCTGAGCTGAACACACTTCTTATTAAACATCAATCTCATACTCACTCGTAAACACGTGGTCCTAAAGGGATTTGAAATCGTGACAATAGCCGAGCAAAATCTTATTAACTTAACTGATCAATGGTACTATATCAATGTTATTACTAAGTCATCAATTATATAAACCGATAAGGTAACAGGTATTTATGATGGTAAAATGTGCTAAAAACAGCAATAAAATTTAGATTTTTAATTATTAATTACTTAATAATAAAAAAAGGGAGGGTTGTAAAAGTCAAACGGTTTATATACTAATCTTATTAACAACTACCAGTGATTCAAACCACATACGCTTGGGGTATAGAGTTATCCATCTTCTTATTCTGCTTCCAAATACAGGAATAAACTCTAAGGTTCGAATGTGAAACAACCATATCAATATCCATGGTCTGTCATCTAATATTAAATCTAACCAATGCGTCCCCCTTTTGTTTTAAATATCATGTATATTTGTTTACGTGTTTGATTTGTTGTCATTATTATATGTGTATTACTACTTGTAGGGAAATGACAAGTCCAAAAGATGTGATATTTTTTGTTTGTTCAATCCCACTAGCTGTTTTATTTACAATGAAAATAATATTAAATCTAACCAATGTTCCCCACTTTTGTTTTAAATATTATATTATATTTGTGCATGTACTTGATTTGTTGTCATTATTATATGTGTATTACTACTTGTAGGGAAATGATAAGTCCAAAAGATGTGATATTTTTTGTTTGTTCAATCCCACTAGCTGTTTTATTTACAATGGAAATAATATTAAATCTAACCAATGTTCCCCACTTTTGTTTTAAATATTATATTATATTTGTGCATGTACTTGATTTGTTGTCATTAGTATATGTGTATTACTTGTAGGGAGATGACAAGTCCATAAGTTGTAATATTTGTTGTTCAATCCCACTAGCTGTTTTATTTGCAATAAAATAATATTAAATCTAACCAATGTCCCCCTTTTTCTATCTTACTGTTAGCATATTTATTTTCAATAAAATTTCTTAATTATTCCATTTCTATGTTCCCTTTATTTAACTTGTTCGTGACAATATCCATCCAATCTTATGGTAACAACAGTTTACATATTCCTACCCTTTATACTCTAATATGTAAACATGTACAGCAAGTTTGAAAAATGGAGGTAATTCAATGTCACAAACGCATGTGAAC
>JYMV01031170.1_pt1 | contig 10558 bp, 10 predicted proteins | sample 338911 | NCBI WGS metagenome assembly JYMV01 (sample SAMN03354496, study PRJNA234377) | hydrothermal vent metagenome | biome: Deep sea; feature: Hydrothermal plumes at the Eastern Lau Spreading Center, Western Pacific Ocean; material: Seawater | place: Tonga | collected 2009 | depth 2000 m m
GCCACTCGCTTGAGTCCCATGACCTTGTGACCCACACGCGCCAGCATACGTCGGATTTCACGATTGCGTCCCTCATTCAGAATGATTTCCAAAGTGGTCGAATTTTTCGAGGACCGTTTGACACGCGCCCGTACAACCTGAGCGAACGCTTCGGCCAGGTGAATTCCCTTCCGCAGTTGTTTCAGCTTTTGGTCAGTAAGATGCCCGTGAACCTCAACGACATAGGTCTTTTCGATACCAAAACGTGGATGAGAGAGTCGGTGAGTCAGTTCGCCATCGTTGGTGACCAGGACTAACCCCTCACTCGATCGATCCAAGCGTCCGACTGTAAAAAGTTGGTCTCCGTCAGGTACCAAGTCGATCACGCGACTGCGTCCTGCAGGGTCCCGATTCGTCGAAAGCGTTCCCGGGGGTTTGTTGACCAGGTAGTAAATCAGTTTAAGACGAGGGATGGCTTCACCATCGACGCGAACATCCTGAACGGATGAATCTGCACGCGTTCCTAGTTCGACCACCACTTTCCTGTCGACTTCGACCCGTCCCTCAAGAATTAAACCTTCGCAGTGGCGACGGCTTCCGTAACCGCTGCCGGCCAGAATTTTCTGTAGCCGTTCACCAGTCTGCGCAGATGCCAGTTGGCGATTCTGTCTCCCACGTGGTTTCGAATTGTGTGAACGATGAGTCATCTTGACCTCCGATGCAGCGGAACCTTTCAAACTACCGGTGGAACGGACTGAATTCAAGTGCCAATCTGCTCTTCTCGCTACCAATGCCTGTACCGCCTCTTTCAAAGTGTTCATTTTTCGGGTTTGTGTCGGTGAAAGGGGTGCCACACAAGGAAGCTGTTCGTCATTGCAAAAACAGGCTAACGTCCTCAGTGGAGTCAATTGGCCGGGGCAGAAAGGTTCAGCCCTTCAGGCGCAACTTTAAAATGTCCTGTTCCACGAGTTGCTCGCGAAATTCCGGGCCACGGTAAGAGTGCTTTTTAATCAGTGAGTCCCGAAAACGATGCAATGTCAAAACAGGCAGGTCAATGTCCAGACGGGGACACAAGATAAGGTTGCCTGCCGGACCTAGTACAACCGGGGTACAGGCCTGTTTAAGAAGTTGGACAGTTGGGGTTGGTCCCGTACTGCTTGAGGTACCGGTACCAGGTACTCGCGGGGTCGTCCACCAACCACCGGGGGCGCTACATCCGTCTCGGCGTAGGGGTCGTGACGCATTGCACGCAACTGCTGAGTCCGGATGTTGCCCGGGTTGGTCCAATCGGGAGTAACGACGCACGCAGAGGCGGAAGGCAAAATCAGGAATGCCAACACGGTTTTCAGGAGGTTCAGCATGGCGCAGTGAAACTGTGAAACCCAGGGAAAGAAGATGTCAGGTGTCAGGCAAAAGGTACAGCGGATCAGTTCGGGCTGCAAAGGTCAAATAGTCACAGAAAGGTGAAATTGAAACGCTATCAAGGCAGGCAGCAGTGCCAGCGTCTCGTTGTGAGAAGGATGGGAAGTCCGCGGGGAACGCTGCAGTCTTTCTCCCGCTTGTGATCGGACCAATCGAATGATATCATAGGAGTCGCTACAGGCTTGGCCCGCCGTTAAACTGGCTGCTCCCGCCAGGCGGGCAGCATCGAACTGGATCCAGCCGGTCTCGCGGTTAGCGTTACTACGAAGCTGGCAAGGCAATCCGCCTGGAACTCCCGGCAACCGGAGCGAAGCGCAACGAGTTGGCCCTCTTCCGGGTTCCGAACCATCGTGGTTTCCGTTGGGGCGATGTCTTCCGACTTCTATCAGCCTCAGCATCGAATTATGCCTGACGAATACAACGACGATCTATTCGCCAAATCGACGATGACCTTCGGAGAACATCTGGAGGAACTGCGCCACGCGCTCGTGTGGTCTCTTGGTGGACTCATGGTTGCTTTCCTCTTTGGTCTGGCGTTCTCCAACCTTGTCATCGAGGCAATTAAGAATCCTCTAGAAATAGCTTTGGAGAAATATTACCTCGAGAACTCAATCAATGAACTAACGGATCAGTACAAGGACCTGGACAGCGATGTGCAGGAGTTCGTGAAGGAGAAGCGATTTGCGTTTCAGAAGGTGTATCTTGAAGTGGCGGAGTTGCAGCGAGTCCTTCAATTGATTCCGGACGGCGAGAATGTGCCAAGTTCACCGCCTAGCCAAGAATCAGAAAATGCTGACGTTTCGAATAAAATGGATGACGAAGCGTTGCCGCCCCCCTCTTCCCAAATGCTCGTGACTCGGGTTTGGAGCCGCCTCGATCCAAACATCACAACGCTCAGTGTCCAGGAATCCTTTGTCATTTGGTTGAAAGCTGGCCTGGTAGCCGGCATCGTCATTTCCAGCCCCTGGATTTTCTACCACATCTGGAGGTTTGTCGCGGCGGGGCTGTATGTACACGAAAGACGATATATTTATGTGTTCCTGCCCTTTAGTATCGGTCTCTTTTTGGCGGGTGTTGGCTTGGCGTATTTCTTTGTGTTTGATTACGTCTTGGATTTCTTGCTGAGCTTCAATCGCAAAATGAACATCGATGCCGAACCACGGATCAGCGAATGGATGTCTTTCGTACTGTTTTTACCCCTGGGGTTCGGCATCAGCTTTCAACTGCCTTTAGTAATGTTGTTCTTGGAACGGATTGGTGTGTTCGACGTTGCCGGTTATCTGAAAAAATGGAGGGTCGCCATCCTGGTCATTTTTACGTTGGCCATGTTTCTCACTCCTGCTGATCCCATGAGCATGTTGCTGATGGCTTCACCTCTGACGATACTCTATTTTGGTGGAGTGGCACTCTGCCAGTGGATGCCCCGCCTGCATCGGCCTTTGGAAGAGCCAGAGTTGGAGTGATGACGTACTCAGATAGCTTCTGAGCCGCGTTCGCCCGTGCGAATGCGCACGCAGTCGTCCATGGGCAGGACAAAGATCTTACCGTCTCCGATTTCTCCCTGATCTCCCGAACGACCTCCCTGGACGATGGCGTTGATCGTGGGTTCCACGAATTCGTCGTTGACGGCGATCTGTAACTGGACCTTGCGGAGCAGGTTGACAGCAAGTTCATGCCCGCGATACACCTCGGTATGTCCTTTCTGACGGCCGAATCCCTGGCAGTCCATGAGCGTGAGCCGGAAGACTTCGACCTCGGTGAGCGCCGTTTTCACTGCTTCGAGCCGGTTAGGCTGAATGATGGCAATGATCAATTTCATCGCTGTGACTCCGAATTCGATCCGCACTGGGGTTTCAGGGGTTAGTTTTACTATTTGAGTTTCGTTTGTAGTACCACCCTGAGGAGGGGAAGTCGGTTGTGTGGTGACCTGTATGCTACCGACAAACCATCTCAAATCAGTACGTTGAACGATGTTTTCTTAATCGCCGGTCATTGTCTGGACAGTCCGATTCTGCAAGGGATTTGTACCATCGTTTCATTTGGGCAGGCGTGTCCCGGAATTTTAGCAAGTTGTCGATTGGGGGGGTACTCCGGGCCTTCACGGTCTTCTGGAATCCGGAAATAGAAGGTGCGGGAAGTGCTTTTCAAACAGATCAGGCAGCCCGAGGGTGTCGAAAGAGGTTTCCGGCCGGCAGGCGTTCGAGAGAAACCTACGGCGACGTGGATCATACCCAGAGACCTTCTGCCTACAGGCCGGCGGGTCAAGTCTCTGCTTCGACCGGAGTTGCGTTGTGAGAGGTCAGTTGTTCACTCGCCTGTAGTCATCAAGCCAGATCAGAGTTGGCTGTTATCTGAGCAAGTGCCGACGCGCAACCGAGCGGTTGGAAGAACTGGAAAGCAAGAGCAAGCTACAGAGCAGTAGAAAATAGAAAGGGCCACTGGCCAAACAAAAAGCCGCCCGAGTGCAAGCACCCGGGCGGCTTTGAAACTTCGCAAATCAGTGAATTGAATCACATCGGTGTGATTCAGTCACTTAGAACGTGACGATCGTGTCGACACCGAAGACGGTGACTTCATCGTCGTGTGCTATGGCGCCAACGTCCCAATTGTGGCGGACTTCAGGACGCACGACAACGTTGCAGTGAGGCTTGTAGTTCAAGCCGAAAGTAGCCGAATAGACGTCACCGATACCACTACCGAAGGAGTCGTCCTTGTACCACTCGAACCGGACACCAGCTGTCGTGCAATCGTTGACGTTGCAGAACAGGTACTGGTTGATTCCGACGGTATCTTCGTTGTCCGAGTCGGTGTGGACGTAATCGCTCTGCACAACGTAGTTGACACCGTTGCAGAGGTTCATGTCCAGGACCAGACTGTGACCATAACCATCTGAGCCACGCCATCCGAAGTCACCGAAGTAGGTGATGTAGGTCAGTGTGGCGGTGTCACAGCAGTTGCTGAGACTGAATCCACCGAGGAACATGCTTCCTTCTTCACCGTCGGTGAACTGTTCGAAGCCAGTGTCCCAACCAGCAACCCAGCCACCGTAAAGTTCCAAGGAGTCGCTGCACGTGTAGGTGGCCAATGCACCGGTGTGAGTGAACGGCTCGCCATTGAACATGGTGAACGAGTGGCTGAAGAAACGGTTGCCCGTGGACGGAATGACTTCATAACCCACGATGGTGAAGAAGTGACCAACTTTCACGGACAGGTTGCCCTTGGCTACTTCAGCATACAACTGAGGCAGGGCGAAGCCGTGTCGGCCGTGGTCCCAGCCATTGTCGTAGTCGTCCGGGTTGCCAAAAGCTTGGGTCTTTTGAGCGTCGGTTCCGTACAGAAAGTCGGCGCGGAATCCCCAGCCCCAGCCACAACCATCGGACTTGGCAGCCTTCTCGACGTAGATCCAGGATTGGTGCAAGTCCAGGTTACCTGTCGAGTCGTTGAAGGAACGCCCGTCACCTTTCGTATCCGAAAAGGGCTGCTCGTTAGCACTGTAGCCCGATTGAATCCATCCGCCGATGTTGAGGCACGAACTATTGCAGTTCAGCAGGCCGAGGTCACACAGATTGCAACTAGCTTCGCAACCGCAACTAGGCTCTGCATCACAACCGGGGTCTTCGTCGCAACTCGAACCCAGGTTGCTTCTTAAAGAAACTTTTTTCACATTCAAGTCGCTGGGGGAAGGTGCTTCTTCCAATTGGTAGTAGTCAAATGTTGATGGGGTCGAGTTGGGGTCACTCAATTTTTGAGCCCCCTCACCGCTGGCCGCCATGCCAACACATGCTAGTGCGACTGCCATTAGCTTCGCAAACTTCATGATAAAACTCCGTGATGAACTTTGAGGGAGATGGGTTTGTATCCGCCGCACAAACCGCGGGAAAAACAAAATGAGAGAGTATATTCGAGGGAATCAAACGATTTGCAGACTACCTGCAACCGGTTTTTTTCCATCCATGTAGGACAAATCGGCCGTGGGTGGGCACCAATTTCATCGAGAATTTGAAAAATTGGGAAGGAAGAGAGAAATAGGTGTGGAGGTGGGTAATTTGTAACGGTAGGCCATTATTTACTTGCCGAATGCAAGCAAGAGAGAGAGGTGGAAGAACGAGATTTGAGAAGCGAGGCTGAAGAAAGAGTTGAATAATGCAAAGAATCGATGTCGCCAGCAGTCGGAATCACTCGGATTCTTGGTCTGAGAATAAGGCATCTACGAACTCGTCCACATTGAACTGGGTCAAATCTTCGGCTCCTTCGCCCACCCCCACCAACTTGACTGGTAGATCGAAGTGTTGGCGAATTGGAATGACGACGCCTCCTTTGGCCGTACCGTCCAACTTTGCTAGCACAATGCCTGTGCACTGGACGGCTTCGGAAAATCCTTTGGCCTGGCTGATTCCGTTTTGTCCAGCGGTCGCATCCAAAACCAGCAGAACTTCTTGAGGTGCGGTAGAGATCTGCTTTTGGATCACCCGTCGAATCTTGCTCAGTTCCTGCATCAAATTGGATTGTGTCTGCAAACGGCCAGCCGTGTCGATAATGCAGAGATCTGCCTGAACCTGGATCGCCTTGGCGACAGCCGCAAAGGCGACACTGGCGGGATCCTGCCCCGAGTCGCCAGTCACGATTTCTGCACCGATACGATCTGCCCAAATGATCAGCTGCTCGACGGCCGCTGCTCGGAAAGTATCACCAGCTCCCAGGACCACTTTTTTTCCTTCCGCAGTAAACCGGTGCGCTAACTTCGCGATGGAAGTCGTCTTCCCCGATCCATTCACGCCGACCACCATGATGACCGTCGGTCCTTCCTCCGCCAAATTGATCGGGACTTCCGGCTGGGCTAACAATTCTTTCAGGTTGGTCTTTACGGAGGACAAGACATCTTCTTCTTTCACGACGCGGCCACGAAAAGACTTTTGCATGTCATCTCGAATGGTCGCCGCCGGTCCTCCCCCCATGTCGGTGCGGACGAGTATGGCAAAGAGTTCTTGCAAGAAGTCGTCGTCTACCAGGCGACCTTCTTGCTTGAACAGGTCACGAATATCGGTCTGGAGTACCTGGGAAGTCTTTTGAAGTCCCTGCTTGATCCGATCAAAAAGTCCCATCTGGCTGAGTCCCTCCGAGTCTCCTGTAAGTTCTACGTCCACCGCGTCTCGGTTTGTATTTTACTGGTGAACACCGGCAGGCAGTAGGGCACTCGAGCGCCATGATGCTGATGATCGCAGAATCGTTCGCGAGCCATTTGCACAGAGGGGAATCTGAGAACGGGCGCCAGACGCGGAAGTTTGGAAGTGCCGCGTGCTGACGACATCATTGAGAATAATTGCTCTTGTCGGCCGGCACGTTTGTTGACAACGGTTTTGGTGTGATTATTCGGAGTTGTTCTGGTGAGGGTGGATTTTTATGTGATGCCGGCGACTGGTCTACAAAGCATCCGATTTGCATTCACCTGGAAAGAGAAGTTGTGTCTTATTCCGACCCGCGGTCCTGGAGGAAACGGTCTAAAATGCCGTTCACAAACTGAGCCGATTGATCCGTACCGAAACGTTTAGCGAGTTCGACAGCTTCGTTGATAGCTACACGATCCGGCGTCTCGGTGTAAAGAATTTCGAAAGCACCCAAACGCAGGACGTTGCGATCGGTGACAGCCATTCGCTCAAGGCTCCAGTTTTCGGCCGTTTTGCTGAGGAGTTGGTCCAGTTCCCCCCGGTTGCGACGGACTCCTGAGAGCAGGGATCTGGCGAAGGCAGTCAATTCCTCGTCTGCGTGTAAACGGCTTACAAGAAACGAGTCGGCAGTCTGTCCTTGTCCATCGGGATTCAGATCATCCTGATAGAGAATCTGCAAAACAACGTCGCGGGCGCGACTACGGCGTAGCATATCCCCTGTTCTCCTCGGCCGGCAATTGAAAGGCTGTAGTCACTTGCAACGACACCTCCCCAGCAAATCAGGTATTTCCTTACTGACTTGGCCCCGCTCTTGTTTCAATTATAGGGTGCAACTGAGGGGTGGGGTGCACGTTTGGGCTGGCGAGAGTTGTTCAAGCAAGGCGGGACAGTAATTTTACCATATCCAGGGCCGCTTGGGCACATTCCCGCCCCTTGTTGCCCGCCCGCCCACCACTGCGATGGATGGCTTGTTCCAGAGAGTTGCAGGTCAAGACACCAAACAGGACGGGAATTTGATGATCCAACGCGATCCGACTCAGACCGGAGCTAAGCTGCTGGTTGATGTACTGATCGTGGGTCGTTTCCCCACGTATGACCGCGCCCAACGCCAGGATTGCCGCGTAATGTCCCGACCGCGCCAGTTTTTGTACAACGATCGGGATCTCCCAGGCCCCGGGGACCCAGGCAACATCGATTGCCGAGGAAGGAAGACCACCGGAGGTGAGCGTTTCGACGGCACCCTCCAGGAGTTTTTTGGTGATGGAATGATTGTATTTTGAAACGACGACCGCCAGTTGACATTCAGGTAGTGGTTCGTCGCCGGTCAATTCGTTGGGCACGATGGCTACTCCAAAACTGGGTCACTAAGACAATCAGTCAGGAATCTGGATTTTGACAGAGAACTGCTCGTTTTCTTCCAGCTTTCTCTGAGAGGTGGATTGTCCACGTTGAATGGTGAGATTGATAGTGCTTCCTCGTTTTTCATTTAATTGATGTAAAAACGCGTCAACTGGAGATGCCCCGACAATGAGGTCGCCTTTTTTTAAGCCTGCTAGGTTCATGACACCTCCACCTTGGACACGATCGATTTCGAGCAGTTCCCGGTGGCGACCCTGACTCCTGGCATGCGTCCTATGTGAACGAAATCCAAGATCCGTTTCCAGTTCGTTTTTAATTGATGATTTGGGGATGGACTTGTAACACGAAGTGGCGCTTCCCAATACGTATCCGGATACACCAAGGACAAAGATATACAGAAAACTCCGATTCGTTAACATGTTACTCAAGCTTTCACGTCGTTGCCGATTGCTGATTCCTTTCCAACGGATTTCCAGGTAGATTGCGGACAAGACCATGAAGCAGATGATCAACGGTGGGAGGGCCATCGCGCCCAGGGCCCCACAGTACCTGACCATTGTAAACTGGAAGGCGAAGACTGTCATGCAGACGAACAACGAACCGATACCGAAGCGGATCGTTTTGCGGACCTTGGGTGGCGGTTGTTCGGAAACTAGATAGGCGGGAACGAACGACGGTGGCTCGGGAGCATCAATTTTTTCGGAGGGACCGGACACCGCTCACTCGCCAACGTTCGTTACTTCATGTTCATGCCCATGAGGAATTCCGCATTCGTTTGAGTTTTCTGTAAACGTGTCACCAGTAGTTCCATCGCATCGGATGAACTCATTTCGTTCAAAACTCGTCGGAGAACACAGACTCGGCGATGTTCCTCCGGATCCATCAGCATTTCTTCACGTCGTGTGCCACTGCGGTTGATGTCAATGGCGGGCCAAATGCGTTTGTCGACCAGTCCACGGTCCAATACGATCTCGAGATTGCCCGTTCCTTTGAATTCTTCGAAAATAATGTCGTCCATCTTGCTACCCGTGTCGATCAATGCCGTAGCGATGATCGTTAACGATCCACCTTCTTCGACTTTGCGTGCAGACCCGAAGAATCGCTTGGGCTTTTGCAGTGCATTGGCGTCCAGGCCTCCGGAGAGAATTTTTCCGGATTGGGGACATTCGGAGTTCCAGGCTCGAGCCAGACGAGTGATGGAATCCAAGAAAATGATGACATCATAACCATACTCGGTCATCCGTTTGGCTTTTTCAATTACCATCTCAGCGACCTGGACATGGCGAGTGGCTGGTTCGTCAAAAGTCGAGCTGATCACTTCGCAGTTCTTACCTTTGACCTGGCGTTCCATATCGGTCACTTCTTCGGGCCGCTCGTCAATCAGCAGCATGATGACGTAACACTCGGGAAAGTTCTTTAACACGGCCTTGGCCATCTTTTGCATCAAGATGGTTTTGCCTGCCCGAGGCGGACTGACAATCAAGCCACGTTGGCCGAAGCCGATGGGGACGATCAGGTCGACCACGCGTGTTTCCATGTCTTCAGCCGAAGATTCCATGGTCACCCGGGTGTCGGGATGCAAAGGTGTTAGATCGTCAAAGAAGACTTTGTCTGTCAGCAAATTCGGATCTTCGTAGTTAATCGCTTCCACTCGCAACAGGGCAAAGTACCGTTCGTTTTCTTTCGGTGGCCGGATCTGTCCCGCAACCGTTGCTCCTGTCTTCAGTCCGAACCTGCGGATCTGGCTGGGAGAGACGTAAATGTCATCCGGACACGACAAGTAGTGATAGTCAGGACTCCTTAAAAATCCAAAACCGTCAGGAAGAATTTCCAGAGTTCCTTCCCCGTACATCAGGCCGTTCATCTTGACGCGCTCTTTCAGGATCTTGAATATCAAGTCCTGCTTTTTTATTCCACTGACGTCTTTGAGATTTTCTTTGCGTGCCTCTTCGATGAGCTGAGCCATACTCATCTTTTTTAATTCGGCGATGTGAATGTCGCCTTGCTTGATTTTCTCGTAATGGTCGTAGGTGTCTTCCCCGCTGCGTTCCACTTCACCGACGATTTCTTCCGCCAAAGTCAGCGGTTCACCCTCTTCTTCAAGATAACGTGTGTCGATTTCAGGCGAGTCATGAGCGGCCTGCCCAAGATGGTTGCTACGTCCAGAGCCAATGGGATCGCTATCGCCGTTTTGGACTTCCGATTGCGGGTCTTGTGCAACGGGAGCACTTCTCGGCTTCGACATATTCATCACTCCTGATGGGATTTGGATTTGCCAGTATACGAAAGACACTGGCGGTAGGTGTGCAGCTTCCTGTTCAGCACGAGGGAGGGAGAAATCCTGGGAACGGTGAAGTGAAAGAAAGATCCTACGGTGAAGTGAGAGGCGGATCCTACGGTGTTCTATCAAATCCCTTTAAAAACTGCTACTCCGCTTTGGAGAGAAACCAAGATCCTGGTTGCCTTAGTCATTCTGGGAATTGTGGGACGATTTTTCGCAAAGTGATCGAGGCACTGAAAACAAATACAAACACCACAACGGCGAGCTTCGTCACACGACGACAAAGCGACGGAGAATCACGGATTAAATCAAGGAAGTCACAGGCGGGATCGTTACGAGGTATCGGGCAAGA
>JYMV01034273.1_pt1 | contig 10557 bp, 9 predicted proteins | sample 338911 | NCBI WGS metagenome assembly JYMV01 (sample SAMN03354496, study PRJNA234377) | hydrothermal vent metagenome | biome: Deep sea; feature: Hydrothermal plumes at the Eastern Lau Spreading Center, Western Pacific Ocean; material: Seawater | place: Tonga | collected 2009 | depth 2000 m m
GGGCCGACAACGGACTGATCCTGCTTCCCCACGACTGACCGTACAAGGGTAAGTACCGACTCTCCCTGGCCAACGCTAATATCAGGAACCTCAGAACTTTGCGCGACAAACGCCATGACCTGCTGTTTGAGCCGGTTCAAATCGGTCCCGTAACGGCCAAAAACCGCTTTTATCAAGTACCCCATTGCACCGGCCTTGGCCGGCTTCGCCCACGCATGCTGGCGGCGTTGCGGGGAATGAAGGCCGAAGGCGGCTGGGGCGTTGTGTGTACCGAGTGGTGTTCCATCCACCCTGCATCCGACGACCTACCCCATCCAAACGCATCCTTGTGGAACGACGACGACATCAAAGACCACGCCTTGATGACCGAGGCGGTGCACCGTCACGGCGCGCTTGCCGGTGTCGAGCTTTGGATAGGCGGAGCGCGCACGGCAAACCTCTACACCCGGGAGGTCTCTATGGATGTGGCAAGTATGCCAAATCTCGCGGGGCACGCTTATCAGAGTCGAGCTATGGACAAGTCCGATATTCGCGAGCTCCGGCGCTGGCATCGAAATGCCGCATTGCGTGCCAAGGCGGCGGGCTTCGATGTGGTGTATGTGTATGCTACCCATGGGTATTTGCTGTCCCATTTTCTATCAGCCGAGACCAACACCCGCGGCGACGAATACGGCGGATCGATGGAGAACCGAGCGCGCCTGCTGCGAGAATTAATTGAAGACACCAAAGATGCCGTGGGGGACCGGTGTGCCGTCGCGGTACGCTATTCGGTTGGTGGTGACGACGGTGAGGATCCGTCGCTTACCAACGAGCGCCGTGACCGGCTAGAGATGCTGGCGGAGTTGCCGGACCTTTGGGATATCAATATCAATAACTACTACCAGGAGATGGGTGTCTCGCGATTCATCAAGGAAGGCTCCCTGGAAGAGCACATGTCCTTTGTCAAATCCGTTACCACTAAACCCGTGGTCACCGTCGGACGCTTTACCTCACCCGACACGATGGCCTCGCAGATTAAACGCGGGGTTGTGGATTTTATTGGGGCCGCACGCCCTTCTATTGCGGATCCTTTTCTGCCGAGAAAGATCGAGCAAGGACGACTTGACGACATTCGCGAATGCATTGGCTGCAATATCTGTTACACCGGCGATGGCCTGGGCGTACCGATCCGCTGCACCCAGAATCCAACCATGGGTGAGGAATGGCGCCGCGGCTGGCATCCTGAATTTATCGCGAAGAAGGGCTCTGAATCGAGTGTACTGGTGGTTGGCGCTGGGCCAGCTGGGCTGGAGGCGACCCGGGCGCTAGGCCAGCGCGGATACCGGGTGACCTTAGCGGAGGCGACCCGCGAGCTCGGTGGACGAGTGACTCGTGAATCCAAGTTGCCGGGTCTCAGTGAATGGCAACGGGTGCGAGACTACCGGCTGCAGCAGATCGATGTCATGCCCAACGTGGAAGTTTTCCGGGAAAGCGAACTCAGCGTCGATGAGGTGCTGGCGGTAGAAGCAGATCACATCGTTTTCGCGACCGGTGCAACCTGGCGGGCCGATGGCTTCGGCCGCAGTCATCTGCACCCGCTCACGACCCTGAGCCCCGACGCCCGAATTTTGACCCCCGACGATGTCATGGCAGGCCACCTACCCGATGGGCCTACAGTGATTTTCGATGATGACAGTTTTTATATGGGTGGCGTTATTGCCGAGCAAGTGCGCCGCGCGAACGTGCCGGTGTCGGTAGTTACGCCCGAAAACGTTGTCTCTGCCTGGTGTGAGTACACCTCGGAGCAGTATCAGGTACAGAAACATCTGTTGGAGTTAGGCGTCGAGATTAAAACAGCCCATAGCCTGCTCGCCTACGATGGCCAGGCGGTGACGATTTCCTGCACCCATACTGGGCGACAACAGTCAATCAAAGCCGACGTACTCATCATGGTGACCGCACGCCGCCCCAGAGACGAGCTGTACCAGGACTTGAATCGCCGCATGGAAAGTGGAGTGCATACCCCGTTCCGTTCAGTGCGGCGAATCGGCGACTGCGAGGCACCGGCCATTATTGCTGCTGCTGTCCATTCGGGTCATCGATATGCGCGAGAACTCGATACCGAACCCGATCCAGATGTACCTCTCAGGCTCGAGTGACAGGACCTTCGAACATTGCCTTTCAAGGAAAATACATGAAGAAATTTATCGGCAAGACTGTGACCGGGAAAGTAGTTTCGGTCCACAGTGGCAGCAACGAAGACCTGAGCAAGGAGGCCCAAGGATCACTGACCGCCGAAATCGGGGGTTTTGCCGGCGACAAGCATCACGGCCCCACGCGGAAAGCCTTTAACGTTGATTGGCAACCCGCGGGTACGGTACGCCGAAACGAGCGTCAATGGTCCGCTGTTTCAGTAGAAGAACTGGCTCACATTACGGAACGCCTGGCGCTCACCGAGCCGCTGGCGCCCGACATGCTGGGCGCCAACCTGTGCGTCGAGGGCATCCCTGAATTTTCGCTGCTGCCGAAAGGCACCAAACTGTTGTTTCCTTCCGGGGCGGTGTTGCTGGTGGAAGAATACAATCCGCCATGCGGCGAGATGGGAACCCAAATCGTAGCGAGGCATGCTACGCGTTCAGACGAGCCACTGACCGCTACTGCATGGTTGCGGCCAGCAGCGGGCCGCCGCGGGTTGGTCGGCATTGTCGATGTGCCTGGGGCCATCACGGCAGGTGACAAAGTGGAAGTCCAGGTCTACGAGGAACCGGCAATCCGGCTGCTGTGAAGATGACCTCTGTGCAGTTCTGACTCTAGGAGGATACTTATCGACTCACCAGTACTTACTTTAATTACAGCAGTAATTCTGCAGTTACAGGCGTTCAGATGAGCAGAGGTGAGTCAGGTTGAAGCATTAAAAGAACTCATAATCCATTGGTCGAAGCTTCAAGTCCCCATTCGCAACACACGCGGACCAGAGCAGGCGACGTAAATTGGCGGTGCCGACGACACGATCAAGCCGCTAGTTCAAGCAGACTTCTCATCTGGCGTGATCGTGGTGCAATTCTGACCCGAACCCTACTCCGATCCACTCACATAGGCTCACTACCAACACGTCACTGATTCAAGAAAATTGTATCAACAGAAGCGTCTTCAATGAAAAATACAAAAGAGCCTAGCGATCTGGACTATATACAAACGAATCGGGCCAACTGGGATGAACGGGTGGCTATCCATCTGCGGGACGATGCTGGGTTTTATCGTGTAGAGGCGTTCCTGAACGGAGGAGACGTTAGGCCTGATATCGATAGGGAGGAGATGCATGAGTTCGCTGGGATTGATGTGTTACACCTACAATGCCACTTTGGTCTCGATACGTTGTCGGTGGCGCGCCAGGCCAAATCCGTAATTGGCGTCGACTTCAGCCCCAAAGCCATTACTGCAGCATGTGATCTGGCCAAGCGCGTTGGACTTGCAGACCGTGCTGAGTTTGTCTTGTCAGACCTTTTTGCGACTCCAACACTGGTCAATCGCCAGTTTGATCTGGTGTTCTCTACATGGGGCACTACCACCTGGCTACCTGATATTTGGAGATGGGGTGAGGTTTTTGCAGGCTTCGTGAAGCCTGGAGGACGAGCTTATTTTGCAGACCTCCATCCAACAATTGCCGTCCTCGATGAGGCCGGTGGTAGTCTCGTGCCCACATATTCTTGGCGAACACCCTCAGATCAACCGGAAGTATTCGAGGAGGACACCACCTATACGGACGCTCATTCTAGATTAGAAAATAAGAAGACTGTTGAATGGATACACCCAGTCAGCGACCATCTGAATGCGCTGCTCAACCAGGGTTTGCAACTGGAATTCTTGCATGAACATGAAGTCATCCCATGGAAATTGTTCCAGTGCTTAGAACAAGTTTCTAGTTCAACAAGTGGTACGATCTACTATCGAATGCCAGAGGGAGGTGTCCAATTACCTTTGGCGTTTTCTATGATGTTGTCCCGGCCCCACTAGATTGAACTTTTGACCGTTGCCGATCCTGTCCAAAACCATGGATATTTATACACCCAATTTTCTGTTCGATCCAAAGAAGAGACAACCGGCCCTCGTCAGTGCATGTCTATCGAAGCGACAACACCCAGTTCCTTCCCGATCATAGCATCGCTGATAGAGCAGCGAGCGACCAGCTACCCAAGGCTGTGAGAATAACGACAAGCCATGGTGGCAACTTCCAAAATACTAGCAAAGTATAGGCACCAATCGCGAGTCCAAAATCTGACGGAGATAGGATCGCGCTCGTCCACACCGGATTGTATAGTGCAGCGAGCAAAAGCCCGACAACAGCAGCGTTGATACCGAGGAGGGCAGTTTGCATTGCAGTGGCGCGCCGCAACGAATCCCAGAAAGGAAGTGCGCCGACGACGAGCAGAAATGACGGGACAAAAATTGCGGCTAGGCAAATAAGTCCACCAGTCAATCCGTTCGGTACGGGCTCAAGTACGGCGCCAAGGTAGGCTGCAAACGTGAAGAGAGGTCCAGGAACCGCTTGTGCCGCGCCGTACCCGGCGAGGAATGCGTCGTTTGAAACCCAACCGGACGGTACAACTTCGGACTGCAGCAGCGGCAAGACAACGTGACCACCACCAAAAACCAGCGAACCGGAGGGATAAACCGCTGCGAGGACCGGTAGCCCAATCAATCCAACGAAGAACAACAACAGTGATGCGACCGCAAGGCTACGGCTCACATTGATACCGAGTGGAACATGTTCCGTAGGGGTCTCGGCTCTAAGAAAGACTAGTCCGGCCAACCCGCCAGCAACAATCACGCCTACCTGGGCGAGTGGCGTCGGAGCGGTGAGTACGGCGCACGCTGCAAGTACAGCCAGGGTAGCCCGCTTTGCGTCTGGACACAGATTGCGGGCCATACCCCATACTGCCTGTGCGACCACTGCGACAGCAACCACCTTGAGACCGTGAAGGACACCAGAATTAACGACATCCTGATAAGCGACAACGCCGTAGCCGAACGCAATCAGGGCAAGTGCTGACGGCATTGTAAAACCGGTCCAGGCGGCGAACGCGCCCAATAGACCGCCTCTCGCCAACCCAACACCAATTCCGACCTGACTGGACGCTGGTCCCGGTAGGAACTGGCACAGCGCCACCAAATCAGCATAGGCGCGCTCTTCGATCCATTTTCTTCGCCCGACGAACTCATCGCGAAAATAGCCGAGATGGGCGACTGGACCACCAAATGAGGTGAAGCCTAAACGTAGAAAAACAACAAAAATTTTTAACAGCGACGTTCGCCCTTCGGATGCTGCGGTTACACCCTCTTGCGGTGATTCAGACAATGGAATATCCCTCCCTAAATCTCTGATTTAATGGCGCACCCGGAAAGATTCTAACTCCAACACCCTGTTCCTTGGGACTAACGACCTAACTATTCGGAGTCGTTGTTTTACCTCGCGAATTCCGGTTTGAGCGGTGCTTAACGCCCTGAAAGACATTGAAGATTATTCTGGCGCGGCATAGGAGAAGAGTTCGCGAAGTGCCCGTTTCAGGATCTTGCCGCTAGGGTTGCGGGGGATCTCGTCAACGAACTCCACTGCCTTCACTGTCTTAAAAGGCGCCAGCTTGGCACGGGTGTACTGAATGACCGAGTCACTTGTGAGACTAGCATCCCTGCGGACGATCACAGCCAGCGGTGACTCACCCCACTTAGCAGACGGTATGCCGATCACCCCGGCATCCGCGATCTTTTCGTTGGCTAGCAGAACCTGTTCGATCTCGGCTGGATAAACATTTTCACCACCAGAGATCAGCATGTCCTTGAGCCGATCTACAATGGCCACGAACCCATCCCCATCCATGGTTGCCACATCGCCCGTGTGTAGCCAGCCGTCAACAATGGCCTCGGCAGTTGCTTCGGGTTGGTTCCAGTAACCGAGCATGAGGTGTGGGCCTTTGACCAGCACCTCACCGGGTTCGCCCGGGCGACAGTCCCTGCCGTCGCTGTCGACCACCCGGACTTCGGTAAAATAGAACGCCTTCCCGGTGGAGCCCGCTCGGGGTATCGCGTCATCGGGTGAGATCAGACAGGCCGGCCCACAGGATTCGGTAAGCCCATAGACCTGGTGGACTTCAACCCCGAGTTCTGCATAGGCCTCGATGAGACTGACAGGCACTGGTGCGGCGCCCGACATCACCCAGCGCAAACTGGTGATATCGCACTCACCTGGTTTGTAGGCGGCCAGCATGAACTGGAGCATCGCCGGCACCATCAGTGTCGTAGTGATCTTCTCCTTGTGGATGATCTCCCACGAAACAACCGGGTCGAACGTCCGCATAATCACGAGGGTATTGCCGACAAATACGCAGGAGATGACCGGTGTCAGTGCGCCGACATGGAACATAGGTAACGAGTTCAGGTAGCGATCCTTGTAATGAAAATCTGAGGTGGTCGCAATAGTGAACAGTGACCACAGCAGTGTGTTATGACTCTGCATCACGCCCTTGGGAAGTCCGGTCGTGCCCGAGGTGTACATGATGAACAACAGGTCATCGCCCGCGGCAGCAGGTTCAGGTTCGGTATCGCTCGCCCGACCGGTCCAGTCATGGTAGGCGGTGACCCGAGAGTCGGGATCGCCGTCGACCTGGATCCAGTGAGTGATACCGGTGGTGTTCCTTCGACGTAGTTCACTGGCCACCTCCGAAAAGTCATCGCTGAACAACAGTAGCTTTACGCCAGCGTCGTTGAGAATAAACACCAGTTCGTCGGCGACAAGCCGCCAGTTCAGGGGCACAACGATCAGACCGGACTTGGCCGCAGCGAAGAAGCTCTCCAGATACTCTACGCTGTTATGCAGAAGCAGTCCCACTACATCGCCTTTGTTGAGGCCCAGATCAGTAAAGGCATTTGCGGTACGGTTCGAATTGGCATTCAGCTGGGAATAGGAAAACCGTTTGCCATTGCCCGCATCATAGACCGCCTCGAGCTTGGGATCGCGGTAAGCCCGCCTGGTCAAAAGTTGGCCGATGTTCTGGTTCACACAGAGTCTTTGCGGCAAATAGCCGGATGCCAGAATCCAGTGTAGCAGCCACGCCTACCTTAATGGCGCTAACTCTCCGACAACTTACCTTTTAATAGGCGTCGAACCAGTTTCTGTCCGAAACAACTTTCCATCTTTCAGTATGCCAACATACATCACTGCATCGGTTGTCCCATTCGGAAAAGTAGCAATTGAATGACTGACCATAATGTCATCGTTCTCGTAGATACATCTAACGTTTTCTCGCTTAAAATCGTCGCCGGCAATAATCTTACTAAACATTTCTTTCCAGTCATTCAGATCGAGGACTTTCCCAGTTGAGTGCATCACCATTGTCCAGTCTGAATGCATGAGTTCCATCATGGCATCTAGGTCTTTATTGTTAATAGCGGCTTCGAATTTTTCAAAAAAACTCATTTCCGTTGCTCCTCACTTGTATGTACACTCATTATGACAGTAGTTAATTTGGCGTCAGAAGGCCACAAAAATACACAAGGGGATCGACACCCACCTTGGCCTACACCAGTCATAAACTGCGTCCAATACTGCAACTACCGCAAAGCATCATCTTGAATAAGCATCTCACAGCCAGTACCGTCCAGGAACTTGAGTAGTCGAGAGCGCTCTGGCTGATCGAGCCGAGTGAACTCCTGTCTAATCCATTGTAAACATTTCGCCTGATAAGGAAACGGTTTCTGCACCCAGAGGCGGCCGTCTATCTCAGTTTCCACCTGCTTATCTCCTTCACTTATCGACCGGGCATTGGCGAGCAAGGCTGGAACATGAACGCGGCCAACTTCTGAAAAGATTTCTTTTAGAGAACTTGGTAAGGCATCAGCGCCGACCCAATCGGTATCACAGGGTTCGAGCCCAGAAAGATCATCCACAATGCCAACCCAGGCCACGACCCGGGTAGCCAGTTCCTCTGCTACTGCCATGGGTGTCGGATCAAACATGGCAAGCTGGCTGAGTTGTCCGTAGAGAGCAAAATCACTGGCGCTTGGGCGTTGGCCAAAAATGAAAGGTGACTGATTCATATGTGCTGACATCAGTCTCAAGAAGCGTTTATAACTCTCTTCGATAACGACAGCTGTTACGTCATTGCTGCCCACAACATGCAGTCTGGAGATTTGCCGCTTTTTCACCGATTCAGTAATTGGTATCAACTCTTCGTCAGTGGCAGTCAGTGATTTCCAACGCGGCAGTATCGCACCGGCTTTGTCTATATCCGCTTTATACCGCCAGCGGTAATGAAACATCGCCTTGGTCAACCACTCATCCGCGTAGTCCTCTAACAGGTAATCAAGGAACCGTACCAACGGACTTGCAGGAAGCACCGACCGGTCAGGATATAGAGTTTCCAGTTGTCGGATGATCGGAGTCGAATCGACCACCGCTTCCAACTGTCCATGTTCGTCAGGAAAGTAGAAAGTTGGCAGAAGTTCCACTTTAGGTTTTGGCAACACATCCACAGAACCCGTAAAAAGCCCTTCCAAAATAAGCCGATAGGGAATTTGCCGATAACGCAATAGTGCCAACATCTTCCGGGTATAAGGTGATCCAGGAAGTCCTTTCAATACTAAGGTCTCTGTCATAATTTAATCCACGTGTTTAGCAATCGACCTCGCCCTTCCATCGTTAGAAACACTCTGCTGTGCTTTCTAACCGAAAATTCAGTCGTGCCAAGTAAGAAATACCTTAAACTTGAACAGAATTGTGACGATAAGGAACTCTAGGATAGAGTTGTTAACATGATGACGTCAAAGTCAGCACCATGATAGGAGCGGCAGTTTACCGGGGTGTGTTCCCTATTGTCCCGACCCCCTTCGACGATGCCGGGGTACTCGACCTCAACAGCCAGCGCCGGGTTCTCGACTGCATGATCGATCAGGGCGTCGATGGGCTTTGCATTATCGCCAACTATTCCGAGCAGTTCCTGTTGAGCGATGCTGAGCGAGACCAGCTGATGCGGGTCTGCCTCGAGTATGTTGGCCGCCGCGTGCCAGTCATCGTCACTTGTTCGCATTTTTCGACACAGGTGGTCGAGGACCGGTGCCGCACTGCGGCAGATCTAGGTGCCGACATGATCATGCTGATGCCACCTTACCACGGTGTCGGACTGCAAGCAGACGAAGCGGCGGTTATTGAACACTTCGACCGAGCTGCCAATGCAGGCGGAATCCCGATCATGGTGCAAGATGCACCGCTTTCCGGCGTCCAGTTGCCGGTACGGTTGCTGGCTCGGATGGCCCAGTCGATCCCGCTGCTTCAGTACTTCAAGATCGAGACACCACAGGCCGCTGGAAAACTGCGTGCACTGATTGCCCAGGGTGGTGATGACATCGTCGGTCCATTTGATGGTGAAGAAGGCATCACCCTGATGGCCGACCTGGACGCAGGTGCTACCGGAACGATGTGTTCAGCGCTGATTCCGGACTTAATTCGCCCGGTACTGGAAGCACACCAGGTGGGTGATCGCGAGGCTGCGGCGCAGCACTATCAGAGGATCCTTCCTCTGATCAATTATGAGAACCGGCAGTGTGGCTTGCGTGCAACCAAGGCCGTCATGAAAGAAGGGGGGGTAATCCATTCAGATCACGTGCGCCATCCCCTGGCACCGCTCGATCCTACGACACGCACCGGTTTGCTGGAACTTGCTCGTCAATTCGAGCCACTGGCACTGCGCTGGGGTCTTTGATAAGCAGTTAGTAATGCTGGTTGTCATAGTCAAAATTCAGATGTTTCTTGAGATACTCCTGTGATTCGTCCGTTTCAAATAGACGTACCCGCCGAAACGCTCAAGCTTATCCATAGCCAGGTCGCAAGTTACGCTTGGCATGAGATGCCAGATGATGGTGGTTGGGCTTACGGTACGAATCTTGAGTATATGAAAGAACTGTGCGCTTACTGGCTGGATGAATTCGACTGGCGTGCACAAGAGGCTGCCATCAATCGCTTTCCCCACTTTAGAGAGGTAGCGGACCTGCGCCCCTGCCATTGATTATCAGTCATGGTTGGCCGGGTGGCGTCGTCGAATTCCTGGAGATTATCGAGCCACTCGCCCACCCAGAACGCTTTGGTGGTAGTTCAGAGGATGCCTTCGATGTCATCGCTCCTTCGCTACCCGGATTTGGATTTTCGGGCCGGCCGCCGCGCCCGATCGGCCCACGCAAAATTGCCCAACTGTTCGCTACATTGATGACCGACGTTCTTGGATATCACAGTTATCTAGCCCAAGGCGGTGACTGGGGTGGCGCAATTTCAAGCTGGCTTGGCTTCGAACACGCACCAGCCTGCCGCGCCATCCACATCAACATCTTTACGATGCGTCTCCCCGATGGCCCTCATGGACGAGAAGAAGAAGCTTGGGCGACCCAATCCAAGCGTGAGCAATTAATGGAGAATGGCTACCGAACCCAGCAGGCGACCAAGCCACAGACGCTAAGCTACGCGATGATGGACAGCCCAGTTGGCGTTGCTGCCTGGATCATCGAGAAATTTAACTCATGGTCAGACACGGTCGG
>JYMV01040200.1_pt1 | contig 10553 bp, 3 predicted proteins | sample 338911 | NCBI WGS metagenome assembly JYMV01 (sample SAMN03354496, study PRJNA234377) | hydrothermal vent metagenome | biome: Deep sea; feature: Hydrothermal plumes at the Eastern Lau Spreading Center, Western Pacific Ocean; material: Seawater | place: Tonga | collected 2009 | depth 2000 m m
TAGCGGTCATGTATATGTGTTATAGGAAGATCGATTTTACATTTTCTATCTCATTAAATCCGGTCGTATGGTAGCAGGATTTACAACTACCCGTTTAATCAACTAGATGAAATAGTTTTTGTATATTCTTGATTGATAGTTAAGTTCTTACTGAACTGAAATGTTTTAGACATGATTTAAAGTTTTAATTTATTGAAATTTATATAGTCTCTCATTATTCTTTATAGAATGGCACTTGTATTTTATCTATAAAACTTCCGTATTATGTGTATTACAAGTGGTGAGACTTTAATAATATATTGAATCTGAATCTGAATCTACTCAGTGCTTTGTGAGCTCCAAACTTTGTGATGAATTTTATCAGTGACTTGCAGCAGGTCGGTCGTTTTCTCTTAAATAACTGAAATATTGTTGCAAGTGGCGTTAAACACCATAACTATAAGCCCATTAATTCTAGTCGGTTTGTGGTCAATGAAGTATTGTCTATTGACACATATCCCTGAAAATTCAATATATTAATTGTTATTATCAGTTTTGTTGTTTATAACACATGTAAAGTGTAACGTTGGGTCAAATATACAAAATCATTAACATTTACAAATAACAAACAAAACAATACATGAATTCTCCTTATAGAAAATAAATTGAAAAAATAAATAAATACCACAATGTCAACACAAAATAAAAACCTTCGGAAAATGTAAAATCGATCTTCCTATAACACATATACATGACCGCTAACTTCCCCAGCTTGATGCAGGCACTTCGAAAGAGAGTGACAGAGATAATCAAGTTTAATAGGCCAAATGATCTTTTTCTAAGGAAATAACGCGACCATGCAAAAGTTGTTCTCATGAGAAAAAAATACTAACCCTCACACATAGCTGGGCAAACATCATTGTTATATAGAACGCTCTATTCTTGAACACCATGCGTGTGTTTATGTTTTGTTTTTCTTCTTCTTGTGTGTCCTATGTTGCTAGTTTCTCAGAATTACCAATTGTTGATTGTCCATTTGGTTTTCTCTAGTATTTATTTAAGACATTATCTGATGTAAATAATATTGAATCGTCGATATCCTGACTTGTTGATGGGTGAGGGTGGGCTATGGTGTTGAACGCTACTTCCACTTTCAACAATATGTCAGCTATACCTGATTTATTGGACAGTCTGTATTAGTTATACATGTATTATTGCTAGTTGCTTTATTAAGCTTTCTATAATATTTGGGACAAAATATGGCCATTGGCATATCTAGTCTAGAGGCGGTGAAACTTTTTTTAAGCATAAAATTTGATTACAATTGACTGCTGTATCATATAATCCACCATAATGATAAGTAGTGTTCGTTCCATTTGTGGCGCCCGTCGTGTTAATCTAGTTACAAACCCTCACATGTGGATGAAATAATGTCAAACGTCAAATTGAATATTAGTTTGTTTATGGCTGCAAACAATGATATCGCATGTGTTGAACTTCTGAAGTTTAAAGAAACGTAAATATTTAATTTAGTGCGCACCACACGTTTCTGGAAGAACCTTCAAAGTTACACGATTGGAAGGACAAATATCTAACAGGCTAAAAAGACACGTGAAGCAAACTGGAAAAATATGTTACTAAAACACATAGATTTTACGCTTACAATATGGCTGATTTTGTAGTTCCGGTCGAATCCATAATAAATATAGCAAAAAATGGAATCGCGGATATAAAATGAAAAGCTATATATATACCACACTGTACGAACAGCTCCTCAATCTAGTCGTAAAATCATATTAATAAAGGTTATAGAATAACTCAAATCAAATATGGACACTCCATAGAGAAACTGAAGACAAAATACAAAATACAAAACAAAATCACAACACACTATGTGTTGGACACTACTATGCGGAAACAAATACAAATAACGTAAATAAGACATGCATCTTCCTACCTACCTACCTACAGTGGGAGGTAAAGAGGAACCGAACATCGTTTTTATGCGGAACTCATAGCGAAACAACACGGAACTCAAAACGGAAGAACACATAATAGAACAACACAAAAAACTATTTACAAAAATTAGCAACACGGAGCCACTGAAACCGGGAGGTGAACTCATGTGCTCTCGAACATTACCCCAATAAAATTGAATCGCGGTAATAAAATGAAAATAAAAAAAGCGAAATATACCACTTAATCAGTTCTAATATCTATCTATTCGTAAAATCCTAGAAACAGAGACACTTAGATATCTTTAGCATACTCATTAATAAGTAATCAAAGTTACAGGTGATTGAGTTTTTTTGTTTACGTTTTACACCTGTTCAATTGTTGTTTACCACAGACATTTGGCTAAATACGTGGCTTTGTAGGGTATGACTTGCGTATGTTAGTTTATGTGATCTCATTGCTCCTGCTGGTGAAATTTCACGTTATCGCGCAAACTGTTCATGATTTACGCAATAAACAAGTATATTGTGTATAAATACAACTAACATGCAGAGAAATCTGATGTAAAGGGTATTTCCCATCGATGTTTCTATGGCGACGTAGTTAACGGAATTGCAATCTGACACATGTAATCTTGTAAATAAGCGCTAGAGAATACCGAAGGGTTAACCATAGTTGACTCATTGAGGCTTTATTTCTTAATCTCTACTCTATTTCCTATAACCGGCGATAATTGTAAAATTCTAAATTTGTAATTAGAGTGAAGAGTTTGTGATTATTCTATATGCACTTTGTTCCTTAAAATACAATACAATGGCTAATCCCCCCGCCAAAAAAAAAAACCAGACAACATGAGGAACAATGAACTACACAGAAAACTAAAGATTGAGTTGCACAAGCCCCCGTGAGTGAACTATGGTGATGCGAACTGGCAGCAGTTTCTGGTCCGTTAGTGGCACCCTTCGCATTAATGGTAATCGTCACGAATACTATCTGATATGGAAATCGTGTTGAACCTCAGTATATGTAAATTAATACATATCACTTAAATAGAACATGAACCCTCTACACATCAAATGGGAGAGATGGCGGGAAAATATCGTTATTAACCGGAGATCGTTAGGGTTAGGGTTATGATGTTTAATGCCACTTTCAACAATATTTCAGCTATATCGTGGCGGAACCGGAGATCGTAGCGAACATCATAACACAGTAATAAACACATGGAGACGTGTCATTTAACAACACGAACCTCACTAAAAAAGGGGATTGGGACTCAGGTAACACGGAATGTTACCAGTTCTTGTTTATCTACTAAGAATGTTCAAATCGCTTTGTTTCAGATTTACATCACATTGACAGTTGAATGAATAAGATTATTGTGAGTACCAATATAGATTTTTGCGAAAGTTGAAAATGCAAATGAAATGAAGATGACATTGAGATATAGATCTTCTGTAAAGTTTGTTTTCGAGAATATTCTAGTATCAGAAAGCAACACCTAACAATCAATTAGGTTTCTATACTTTAATAAAATAACAAAAACCGAACTTCAGAGTTACTGATCTAGAAATTATATTTATTTACTCAAACAAACTTTGTTATTATATATACATGTATATGTCAAGAATGGACATGTTGAATATATCATTTTCACAGCAATTTTATTATTGTGCAAGGATTTTGTTAGGATAATACTGCCCATACTCCTACTCTACCAAACTCGTATGTATTGGCATTTTAATTTAAGGATATTGGTATATTTCATGTAGTCATGTTGTGCAAAATCCTAATTCAATCATAAATTGCAAATTGTACACCTTTGGCATAATTTGACAATAAATACATATATGAGTAAAGAGTTACGTTTTTTCTCTCAAATTAGGCAATATTACAAAAAACGGGGATTTCAATAGCTCATATTGCAGATGATATTCAAAAGCAAAGCAAAACATTTTATCTGCTATATATTTAGTATAATGATATTGCTTAGTAACAAAGATACAACAAATGAAAGTGTTACCTTGGTTTATATAGCCCTCAGAACATAGCATGTGCTTGCAAATCAGGCAATATTACAAAAATGGGAAAAGGGGAGGGGTCGATATCTCATATTGCAGATGATATTACAAAGCAAAACAAAACATTCTATCTACTATATATTTAGTCTAATAATATTGCTTAGCAACCAAAATAAAACAAATTAAAGTGTTACCTTAATCTCTATATCCCTCAGAACATAGCATATGCTTGCAAATTAGGCACTATTATAAAAAAGGTAAAAAGGGGGGGGGGTCGATATCTCATATTGCAGATGATATTACAAAGCAAAACAACACATTGTATCTGCTATATATTTAGTCTAATAATATTGCTTAGCAACCACAACAAAACAAATCAATGTGTTACCTTAGTAGACATTACCCTCAGAAGATAGCCAATTTTTGCAATATCGGAAATTTTGAAACTTCCCAAGTTTTCGGAGTTATCTGTCCTTGGATGATAAGTAATAAGGTCCATTTAAATGTTGAAGATATAAATTTGTTATACATATATTTCATAACCACTACGGTTTAATTAATGATGCGCTGCTATAAGTAATGAAATATGACCTTTTTTGGCTATTTTCCTGTCATATAAATGGGAAAATTGTAGAAATATAAGTCGCGACTCCTATGGCCATGATATTCGAAAATGTGAAAAACGTATATGTATTTGCAAATGTTGTGTGGTGGTTAAGATGCCAACACATTTTGAAAAGGATTGCCCAACCTTACTTGTAGACTGTTTTGCATGTTGTTGTCATAGGAAAGCCCTGTTTATTTTCTGTGTAGTGTTTTGTAGATATTTTTATGGTCGTTTTGATTTTGACCGATGTGTTGTCTGTCCTTCGAAATACGGCTTCTTCTTACCTCTTTTGTATCTTCTTACCTTTCATTTCCGATACAAGCTAGAAACAAGAGAGGATATCTCGCTGCTTCGTATTTTACTTTTAATAAATTAAACATAAGCAATATTTACTAATATATAATAAAATGAACAATACAAATAGAAGCAGAGACAAAATCGTTAATCTAAGACATACATACATGATCACTCACTCTCTTTGATTTATACAATAACAAGTGGGAGGATAAGAATCTCTTAAGGATGTTGGTGAAATGTTGCGGTCAAAACAGATTGATATAAAATAAACTCTATATGGGGAAGCGGTTGGTATATTATCATCAAGCTGTGGAAAATTTACAATAGCAATATCGTCTGTCTTGTCATTAAATTTGATAGAAAAATAAACAATTCGTGTCGAATCCGAAGTAAACGTCAAGAAATGAGACAGAGGAAGCTGTTTTCTCTATTGCAAGTAATAGAATGCAGTTAACAAAATATATATTATTAATTGTCAGACATCATTAATATACCGGAATTTGAGATTAAAAACTTTCTTTTCCGTAATTATGTTGCCTTTGACAAATTATTATATAAAGCTCTGCCTCATAGGAAAAATTAAGCAAATACACTACATATACATATAAATTGTCACACTTCGTGGTTCGTATCACAGAAAATTCCATCATCCATTTTATATTACTGTAGCCAATAGTTGATGTCTATTGTCATGGATTTCAATTCTTCCAAAACACCTGTAATGTCCGTCGTACCTGAAAGTTACACCTGTCTATAACACCAACTGTTTTGGTTCGTTTTAATCTTCCGTTGACATCCACACGTTTATCTTTCTTTTTTGTATCGTTTGACGTTTCATTGTTTTTGCTGTTATATTTACCCTCACAAAATGGTGCGCTCGATATTCCGTTTGACTTTTCTTTTCCCGATAATTCTGATTTGTGATCTTTCTTTATGAGCATTGATTCTCTGAATTTGAGATGTTTTTCTATTTTCAGTTCTTTGCAGAAGCTTAGACAAACAATGCTCCGAGGTTTTCACTACAAGCCCAGTTCAAGGCAACAAATGTTTCTACTTTGCGGACATTTTCTTCATCCAGATTGTTTCCTACGATGACACAAGGAATATCAAAAATCTGTTGTCGAACATTTTGTATTTGTTCCCATATATATTTAAATTCTAGAAATGAATTCTCGTCTGTAATTGAATAAACAGGCGCAAACTCTTGTGTCTTTGATATATACAAGTCTCTCATGTATCTGAATGGAATACTCCCTGCGATATCTAACAAAATTAACAAACAAAGGCTTACCGGTCTCATTAACATGATAAAGATGTATGTCCTCAACGGTTTCCATGTATGTCTCCTGAAAAGTTCCGAACATAAATCTGCGTAAATTTGATGTTTTGCCAACACGATCCGCTCCAAGAAAAGCAATGATTGGATAATCGCACATGTTGATCTGCTGTTTTTATATTTTTTTCTGCAGAATATAAACCGATTTGTCTAAGATATCGCTTTACTGGAAAAAATAAATTAGCATATAACGTTCTGTTGAATGTTGGACGATGGTCTGATCTTTTGACATAATTATATGTGCATAATATATATATTAGACCACGTGATTCGTTTGCGTCGAATTTCACCAAAAAAAAAAACAATCAAAAACAGAATGAAACTCTAGAAAAGAAATCAACAACTTTGATGTAACCTACTAATATATAATTATATTAAAACAGTTTGTCAGTAACATTGCGTATTAAATAAGCAAGGAGCAAAGTACAAAATAAGGTCTGGTGAATCTGATTTTCGCTCATGAAAAGATATCAAAGAGGTAATCACAAGCCACAATTCAAAGGACATACATTGGAATAACCTCATATTTACCCTTTGGTATCTTCAGTCTTTTCTTACAATGGCTAAAAGGAAAAGAGCAAGGAATGATCTACAAAACCCTACATTAAAAAAAAACCTAAAGATTGAGAAACGTGAACCCCACTTACAAAAGGCTGGGAACACAGGTACTCCAGACGGATAGGATAAACAGTTCCTGCTCTACTAGTGACACCATGCGTGATGTCTATATGTTGTGCAGATACCTTTTGTGCATGAGTTGAAGTAGAGTGTGTGCGCTTGGGATGGGAGATGTGTGTGTGGAAATTGGTTCGGTTGTATGTGTGTTTGCATGTACTTGTGTATCTATGTGCGTGTGTGTGTGTGTGTGTTTGTGTGTGTATGTATATGTTTGTGAGGGATATATGGGTGTGTGTGTTATGATGTATGCTGCAAGAATCTTTGTCATGAACTGTAATTCATTATTCAATATAACTATTTTTCTAAGATCTTGTATTTATTCAGTTGTACCTTACAAGGTTAAACAAATATGACAAACAATTACCCACAGAACGCCAGAGAGAAAACAAGGTTATCTTAGGTCGGCCTAGTTTATGTAAATATACGAGCAATATAATAATACAATGCAATACAAAATAGTACCACCAGCCGGGGATTTGACAATCTTCATATATGACCTTAAAGATGAAGTCCAAACTAGTGACGTTTCCAGCCAAATGTCATATAAAAGCTTACCAGGGACGAATAGTATATTTTTGGTTCATTGGTTAATTGTGAAATACTGAGTGGGTTATGTGGGTTTATTTAACGAATTGACATACATGTTCACGCCCTTTGAAGTCCCATGGATAATAGAAATATCTGTCAAATTTAGTAAATATCAGAAGTAGGGATATCCGTTTTTTTGTCTATATCTCAGTTTCGTTTTTGCTTCATTTGAATTGATCGGTACTCATAGTGATCTTAACCATCCAATATTTACCTAGTGATTAGAACCTGAAATAAAGCATTATTTAAAAATCTTAGAGAGGGTTTTTGAGGTCATAGTCTGGTTATGCCAAGTTAATGAACAGTATTACAATAATTTCAAACTTGTCTTACAATGCAACATGTAATGATGTGATGTCCTGGATTTTTGTTCTACATTCTGTTTATAGATCAAAACGAATGTGTTATATTTTTGAGGAACACAATGCATACTAAATAATTACAGAATTCATGTCTTCTCTGTAATAACAAATTACCAATTTTACCATTATCACTGGTTATAAGAAACATTGGACTCTGATTATAATTTTCTTGCTAAGGTTCGAAGTTGACAATTGTTTCACGACTTTGGCCGTGAATGGTATCTAAAATAAAAATGATAATAGAGGCTCTCGTCTCTCCTTAATAAGAACTAATATTATACATATGACAACTTCTGTGACACGAAGAGGGGTGTGCACGTAAAACTAGATGATCTTGTCATTGTTAATTGAAGTGACTGTGTCAAGTCACAAAAGTGATTTGTCGTGTATATATATGTGTGTGTTTCGGTGTCGATTTTGTATCTGGTTATGATTTTTCTATCATATTATTGAACAGTTCCGACGGTGTGATATTTTTTGCTTTTCATTTTATTATCATATGAGGCACGTTTGCATTTATTGCTTTGTTTGTCACTTATCATTCTATGCATTGATTTTGCTTAGTAATAAACTATAAAATTGCTAATATAATTTACATATCGAATTTGAACCCATGCTGCACTTTACAGGTACCTGAGTGTGTGCGCAATCAACTATAAGACTACTAATACAGTTAACACATCGAATGCGTCAATATAGAGTACTTCTTGATTGACCGCAAATTAACATATTGTTGATTTAATGAGATTGAAATTGTACATTTAATGTTATTTATTCATTTCTTTTAAGAAAACAATCTAAATAATTCACAATTGAACCCATTTTGGGCGCTTACCCCAATTATGTTACTGGTAGTCATATCATGATACAATGACATGTACTTTTAAACCTGTATGGTAGTGTCCGTGTTTCTTATTTTGTAAGTTTTTGTGTTGTGTTTTTTGTTTTGTTTGTGTTCGTCCAGGGTCATGTGCCCAGTTCCATTGTTTATTGCCACTTTTGTTGTCTCTAACGTTTATTTGAAACAAAGGTAAAGTGGGCTACATACGGCGCATTATGACAAAACAAAATAAAATAACAGACGCGACAATTTTGATTTGTCGTTCTTTCTTTATGAGTGTTGATTCTCTGAATTTGAAATCTTTTTCTAATTTCAGTGTATGTAAACTAAGACAGTGAAGTTTGAGTGAACCATTCTGTTCATGTCTTTTTCTTAAGAATTGTTCCAGAAGAAGGAAAAATGCATCTTGTACACGTATGTCGTTCTTTGCAGAAGTTTCGACAAAACATCCGCCAAGATTTTCATTACAAGTCCAGTTCAAGGCATCAAATATTTCTGCTTTCCGGACATTTTCTTCATCCAGATTGTTTCCTACGATGACACAAGGAATATCAAGAATGCTTGGTCTAACTGTTTTTATTTGTTCCCAAAGATGTTTAACTTCCAGGAATGAATTTTCGTCTGTAATTGAGTAGACAAGTACAAACGCTTGTGCCTTTGATATATACAGCTTTCTCATGGCTGGGAATGAAATACTCCCTGCTGTATCTAAAAAACTAACAAACAAAGGCTTACCGGTCTCATTAAAATGATACAGATGTATGTCCTCAACGGTTTCCATGTATGTTTCATGAAAAGCTTCGTACATAAACCTGCGTAAAATTGACGTTTTGCCAACACGAACCGCTCCAAGAAAAACAATGATTGGATAATCGCACATTTTTTTCTGCTGTTTTTATATTTTGTCTGCAGAATATTAACTGATTTGTCTACGAAATCGTTTTACTGAAAATTTAATGGATGGCGTTCTTTGAAATGATGGACGATGGTATGATCTTTTGACATAGTTATATATATATATATATATATATATATACATATATATATATATTAAATCACGTGATTTGCTTGCGTCGAATTATTCACAAAGAGAATAAAACTCTAGATTAGAAATTAACAACCTTGATGTATCCTTCTAATATATTACTATATTATAACAGTTTGTCAGTAACAGTACATAGTAAGTAAGCATGGTGCAAAGTACAAAACAAGATTTCGTGATTTACGTTCATGAACATATATCAAAGGGGTAATCACAAGCCAAAATCGAAGGACATACATTGGAATTACGTTCTTAAAGTTACTGCTTCTGATTACCCTTTGGTATCTTCAAACTTTTCTTGCAATGGCGAAAAGGAAAAGAGCAAACACAGATCTACAAAACACTGCATTAAAAGCTAAAGATTGAGCAAAATGAATCCCACTAACAAAAGTATGGGATCGCAGGTACTCTAGACGGGTACCACCTCCTGCTATACTAGTGACACCATGTGTATAGGAATGTCTATATATTGGGTAGACCTTTTCTTGTGCGTGTTTTGAGATACTAATATATATCTGCTATGTACTTTGTGTGTGTGTGTGTGTGTGTGCATATCTATATCTATATATATATATATATATATTTATATATATCTATATATGTGTGTGTGTGTTTGTGTGCATATATATATATATATATATATATATATATACGTCTGAATATTAAACCAAACAGAGTTAAAATTATATTTTTGAGCTGTCAAATTTTTGTTCTTCCTTCGACGGGATTTGAACTCACTTCCTTGATACACTGCAGCACCAATCGCTTAGCTTTACGTCCAGCGCCCTAGACCACTCTACCACATCCGCTCCATATATATACAAACATCTAATTCTAACACTGTTT
>JYMV01028072.1_pt1 | contig 10550 bp, 5 predicted proteins | sample 338911 | NCBI WGS metagenome assembly JYMV01 (sample SAMN03354496, study PRJNA234377) | hydrothermal vent metagenome | biome: Deep sea; feature: Hydrothermal plumes at the Eastern Lau Spreading Center, Western Pacific Ocean; material: Seawater | place: Tonga | collected 2009 | depth 2000 m m
GAATGAGAATAACGAAATAAAATAAAGTCCCCATCTTACTTTTACTCATCTCTCTAGATATGTCGTTTGTTTTGAAAATTCAATAATGAAGAAAAAAAATGAGATTAACTCTTGATTATTAATTCAAATTTAATTTAAAACATTGATTAGGTGAAATTATATTTTTTATAAAGGCTAAGATAGAGTCTTATTTCCAGATTTTTTTTCTGGTATTCCAAACAAACAAAATATATTCACTTAATTAAATATCTACGTTTATTAAGACAATTTCAACACTAATATAGTGGAGAATAGGAATTGTGAAATCCAGGCGTATAAATTTTTAAAATATTAATGCTTTTACATTGGCCGCGAAATAAGATATCACGATTGTGTCCTACTTAATGACATTAAGATGAAAATATACGTTGCAGACATCTAAGATATATTAGATTGTATTTACCAGCTTACTATTGTATTTTGTATATATCAAGATATTCAAGGCTTACAATTGCAATAATTACATTGGACTTATTGAGTTGAATAACTTTTGTCTGATCTGATTGTTGTTGTTTTTTTTTAGAACAATTGTTGTTGGCTTTTGGTGAAGAACATCCGTTGTTTTCTTTTTTGGTCACGGTATGGCCTGATAAATTGTTACTATAGTAAATACTCTGATGATATCGCGCGTGATAACGGCAACTCCGCGACAAATATCGAAGGAAAACATGCCTAGCTTGTATCTGATAAACAAATGATGACCACCAAGATAAAACAGACAGAATACATATTTGCTTCGCCTAAGAGTGAGTCAACTGTATCTGATGATGTTAAAAAACAGACAGAATATTTGCTTCATTTGAAAGTGAACTGTCAATTTTTTTCTGATGACAGGGAAGACCCCATCATTGAATCCAAGGGCAGTGTTTCAAACCATGACGATGATAATGATGATCTGAGACTAAACATTATCTCTTTTAGACACTTATTCTTATTAAAAAGTAACAAGATTTTTCCCTTGAAGACGATGGTTTCATAAAGTGTAATAAGTATATGCGATTATGTTTCTTAATTCCTTTGCTTCTGAGCTTGGGTCAGATATGAGACAACATTACGACGGATGCCACTAGTGGAGCAAGAACGTGACCCTTCTGGAATGCACCTCCGGTCTTTAGTGTGGTTCGTGTTCTGTGTAGTGTTATGTGGATTATTATTTGTCTTTTTTTTCCTTTTTGTCATTATATTGTCTGTCCTTGTTTAATTTACACTTCTGATTACCCATTTTGTCTTTGCTTAACATTTACACCAACAACATATGATCAAAATTGATTACTTTAAACACACTGACTAAGGAATGATGTTATGTCTAACGAAGGTTAAACGGCTTTTGATTTCAAATGATTTAGAAAAATATAGCTGCATGCTAAATGACAGAAACCGTCATCCAATCTTCGAGTACAATTTCAAAAGAACTTGGTTCAGGGTCTAAGGATAATCAGATAAACAATAAATGTCATAGCCACTGGTTCATCGTAAGGAAAAACAGGTTGTGTTAGATTGCTTCAGGTCGTGTTAGATTTTGATCTATTGATTCCCATTTAAAATTCTATATTTATCCTTTTACTATGATATTTTTAAAAAATCGTATTAATCATAAAAAAATGTAGTTCCGATAATATTTTTATTTTTGTATCTCTTTCTATTCCATTTGTGGTCATTAGTTGTTTTCTATTTTGGCGGTTTATATATTCAATGCATAACTGCAATCTGATGACTCTATTTTTATTTGGTTTATAAACGCATAAACGTTCACAGCTGTTCGCCTGAGAATTAAAAAAAAACCTCAGCGGTAATAAATTATTACAATACCTTTGAATTTTAATTCTAAATTACCAAAATCTAACCACATCAAAATTTAAATTACGTAAATCATAACTAGTGTGAAATAAAATCCAATGTCAATTACAAAACTTTTATGAAAACACGAAGCGAGGCGTTTATTCGAAGGGTACAATTAAGAAAAGTTTTACGCCATATATTACAATCTTGTTAAGGAAGGGGGAGGATCTGTATCAAAGTATCTTATAAATTCTTATCATGAAAATTATTTTGATGCGATTTAGTTTTCTCATTTTCTCACACAATAATCAAGACAAGAGAAATAATAGAGGTAGTAATTTACCTCAAAGATTCCCGCCTTTCTTATTAAGAACAGTACATTTATTTAGCATTGGCGGGTTTGACTAGCATTACAATGCCCCGATCTAACATTCTACATTTATTGGTAATTCCATCAAAATAATAAAATTTGTGTTTTGTTCAATTAGTGTTTGTTTTCTATGACCTTAGAGTTGTTCTTAATGATGTCCATGTCTGATGAAACTTACATTTACGTATATATTATTTGTAAGTTTGACATACACGTTTAACTTACTTTAACCTTTAATTACTAGAATCTAGAACTTCAAATGACTGTATATGAAAGATGATACTATTCGTATTTTGTCATCAAATATACAAACATGTGATTACTAGATAAGACTCTAAGAATACCATGTCTCCCTCATTTAGCCAGACAAATTTTAATATGAAGCAAAAATTTGATTTATAAATTTTGAGGGATAACTTTTCTCAATATTTTCTGTTGAAAAGTGCAAGGTCAGATTGTTTATTTTCTGCATCTTTCAGGTCAAGATATTTTTTCATTAAAATATGACAACAGAAATTAAAAACAAAAGCATATCCCCCTCCCCGTCCTCACCCAATCCCTTTAGTAGTTAAATGTTCGTTCCCTATGTTGTAAACAAACGTGGGTTTTGGTATTGGTTTCACTTAAATGTGTTCATACTATGGTTAGGGATTTGTATACGATTGCTATAATGTCTTTCATTAAAGAGGGCAACCAATTACCAATAATATATATAAACAACACATGTATGTTAGATAGTACAGATAAATAAACAAGTAGATCATATTCTTACATTTAAAACTTATTTGAATAAAAAAGATAGAATTTTGAATTATTTTTTTATGTATCAATTTTTATTGGTGGAGAAAGCTTTTACCCATAATATGAACTGTATGTGTAATGTTTTTCACATAAATTTGTGTTTGATCATATCAAATCAAGATTGTTAGCAGTCGACTATCTAATGTGTCCGTCATACCAAATTGAGGGTGGGTTTATGGTGTTTAACGCCACTTTCAACAATATCTTAGCTATATCGTGGCGGTGCCAAATTGAAGACAGGAGTACACATGTACTTTATGAAATATATGTATCATGATATCAGGAATTACTGGTTCAGGATAAGTGTGAAAATTAAACCGCATAATGATATCAAATGTTGATATGTATAGTATATTTGCATGTAATAATAGTATAAATATATATATGATACCATCCGTAACATGTATTTGTCATCTCTAATCGTTTTGTTTAACATCCAGGGTTACCAGGAATATATACATTATACTACAACGCAACATACAGGTTATAAAAGAATATAAGAATATATTACAAACTGATTCACACTTGTGACAATGACTTTATGTTGTATATGTATTGTGTAACCTCTATAATGAATTACAATTTACGAATATCTTACTTTTTTTTAATACTTTTATAAACATTCTACTCGTGATAATTACGAACAAAGGCTGGTGCTGATTCTCATGGCTCAAACCTATACAATAGCTCAGCGTGTCCCTAAGTGGCGGATAGGGGATAACCTCGATTGAGGGAGGAAGAGTTATCAGGTTACAATATGGAAAGCCTGACAGAGGACCACAGTGGATAACAGACTTTGAGAGTACCACGCTCCATGCACGTTGGAGACATCTTTTATAGGTATTGAAAAAGAGTAGGCACTTCAAAAGACTAATTTGTTTTGTCCCTATCCAACTTTGCATACTTTTCTAGAGGCAGCTAATACATTGTCCAGGTTCACTCATCCCTCCCTCATTTCTATAGTTTTTATTTTTTGTTGAACTTGTTCTCGTCCTAAATAAAGCTGAAATACTGCTTGCTCGTGGACGTTAAATACAAATCAATCAAAAGACAATCACCATAAGAGCAGAGAACAGTATTTAGTATTCAAGATAGTTAAGGCATCATATAATCAATAGATAAATTGATTGGATGTTAAACGTCACATGCACAGTGCTTCAGATTTACCCACAGAGAGAACAAGTTTACATACAATACTTAGTTATTGTGTTATGGGTGTCTATAGTCACTTTCTGCAAAATGAAAGCCCTGTCAGCTTCAATGAAACTTCCGACCTTGGGTAGGTGTCTGGAAACACGGTTACACTTGAGGTGAGTACGGGAAGCGAACCCATGTCGGTGGTGTACGGCTTGTTGTCTACCTTAAACTACCTTAATCACTCGACAAATAGTAATTACATGAATAGGAAAATTTAATTTTGAATAACAGGGGACCACCAAAGCCAAATTATAACAGACTAGATATTGTGGAGCAGTTGTTGTCATCACGAAATACATATTTTCATCCCGTCCGTAAGACGAATTGAGTATTAAGCACGTCCACCAAAATAAAAAGGATCTACAGCTTTCGGATACAACCGGTATCATTTTCAATAACCAATGGCATTCCATTGGGGTTGATGGAACAATAGACAATTCATTTCATATTCAAAGAATTTTTTTTTTAATCCGGCAAAGCTTCTACTGAAAGAAAGACACGAGTTCACCCTGGGTTTTTAGTAGGATTCGTGTTGTACAATTTTTAATTTTCTGTGTATTGTTGTGTAGATCACTGTTTGACCCTTTGACCTTCTTCTTGTTTTCTCTGTCCTTCTATGATTTCCGGTTTCTGATTACCCCCTTCAAGTTTTTTCTTAAAGTACTATGATACTAATAATATAAGTTTCTCCTGTCAATCAATTACTTTCAGATCTGTTTTATATTCTACAGCACTCTCGGCATTTAACGTACATACTTATCTCAGGGATCAACGATATTCTAATTTTTTCACAGAAAATTAAATTACTCGTATCTCTATCATTTCATTTCCTTCACCGTTTCAAAATACAGATGCTTGTTTTAAATTTCTCGTTCAGCATCATTACCGCTAAACAACAATTAAATAATTTTATCTAGATAATTCTGTGATATTTACGGAATATGTCAGAGTTTCATATCAAACGTTATAGCGCTTTTTTCATTTCTGGATTTTCATATCAGTTTGAAAATTAACCTTTTTTGCTTAGTTCAGAACGAACTGGTAAAAGTTGGATGTCAATTTTGCACCGCTGCCATGGCGTGATATAAATTTTTACGCTTCTTTGAAAACAGCATCCGACGTTTATATAAAATTAAAGATTTTAGATAAGCTATCTCGTATTATATCAACATACATTTTTTTACTATTACACTATATGTACTCTAGCATCCTTTGTTCTTAGAAAGATACCTGTTATGAAAACAAAAACACAATACCATACTTACAAAAAGGGGGAGGGGTGATTCAAAGAATACAATTTACCACCGACAAAGATGCAGAGGACAAATCCACGAATAAGGAAATGCTTCACACTAGTGGAGCAAGAACTGCTACCCTTCCAGAGCACCTGAGTTTACCCGCGGATGTTAATACAGTTCGTGTTGCTTTAGTCTTCTATGTAGTGTGTTATAGATCGTTGTTTGTTCTTTTTGTCCTATTTCTTTTGGTCATTGTATTGTCTGTCCTTCTTCTTTTGGCCATTCTTAGATTTACGGATTCTGATGACTCCTTTGGTATCTTCAAACTCTTCACAAAAACCAAGATAAACCCCATCACTTCAACAGCATTGACTCATGTGAACTCCGATTGAATTCTTCGTATGAGTGTGAATGATCGTGTTAACCAGTAAAACATTCTACACAAAAGTAGCGGTCCGTAAAATATACTGACAAAGGAATATACTGTATAATAGCCTAAGTAAACAACTGATTGTATCTGACAGATCCTCATCTTCATCCAAAATGGCTACAGTTTCTTCAAATATTCAAACTGTGAACAACTGTAGGAGGGTTTATCCTTACAAGTTATAGTGATGAGTAACGGACGGACGGACAGAACTAAACAATACCAATACCCCAATGTGGCCCATTAATTCTGGTTGGAATCAAACAATTTATCACCTTGTTTGTCACTAGAAAATAAATTGTACTGGCTTAAGCATATGCAATCACACATTAGACTGCATATAGGAGAAATAGGGGGGAAAAAAATATTTGAAAAAACAAATAATTTCAGTAATATGAGTTTTGTGTTTTAATATAACTTTAAACTTAAGCTTTAAAACGGATATCATAACTTTTGTACCCACTAACAATAAAAATAAGATTGCAATTATAATAAAAGTTCAAAGACCAATATATGATAGAACCATTAAAATATATCTTGCGCCTGAATTGTCAACTTCAACAGGATTATTGGATGTATAGGATTTCATATTTATATCTTGGACTATAACTTAAAAGATAAAACTTTAAACCTAACACAGGGGTGAACAATAGATCCTTTGTTTTTCTTTATTATTTTTGGAGTGGCGTGAAATGATGAAAGGAACCACGAAGAGATGAGATAGAGGTTAAATTATTAAAAACTGTACATACTCCTACCCATCTACAGATATGATTACTTTAATGGGTGATTTCCGACATAACATCTCTATTTTGCGACAAAGATGTGCATGTTCAGGGTCGGTGAGAGATTCTCATTTTGATGATTAAAATCAACTTTCATTAAAAGCCAACAAGCCGTGAATGTTTATTCGAGTGCTTATGAATCAAACGATATTGATACGAGACATTAAATTCACTAAACTGGCCATTAAATTAATGATCTTAGGAGAGAATTATGATATATTATTACATGTTGGGAAGGTTTATACAGTGTGGTCCGAACCTTGCCATCACCTACAACAAAGTAGATGTGTTGCTTTGACACCTTTTTTTATTTTTTTATTTGTTTTTACACATATGAGATATTTCAACTGTTTAAGCACAATTATTACCGACCTCGCTATAATATATATAATATTTCGTAAAACACAGTAACAACATCTCAATCTATTTCTTTAGCCATTGTGTTTTCTGTCCTTCTTCGACTAACGGATTCTGATTACTTTTTGGTATTTTCAAACTCTTCTTCATAGCAATATCAAAACGTGACAGTTTGATTATTTGAAGAAACTGTGGTCATTTTGGACGAAGATGAAGGGGGATCTACAAGATACAACTTTGAAAAAGACTACCCAAGAATTATCACCATCAATGTTCGTGTTGGAATAGTAGTTTCAGATGAGAACATATTCTGCCTCATTCGACGATTTTCCTATTAGATTTTGGAGCGAACTGTTTTTCGGTTTTTATTAAATACCAAAAATTAAGGTAGTCTACCAAGGTTAAAGTTAAAATACCAGGTTCAAGGTAAGGATAAAACAAATAAGGTATATTACCAAGAAGCAACACTAAATAAGGTTGAACCATAATTCGATTCGAGATAAACAATACAATACAAATGAAATCCAAAGGATAAAAACAGAGAACAAGACTAAGGATAACCGAAATTTCAACAAAAACTATGGAGTTAAAACACTTGTTTCAAAGTTATGAAAACTCCACAGAATGAGCTTAAAAATTTCAGACAAAGCCATTGACTCTCGTCTATTGGCATCGACTCTCGTCTATTGGCTTATCTTTGAGCAGTAAAGCCAGTAACATATAGTACTAATAGAAGTGTTTTTCGATTCTATAGATATCTTTAAAATCTGTAAAATTTGTGAAAATGTTTCTCTATATGTAATAATTTTCATCCTGACGAACCGAAACGACCAGACACAGTTTAATTTTACACATATTAAAATTGCAATAACATGTAAGAAACATGAAACGGTATAAAAACTTAGAAAAGCAATTTACGTTGTTACAAAATGCTATGAAGTAAGAAAAAAAGTGGAAGAAATAATCTTATTATTTAAAGGTCAATTGCTTTAAATTGCAAAGAAAACATGATCAGCATATTTTTCATTTTCCATTTCCTAAGTGAATTAAGATGAAGATGACTTCAAAGACTGGTTAGGGTTATTGTGTTTAACGCCACTTTCAACAATATTTCATTTATATCGTGGCGGTCAGTTTTATTGGTGGAGGAAACCAGAGTGTCCTGAGAAAACCATCGACCTGAGGCAAGTGAGTGACAAACTTTTTCACATAATGTTGTATCGAGTACACCTCGCTTGAGCGGAATACTTCAAAGACTGGTTTAATTACATGTGATGATATAAATATCATTGATAATAATCTACTATGTATTTTATATATTAATTCAATAATGTAATTGTAGAGAAGTTTGCGTGAGAAGGACCATCAAATGAATGATGACTAGTGAATTTGTGGATTATCTCTCAATTGAAGATGAAATTTTGATTATATCAGGCTGAATTTTTTTCTTCTTCATAAAATAAAAAATAAGCTTGGGTGACGTGACGATTGCTTGCACGATATCATCTTTGCATTCCATAATATTTCAACTGTGCTTTCGTGTGTCTACTGAAAAAAAAAGAACAATAGCTCTTGCAATCAATTATATGCAACTGCACGTTATATATTTCATAGTCAACTTCACAATTTGCTAATTTTTCATAATCGAAAGGAATGTTACAATTGAAAATATTTGGGTTCAAGCATGAAGAGTCTCAAATTTTATATATAAATATAATATATCTATATATATATAAATACCTTGAGGGTCAATAATACCAAAATTTAATATCGGGAGATGGAAACTATGATTATAATTTTCATATGCCTGCTTTGGGTAATTGAGATGAAAACAACACATTACATGTATATTAATTACAAAAAGAATGTGGACACGCATAGTATGATAATTAATATCTCTTTTGAAAATGAAATAATATACTCGACAGTGTAAACTTTTCATTTTAACAATTGACACAATTTTTTTTATTAACCGAAATTTCATGAAATATTTAAGCACGTATGTACATGAATGCATATGATTTTCGTTTGGTTCACTGTTTACTAGTATGCCATTTACATCTTCTATTTCTAACCAATACTCCATCCATTTTATGAGTCAAAATATATTAGTTATCTTTGGATTTGTTAACATTTCTGTATGGTTATGTAATGAGAAAAGTTTGAAGATACCAAAGCGGGTAATCAGAATTCATAAATCTAAGAAAGACAGACAATATAATGGCCAAGTGAAACAGAACTAAAAGACAAACAACGATCTGCAAAAAAAAAACAACAAACAAAAAAAAACAAACAAAAAAACAAAAACACAGAAAAGTAAAGATTGAGAAATGCAAACCTCCGTAGATCAGGGTTTAGCTCAGGTGCTCCGAAAGGGTAAGCAGTTCCTACTCTACTACTGACACCCGTCGTGTAGCTCTTGTAAAACGTCCGGTGATAAGTCATGAAGGAGGAAAGAAGGGTGAGATTGTGACTGCAATAAACAGTACATATGTGATCATATGTTAACCATCAGTATACAAGAACGTCAGTAGGGTTTATTAAAAGATTCACACCATCTTAGCATGTAGACAGTTCGGGCATATGAAAAAAAATGTGTTTGTTCTCTTTATCAATGTTAATATTGAACTAAAAATATCCAAAGCTCTGTTTTAGACACTAAATTAATTCATGAAGATAGTAAATAGTATATATGTACATTACTTACATAAAAATGACCAACGGACAATAATTCCGTTTGTCTTTTCATCAAAATCAATTAAAATGACCTTCCTATTTTTTTTAATTTGTATTAATTTTATACATAATTTGTTTCAAATTATATTCTATCATCGATTTCTCAAGCCTGATGTCTTCTCCTAATAGTCACGATTGTCTCACGATGTAGTACCGCAGCCGAGAAATGAGGACACTATGAAACGTAATTCGAAGAAAGACAGCAATTCAATGTCAATGGGAAAAAAGAGGAAAAAGACAAATAAATAAAGCACCACACAGAAAACTAAAAATAGAGAAACACATCACGAACCTCACTAAAAAACTGAAGATGAACTATACTTCGTCATACAACACTATACAGAACTGTTCCCGATGGAGAACATGACATGACTATTATCATCATTATAATATTAATATCAAATATTATATATATAATTGGAACAGACACGAGAGTGTATACATTTCATGTAAAACGTGTGACGGACACTTTTACCTGGTATAGTCACCGGCTTTAGCTATAGTCTTCCTTCTGAAAGACACGTGAATTATGCTGTTCATATACAGTTCTTGGCGATTATTTTCACAAAATTGAAAGTCTAATATCAGCACCAGATTTCTAGTATCATTATATTTTTTATATCTCTTCCTATCTAATATTTTATAATAATTTAATTTGATTTGAATATTTCAATCTGATTGGCTAATCCGCCTGGAGAAAATTTTGTTATACTCGAGTTGGTATTGTGAAGTCACCAACGTGTTCATCTGCCAACGACAAATTCAAATAGTCACATGAAATAATCGTAATTAAAATCGAGGAATCATTAAATTTTGTTGTA
>JYMV01053687.1_pt1 | contig 10549 bp, 7 predicted proteins | sample 338911 | NCBI WGS metagenome assembly JYMV01 (sample SAMN03354496, study PRJNA234377) | hydrothermal vent metagenome | biome: Deep sea; feature: Hydrothermal plumes at the Eastern Lau Spreading Center, Western Pacific Ocean; material: Seawater | place: Tonga | collected 2009 | depth 2000 m m
TTTTTCGATGTTTTCCGATGCTTTGCGATGCCCTGAGTTTTCCAATTTATTTGAGGAAGTTTTCATGAAGCACCTATTAATTTTTACAAGGTTCGCCCTGATTGTTTTGCTTTTCATACCCAGCGGTAGTTTTGCCGACAAGGATGGGGCGATTCAGCTTAACAAAGGGCCACGAGGTCCGATCACCTTAAAAGAAGCTGTGGCTTTAGCTTTGCTGAATAACCCGCAACTGCAGGTATTTTCTTTTGAACAACGTGCCAGGGAAGCACGTGCCTTGCAGTCGGGCCTCATGCCTAATCCACAACTGGATATCATGGTGGAAGATGCCGCGGGCTCTGGAAATTTTAATGGATTCAACCAGTCACAAACGACTATTCAACTCAGCCAATTGGTTGAGTTAGGTGGGAAAAGAGCCGCAAGGTTACGCGCCAATACCCTATCAAAGAAACTGGCCGATTGGGATTACGAAACAAAACGTATGCAGGTATTGACGCAGGTAGTAAAAGCCTATGCGGAAGTATTGAAAGCCCAGCAACAAATATCACTCACTGAGGACCTGGTGCATCTTGGCCAAAAATTTCTTGATGCGGTGGATGAACGAGTCAAGGCGGGAAAAGTAGCTCTCCTGGAAAAGACAAAATCTGAAATAAGCCTTTCTTCCATGCAGATAGAATTAAAAAAGGCAAAGCGCGAGTTAAAGGTTGCACGCAGTAATTTGTCCGTTACCTGGGGGAGCCCCCAACCGCAATATGAATCTGCCTTAGGGGATCTTTTTGAGATTTCCAGGATTCCTACTTTGGAAAGTTTAATGGAACGCTTGATCAACAACCCCGATCTTGCACGCTGGACAACAGAGACGGAACAACGCCAGGCGGTTTTAGATAGTGAACTTTCTAAAAGAATTCCTGATGTAACTCTCCAGGGAGGATTCAGACGCCTGGAAACAACGGATGACAACGCGCTGATTTTTGGAATATCAATTCCCTTGCAGTTGTTTAATCGAAACCAGGGGGCCATCGAGGAAGCTCGCCATAAGTTAGGCAAAGTCCAGGCAGAAAAACGAGCCATGGAAGTAAGCATAAAAAAGAATCTATTGGAAACCTATAACACCCTGGTCTTTTTCCACGCACAAGTGATTTCGATCAAGGCCCAGATACTTCCGGGAGCTCAAAAAGCCTTCGATGGAGTTAACGAAGGTTATAGATTCGGAAAATTTGGTTATTTAGATGTGTTGGACAGCCAGAAAACTTTTTTTCAAGCAAAGAGGCAATATCTTGATTCGCTGGCTAATTACCATATTGCGGTTGCCGATGTTGAAAGACTGATTGGGGAACCCCTCGCGTCCTTCGATCCGACTGCAATAAAGGGAGAACCGGGACAATGAAGAAAAATTTCTTACTTCCACTCATTTTGATACTTGCGATAGGGGTGTTCGTGGGCAGAATAATTCTGAACATGGATATGGCTGTTGTGGGTAATGATCCACACGAACCTGCCTTGACACCGGGAGAGGCCAGCTCCATTCCAAGAGGGCCGCATGGCGGCTGGTTGTTTTATAAAAAGGGTTTACAGGTCGAGGTTAAAATTTTTGAAACCGGCATCCCCCCTCAATTCAGAGTTTATGTAACCGATGCCTCAGGCAAAACGGTGCCTCTTAATGAAGTGGACATGACTATCAGTTTAAAAAGGTTGGATCGGGTTGATGAAATTCATTTTAAACCGGTCGGTAAAAAATATCTTCTGGGCGATATGACCGTTGTAGAACCGCATTCATTTGACGTAAAAGTCCATGCTCGCTGGAAAGAACAAAGCTATGAATGGGAGTTTTCTCAAATTGAGGCCAGGACGGAGCTGCCTGAGGAAGCGATTAAAAATGCAGATATCACTATCCAAACTGCCGGCCCGGCTAAACTGAAAATCCTGCTCAATTTGTCCGGGGAAATTGGTCTCAACGAGGAGAAGGTTGTTCACATTGTTCCACGGCTTGATGGTGTGGTGAAAAAGGTTTTCAAGGATTTAGGCGACCGGGTCAGGGTTGGAGATGTTTTGGCTATTATTGAAAGCCGGGAGTTGGCCGATGCAAAAATCAATTATCTTGCCGCTACCAAACAGGCCGATTTAGCAAAATTGGATCTGGAAAGACAAAGCCTCATTTTAAAAAATACATCGCAAATGCTGGAGCTCCTGCAAAAGAAGCTGGATTTGGAAGAAGTTTATCGTGAACTGAAAGACCTGCAAATTGGGAGAAGCCGTGAATTGCTCATCCCCGCTTATGCAAAATTGAGCTTGGCAAAGTCTGTCTACCTGCGTGAGAAAAAATTGTTTGAGAAAGGAATTTCTTCGGAATCTGAATATTTACTTGCTGTGGAGAACTACAAAAGCGGGGAAGCCAAATACATCGCCTTGCGCGAAAAGATAGCCTATGACGGTCAATGGGCGGTTCGTCAAAAAAAGAGAACCGATGAGATGGAAACACTCAAGCTTCAAACGGCAAGGCAAAAACTTTTTGCGCTGGGTTTAACAAATCAGGAAGTAAGCACGTTGTCCAACCAGAAAGAACATGCCTTTACCCAGTATGAGTTGAGGTCGCCTTTGGGAGGAGTGATCATACAAAAGCACTTGACCACTGGAGAAGCGGTAAAAAATGATGATGATGTTTTTCTTCTCGCAGACTTTTCGGATGTATGGGTGAACATTGCTATCCCTGCCAAGGATCTTAAATACGTCAAGTTGGGTCAAGCCGTTGTCGTCAAAGACGAAAACCTTGCAATAGAGGCCAAGGGGAAGTTGACGTATCTCGATTCCATAATAGACGAAAAAAACAGGACCGTTACGGGTCGGGTGGTTATTCCCAATCCTAAAGGGCATTGGCGGCCTGGAACCTTTGTTGCCTTGGAATTGCTCCTTGAGGAACGTAGGGTTCCGCTTGCTGTTCCAACAGAAGCCATCCAAACGATTCGGGACTGGTCTGTTGTATTCGTCAAATACGGAAACTTCTTTGAAGCCCGGCCTCTGGAACTGGGTGCAAACGATGGGTCTTGGGTGGAAGTTCTCCAGGGCTTGAAAGCCGGAGAACAGTATGTAGCGAAAAATAGTTTTGTGGTAAAGGCAGAAATCGAAAAATCATCTGCCGTTCACGATCATTAGGTTAAAGGACTTTTCATGCTTGAAAGAATTTTAAGCTTCTCCATCAAACAAAGGGTGTTCGTGATATTAGGAGCATTGGGCATGGCGGTGCTGGGGGTATACAATTTCCAGATCCTGCCCATTGATGTGGTGCCTGATATCACCAATGTTCAGGTGCAAATCAATACCGAGGCGCGTGGTTTTACTCCGCTTGAGGTTGAGACACGCATCACCTTCCCTATCGAAACGGCCATTGCAGGACTGCCAAAGTTATCTTACACACGTTCCATTTCCCGGTACGGGCTGTCACAAGTCACTGTGGTTTTTGAAGACGGTACGGATATTTATTTTGCCCGGCAATTGATCAATGCCCGTCTGCAAGAAGTGAAGGGAAACCTGCCTGCGGACATGGAACCCGTCATGGGGCCAATTACCACGGGACTGGGTGAAATATTCATGTGGTCGGTGGAAGCCGAAGATGGTTATCAAAAACCCGACGGCAGTTCCCATTCGTCCACTGAATTAAGAACAATTCAGGAGTGGATAATCCGGCCCCAACTGCGAAATATTCCAGGCGTTGCGGATGTCAACAGTATCGGCGGTTTTGTGAAGCAATATCATGTCGCTCCGAATCCTGAAAAACTGATGGCTTATGGAATTACTTTTCGCAGTGTTATGGAAGCCCTGCTGAAAAACAATGCCAATATGGGGGCCGGCTATATTGAACACAGTGGGGAACAATACCTTATCAGGGCTCCGGGCCAGGTATTGGGCATAGAGGATATAAAAAATATTGTAATCGGTTCCCATCAAGGTGTTCCTCTTTATATTAATGATGTGGCAGAAGTGAGCCTGGGCAAGGAACTGCGGACCGGAGCCGCCACCAAAGACGGTGAGGAAGTGGTGCTGGGCACGGTGTTTATGCTGAAAGGCGAAAACAGCAGGACGGTTTCGTTAAGGGTCGCTGAAAAAATGAAAGCCATCAACCAGACTCTGCCAGAGGGTGTGGTGGCGCGAACTGTCTATGACCGTACGAACCTGGTTAACGCTACACTTAAAACGGTAAGAAACAATCTTTTAGAAGGGGCTTTGTTGGTCATTGTCGTTTTATTTCTGTTTCTGGGTAATTTCCGCGCCGCACTCATAACCGCCCTGGTCATTCCACTTTCCATGTTGTTTGCGGTAACGGGGATGGTGGGCAACCGGGTCAGCGGCAACCTGTTGAGCCTGGGTGCCATCGATTTCGGCATCATCGTGGATGGCGCTGTCATAATTGTGGAAAATTGCAGCCGCCGATTAGCCGAAGAACAAAAAAGGTTAGGACGTATCCTGACCCGTGACGAACGTTTTGGACTTGTTGCTTTCGCCACCAAAGAGGTCTCCCGGCCGAGCATCTTTGGCGGGTTCATCATAATGATCGTGTATCTGCCTATTCTTACCTTGACTGGCATTGAAGGAAAGATGTTTCAACCCATGGCGTTCACTGTTCTGGCGGCACTGACGGGAGCCATGATTTTATCTGTTACCTTTATTCCCGCCATGGTAGCTCAGTTTTCATCAGGGCGTATATCGGAGAAAGAAAATCCGTTGTTGAAATGGATTCGCAATATTTACGAACCCATATTGAACTTTTCTCTGAATAATCGGCCAACGGTTATTACTTTTGCCGGAGTTCTTGTTGTCCTGAGCCTTCTTTTGTCCACTCGCCTGGGAACCGAGTTTCTCCCGACTCTGGATGAAGGGGACCTCGCCATCCATGCTTTGCGCGTTCCCGGCACCAGTCTTTCCCAGGCCGTTGCAATGCAGGACACGCTGGAGAAAAAAATCAAGGAATTGCCGGAAGTGGATTTTGTGTTCGCCAAGATCGGCACTGCGGATATCGCTACCGACCCCATGCCGCCGAGCGTCGCCGATGTGTTCGCGATTATTAAACCCCGGTCCGAATGGCCCGATCCGGACCGGCCTAAATCTGACCTCATTGATGAGCTGGCGCAAAAACTGGCCGAAGTCCCCGGTAACAAATACGAAATCATCCAACCGATTGAAATGCGCTTCAACGAATTGATAGCCGGGGTTCGCAGTGACATAGCGGTGAAGGTTTTTGGCGATGATTTAGAAACCCTTGTCAAGAAAGCTAAGAAAGTTGAAAAGGTTCTTTCAGGAATTCCCGGCGCTGCCGACGTCGGGGTGGAACAGGTGACAGGGCTTCCCGTGCTGACCCTTGAATTGAACCGAAAGCTAATGGCCCGATTGGGACTCAATGTTTCCGATGTTCAGGAGGTCATAGCGATTGCCATCGGCGGCAAAAGCGCGGGACAGGTTTTCGAAGGTGACCGTCGTTTTGAACTTGTGGTGAGATTGCCGGAAGATATACGAACGAATATGGAACGCCTGAAAAGAATTCCTATAGCCCTGCCAAAAAGTTTCTCCGATGAGCAGGATGTTTTCTCCCCAGTGAAGATACCTGGGAGTGGTCAAAATTTGAACTACATCCCGCTTTCCGCTGTGGCGGAGTTTTCTATTATAAAAGGCCCCAATCAGGTCAGCAGGGAAAACGGCAAACGCCGGGTTGTCGTTACAGCAAATGTCAGAGGTCGCGACCTGGGTTCATTTGTGCAAGAGGCGCAAAAGGTCATTGAAGAAAAGGTTGCCCTTGATCCCGGTTATTGGATCGCCTGGGGTGGGCAGTTCGAACATATGATTTCGGCGGCTCAGAGGTTGTGGGTCGTGGTTCCGCTAGCGCTCTTGCTGATATTGCTTATGTTATTTGCCGCATTTGGCAGGATGAAAGATTCGCTTCTCGTTTTTACAGGAATTCCCCTGGCACTAACAGGAGGTTTCTTTTCCTTGTGGGTTAGAGGAATTCCTTTATCAATTTCAGCCGCAATTGGCTTCATTGCTCTTTCAGGTGTGGCCGTGTTAAACGGGTTGGTGATGATTTCCTTCATAGGTGAATTACGGGAAAAGGGACTCCCTTTAGATGATGCCATTCGGCAAGGGTCGCTCACGCGTCTCAGACCCGTTTTGATGACGGCGCTGGTCGCCTCTTTAGGATTTATTCCCATGGCGCTGGCAACGGGAACCGGCGCGGAAGTGCAACGCCCGCTGGCAACAGTGGTTATCGGTGGCATACTCTCATCCACAGCATTGACCCTGATGGTCTTGCCGGCCCTTTACCGTTGGTTCCACGCCACTGGGCGTGGGGCCAGCACTGCATTGCCCCTCAAGTAGGCCAAGTTCTCAAGCGCAATACTTTAATAATTCCTCCCCTGATAAGGGGAGGTTGGGAGGGGTTAGCTTGTCATGCTGAGCTAGTTATATTTAACCTTAGCTTTCATGCCCCGAATGGGGTATGTCGAAGCATCTCGCCTCTCCGCCTGTTCCGATAATCCAATAAAGCATTGATTTTATGTGTTTTATTCTTATGAGATTGGCGAGGATTGTGGTACATTGAGTCCTCTTCGACATTTACTCATAACAGGAAATTTTATGAACAAAGATCAGATTGCCATCTACCTTAACGAGCATCTTGAGTTCTTCAACGAATACCCGGAGCTATTGAAAAAAATCAAAGAGATTAAGGATGATGACCTGCCCATCGAGCCCATGAGTACGTTGAGTCTGGCCGACCGGATTATCAAGCGGGTTCACGATGATAAAGAACATCTTAAAAGCAAACTGGAATGGCTGTTCGAAATTTCCCGTGCCAATGAAAAAATTCAGGAACACCTGTTCGAAATCGAAAGACTGGTATTGACCAGCACCAACCTGGATCAAATGGTGGAGCAATTGAAAAAAGAAATTCCCAACCGGTTTGGTATTCCCAATGTGATGTTGTGTCTGGTTAAAAGTTCCGACCATTTTATGGAAGACCGGTTGCGGCACCGCTATAACGGCAACATCGATGAAACGGTGAAATTCATTTGCCAGGAAACCGCTGACCGCTGGTTTGAAAACGGACTCAAACCGGTCCTGCGTAGTGAGATCGAAAAGTCCGAAGTGTTCGGTCCCAATAACGGCCACAATGATATAAAATCTGAAGCGCTTATTCCTATTATGGCGCAGGACGCCATGGTCGGGGCCATTGCGTTTGGCAGTCCCAAACCCTTCCATTTTCATGACGGACTCGGCACCGAGTTTCTCGAACGCATGGCCGACAAAGTCGCTATCTCCATCAACAATATCCTCCTCATCGACCACCTCAAAGACCAGCTAGTAGTAAATCAGTAACCAGCGTGATACCCCTTCGGGGCATGCGTGGTATTTAACCATTGCCACCGGCGGCTCGGCGGACGCCGAGTGGGGTTGACTATTTTTCCATTCTCCCCGATACTACAAAGTCACCAAGCAGAGATATGATTGATAAAAAAAGTTTTTTTGAATAAGTTTTGGTTTTTCAAGGGTTTTTGATTTTTAGTTGGCCCCACGCCGAGTGGCGGGGTTTTTTTTGTTTAAGGTTTATATAATAATGTTACGAGAAGCTAAATTAGAGGATGCACAAGCCATCCAGAATTTGATCTGTTTCTATTCCGAGGATGGCAAAATGCTGTTTCGCACCTTGGCAGAAATCGAGCAGAACATTGCTGATTTTCTGGTTTATGAAAAGCGTGACGAAATCATCGGCATCTGTAGCCTGAAATTTGGCTGGGACCGATTGGTTGAGATCCGCTCGCTCGGGGTGGACCCGCGTTATCAGCGGCTGGGAATCGCCACCCAAATGGTTCAGGGTAGTATTGAGCGCGCTTTATTAAGGGACGACTGCGATACCGCCTTTGTTCTGACATACGCTATACCCTTGTTCACCAAGTTCGGATTTCAAATTGTTGATAAAATGGAATTGCCGCAAAAGGTGTGGAACGACTGCCAGACCTGCCTGCATAAAGAGTGCTGTGATGAAACGGCCATGAGCCTTTCATTGTTACCGTTGAAAAAGCAGGTCGATCCGGCCTTGAAAGATTGGGAAGAAGTCCTATATTCGTAGGATAAGGGTTTAAGGGGGATTTAAGCCATGTTAGGTCCAATTTTCAGCGCGTTAACGGGATTAAAAAACGCGTCTCAAAGATTACAGAACAGCGCCAACAACGTTGCCAACATCAACACTGCCGGCTTTAAGAAAAGCGATGTTAATAGCGCAGACATAAAATCGGGCGGCACTCGGGTGAACGATGTTTCTAAATCCAACACCCAGGGGGCTTTGATTCCGACTGGTAACCCGTTGGACCTTGCTATCAGCGGTAAAGGATTTTTCCAGGTCACCAATCCCAACGGGGGCACCAGCTTCACCCGCTCGGGAAGTTTCAAGCTTGATGGTGGGGGTAACATTGTCGATGGCAGTGGCAACGCTTTGGTACCGGCGGTGAATGTTCCAGGAAACAATACCGGAATCAGCGTGGGTGCCAATGGGCAAATTTCCGCCCAGGTAGGTGGACAACCTGAGGTCCTCGGCCAGATTCAGCTCGCCAATTTTGCAAATCCATCCGGATTATCAGCCGCAGGGGGTAACCTGCTCAACGAATCGGCAGGTTCCGGTGCGCCGGTTGTGGGCGGCCCGGGAGAAGGGGGACGGGGCACGGTTCTCTCTGGATTTCTGGAAGGTTCCAACGTCGATATCACCGAAGAAATTGTCGATCAGATTGTTGCCAAGGCGGCATTTAAAGCCAATATCAATGTCATTAAAACCAATGACGAATTGTTAGGCACCATCCTCGATATCAAATCCTAACCCCCACTCGGCGTGGGGCCAATGAGCCATAGCTTTTTTTGGCGAACAGAAAACTTTTTCGGCCTTATGAACTATTTCTTGTTGCCCCTACGGCTAGCAGTTGCTCATTTCCCGCTGAGGTACTCCGTATGAGTGGGGAAAACCCAAATTATCTTGTCACTGTTGAGCGGTTTTTTCTTTCCCTGAAAGATTCGGGACTGGCACTTTCCGCCACCGACTACGACCTCATCCAGCAATGGGAAACCCGGGGCATTCCGGTCAATATTGTCTGCCGGGGCATCGAAAATGGAGTCGCCGAATTTGAACAGCAGAACACTCGTCAATCTTCGCGCATGGGACTGAACTATCTCAAGGTTTTTGTCGAAGAGGAACTGGAGCGAACTCGGTTATGAAAGGGAAAACGGCTAATTCGGTATGTTGCACTACCTGCCGGGACGAGCAGTACGTGTTGTCCAATAAAAAAGGCAAAGTCCAGGCCGAAGCGTGTAAATGCTTCACCTGCGATAAGTGTCAAGGGACAGGAAGAATTTTGCAAGAAGATGCCGACGGCATTTCTCGAATCCGCGAATGCCAATGCGCCGACTTTTTTAAAAAGCTGAAACTTTTCAACCATGCTGGAATTCCGGGCAAGTTTGTGCATGAGAGTCTGGACAATTTTGACGTCGCGACCCCCAGGCACCGGTCGTTGAAAGACGCTCTATCGCGGTCGCGAACTTTCATCAAAGAGTTTATCCAAATGAAGGGCCAGTACAGCCAGGGCCTGATATTCATGGGCGAACCTGGCCTCGGCAAAACCCATCTCGCCGTATCCCTCATCAAGGAACTGCTTTTACAACATGGAGTCGAATGCAAGTTTGTCGACTTTTTTGAATTGCTACGGGAAATCCGCCATGGTTATGGGAAGGATGTCTCGGAAGGCGAATTCATCGACCCTTATGTGGGCGTTAAGGTATTGGTGATCGATGAGTTGGCCAAGGGCAGGAACACGGATTGGGAACTGACTATTCTCGATCATTTTATCTCTGCCCGCTACAATGATGACGACAAAGTGACACTGGTCACCACCAATTTTAAAGACAAGCTGGATAACAGAATTAACAAGGAAGACAGGGATAGTAAAAGAGGCAGCCTTTCTAATGCCAGCACCCGTGAAACTCTGGAGGAGAGAATCGGCTCGCGCATTTTTTCCCGGTTGATGGAAATGTGCAAGAAGGTAACCCTGCGGGGCAAAGATTTCCGCCAGGAACAAGTTTAGAAATAAATAATTTCAGTCCCAACCTATTCATTTTTAAGTCAATACCCTCCTGTAAAAAATTTTCGCTGGCTGAACGGATATCAGGAGCTATATCTTATAGTTAGGGATGAATTTCTTTTCACGGGCCGCACCATTTCTTCCCGCCCCAAGGACCCCATGACGATGTCAAAGGTTCCTAATCCTTAGAGGAATACTAAAATATATTGAGGGAAGTCCCCATGCCGACAAATGCGGAGCTGGCTAAGGTCCATATCGCGAAACGGGATTTAAAACTCACCGACCCCCTGTATCGCGGTTTTTTGAATGTTCTGTTTGGTCGAAGTTCCGCGAGAGACCTCACTCATGAACAGGTTGAAGAACTCCTGGAGCATTTTAAAAGCCTGGGTTGGAAAAGTGAATATACAAAAAGTGAAACGGGTCGCAAGCAAAGTGCACCTGCGGAATCT
>JYMV01030104.1_pt1 | contig 10548 bp, 7 predicted proteins | sample 338911 | NCBI WGS metagenome assembly JYMV01 (sample SAMN03354496, study PRJNA234377) | hydrothermal vent metagenome | biome: Deep sea; feature: Hydrothermal plumes at the Eastern Lau Spreading Center, Western Pacific Ocean; material: Seawater | place: Tonga | collected 2009 | depth 2000 m m
GATTATTGTTTAACCACAAATACATCAGATTGGTATTGCCAAATTCTGCTGGGATGGTGCCTGTAAGTTGTGTATCCTCTATAATCACCTGACGCAGATTAGTCAGATTCCCTAACTCTGTGGGGATTGAACCTGCAAGTTGCCCACCCCTACAAATTAAAGACCTTAATTCACTTAATTCTCCTATGCTTTCTGGAATGGTAGAGATCTGGGTATTGGAAAAATCGATAGATTCCAGCTCATTTAAATTGACAATAGTTTCAGGGATTTCAGTTATATGCAGGTCGTTTAATTGCAAAACACCTAATCTATAATTACCGTTAACTGATTCGCTCCAATATTGAGTACCAATTACCAGTGGATTCCCTGTCAAACTATCATTTGCATCAACAAAATCTTGCAAAATATCTATATCTCCTTGATATAAACACAAACCATCATATATCCGCCCATTGTTCAATGGAGGTGGATTGGCTACAGCTGTATATCCTTCTTCACATTCAGGATAGTTATTACATACTTGAGTATGCTGCATAGTTCTATCAAAAATTATTCCTTCTGATGTTAGAAAATTTTCAAAGCAATCTGGCCAAGGAGGACATAAATTATTGGTCCTAAAAATATTTGCAGAACTATTACAAACAACATCACTGTAGCAAACATCAACATTACATAATTCCTCCGGTATCGGTCCTCTTAGATTATTATAACCTAACCAGAGTAGCCCCAAACTACTTAAATTACCAAGTTCCGGCGGAATCTCACCGTTAAGTTGATTATTGAGTAGGTTCATATAAACTAAGACCTCCATATCACCCATTTCGGGCGGGATTGGGCCATCAATCTGATTATAGGATAAATCTACGTATTCCAGATCGTCCAAATCACCTATTGAAGCAGGCAATGGACCCGTAAGCTGGTTGTGGGAAAAATCTAATGCTGGCAAAAAATCCGTATCAAAATTTGGGTTATAATATTCTGGGTGCCATACACCTAGATTTTGCATATTTCCGATCGTAGATGGAATTGGTCCAGTAAGTTGATTATAGTGCATACTCATCAAATGCACTTTGTTTAGATTTCCGATTTCTTGAGGAATGGGACCACTCAGATTATTAAAACCCAAACCAAGACTTCTTAGATCGACTAGATTACCAATCGTATTAGGAATCTCACCACTTATTTCATTATTAAAAATATGTAAATATTCTAACTTAGTCAGATGACCAATTTCTGGAGGGATTGAACCTGTAATTTCATTGTAAGCTACACTGAATTTGATCAAGTTGGTGAGATTACAAACCTCAGGTGGTATTTCTCCTGTAAATTTTGTGTTGCCCCATCTATTGTAGCAATTTAAGCGAATTAAATTGGATAGAAGGCCTATTTCTTTTGGGATGTTTCCTGATGGTATGTCGGAAAAAGGCCCATTAATCTCTGTAGTATTTTCTATTGAATAACACTGATCCAATATTTTAACCCCATCTGTACCATCATCAGCGATACAAAGGTTCTCTTCATTGATGTTTTCAAGGGATGGACAATCAGGCAATTCAATTGCTATAGGGCCTTCTTCCTGAGCATCGCTTTGCTCTGGTTCTTGTTCATCACAACTCCAAAAAGCCAGGCCAAAAAACAATAGCAGTGGTATAATGCGGTTAATCTTATTCAAAATAAACTTTGTTAATTATCACTAAAATTTATTCTTGTTTTTACTAATATCCTGTTCTGGAATAATAAGATCTTTAACGGCATTGCGGGAAGCTTGGATTGTGAGATGATCTAAGCGCAAAAGCCATATAGATGATTTATTTCCAGCGAGAACCAGGTCCCCATCATCTAATTGAATAATAGATTGATTAACTTTCCTCAAGCTTACAGTCCATGCCATTTCACCATAATCATCTATTTTTGTCAAAAAATATTGGTTATCAAGCAAATAATATCCTCCAGAAGCAGCAGAAATAATATCGTTATACCCAAAATGATAGCCAGATGAACTGGTAAAACAATTCTCCCATTCCATACTTCCAGAACTACTGCGCTTTACAATGTAATTATAGTCATAATTATTACAAAATCCGGCTGCAACATAACCACCATCCGCTGATTCACAGACAGCGTTCAACGTCTGCTGGGTATTATCTCCAAAACGCTTTTTCCAGATCTGGTTTCCGTCAGCATCTGCTTTGACCATGAAATGCTTATAGGCACCATGGGCAGTACCGGATAAACCAACAAACACAAGGTTTCCATCTGCTGTTTCTAGCACTGAGATCCCTTCATTATAGTCAGAGCTGGAATATTTTTTGTTCCACAGCAAAGAACCACTGCTTGAATATTTTCGCAAAAATGCTTTGGAGTTAAAACCATCATCGTCCTGGGTGCCGGTAATGACAAAACCGCCATCCTGTGTTTCTATTACATCTTCTCCCCAGTCATTTTCATCAGCCGTCCCAACGGTGTCTTGCCACTCTACATTTCCTGTCTCATCCGTCTTTATGATCCAAAGGTATTCTAGATCGGGAAAGGTGCCGGTAAATAAACCAGTTGCTATAAAACCGCCATCAGAGCATTGGCTCACACTTTTTAATACTTCGGAGTCGCCTATTTCATAGGTCTGCCCCCACTCCAGAATTCCTTCTTCATCGGTCTTTAGAAGCATGCCTTTATAGTTTTCTGAACCAGCTAATATTAAACCACCATCGCTGGTCTGACGAACGCAATGGACCTGACCGCCACCTGGGCCAAGATTATACGTATACAGCCATTTCGCTTGAACATCACCAACAATATATTCACAGCTGCCGTCATCAAAGGTAGCGGTATCATCAAAATTTGTTGCTGAGCTATTTGTGCAACCACATATTTCATTCTCCGGACAATCAGTCAACAACTCCGTTTCGTCTTCGCAAGACCAATGAGCCAACCCAATAAACAATATCAGTGGTGTGATGCGGTTAATCATACCCAAATCTACTAATCATCCCATTAACAAAAAACCCCGCTACTGGGCGGGGCTTGATGTTGTAGAAAGGGTAAATCTATTTCAGCAGTATCATCTTCTTAACCTGCCGGAAATCACCTGCCTGAATCACATAAAAATACATCCCGGCACCTACACCATTTCCAGAACGGTTCATCCCGTGCCAACTGACAGATCTGTAGCCCGCTTCCTGAATACCATCAACAAGTGTGACCACTTCCCTGCCCAAAAGATCGTAGATCGCCAGGTGAACATGGCTGGCAACAGGCAGGCCATATTCTATCTGTGTTACAGGATTAAAAGGATTTGGATAGTTTTGCTGAAGGGTAAATTTTACAGGTTTAAGTATATTTTCGTCAACTGCCTCTAGTATTTGTGTACTATAATGTCCCACATGTACAGACATGAAATAATCTTCAAATCCTTCCGGCGGGTCATATTGCGGCTGAGTGAGATCAGGCATCTGATATAAGACGTATACATCATCATCGGTGGCTTTGTCAGACAAATGCGGGGTCACCTCAAGCATCCTGTTCTGATCTGTACCGGCTGTATTGGTAACATTCTCAACGTCGGACCAGGACCTGCCGTTATCCGCAGAACGAGAGATAAAAAGATCAACATCGCCGGGGATGATCTGTGTACTGTCCTGTGAATAATAGTACCTGGTTCCTGCAAATCCTGCATACCACATGATGTCACTGTTCTCTTCAATGCTCATGGTAATATTCGGGTAAAAATACTGCTCGGGACCATATTCTCCAGACAGCAGGGACATCTCATTCACCCAGTCCCCATAATACGTTTCGGACATATCGTGAACCAGAGCAACATAAGCATTATTTGGCTCTTGAACAGGATCTGGAAAATAATAATGCATCATACCAGAACCACCAAAATCTCCTTCAATATATAGCATGCTGTCAGCTACACCATTGTTATCCAGATCGGCACATCCGTTTTCATAGTAAGTTCCCGCTGAATCCGTGTAAGCTGTGTCAGGGCACACATAGAACCAGGCAGGTACATTGATGTGCAGACCACCGTTTTGATCCGCGCGAACATCATACTCATACCAAAGAAAAAAACCTGGAGCTGGAACAAAAGGTCTGGGGTCATCCTCATAATATATTCTATCTTGATAATTAAGTTTTATTGAGTCGCCTTCCCACGTTTGTATCAGCGAATCAGAAAGATTTGTCATCACTGCATCACTAAGATAAAAATATTTACCTCCATAACTGCCCAGGGGACCATTATCCCCCACATCGCCGGTCCACGTAGCACCATAGTTCTCCGTTTTTCTAAAAAATAGTGTGGGTAACGTTGGATCATCTGTTGCTGAAAGATTGTTAAACGCCCGATGTACAATATAACCAATACCATCCGCATTAATGTGAAAATCAGGGCCGCCAACTGTTCCACCGGCAAAGAGTGTATCGCCGCCGGCATCAAGAAATCCCGGATCATACATGATTGAATAGGTGGAATTGATTTCACCTAAATAATATGAAAATGCTTCAGTCGGTTCATTCCTGAAAAGAACATACCTGCCGTCACCTCGTCCTTCCTTGAACATGGCCAGCACCACAGGCATATTGGGGTGGTCAACCATAAAACTAATATTAAGTGTAAGATCTTCAGGATATCCTTCCACATAACAACCATCCTGAAGACCTGCCAGGGGCATCAAATCACTGGGATCTAACAGGCCTGGTATCTCCGCATATTCAGCATCAAACTCATCTGACTCATCCCATAAGTACATAGCACGGCCGCCCAGACCGGAGCCATTAGATGTGGCATCCCCAAAACACTCCGTATCACCAGTAATTTCATTCCATACCGCCGTGGCCTTCCCATTTTCAGACATAATTGCATTTGGGTATCTTCCCCCTCCCAGATCGGGGTTTAATGAATAGATTTTCGGGAACCATTCATGTCCATCATTGGATAGAGCCACACCGATAAAGCCTGTGATGTATGGCTGGTCCGGATCCAACATTCTGTAGGCAGCAATGATACCTTTCCCCGGTACAAAAGCGATTGGATTTGTACTGCCGATATACATACCATATCCATTATAGGAATTTGCCAGCTGCAAAGATAAAAAATGATCTGTATCCCTCTGCGTATCTATAACAGGAATAAATGAATTATTGCTGTAGTTGGATACTTCTATAGGCCTCTCCTCAATAAATGGCTTCTTCATAGTCAAAGTACCGCGCTTCGGATGTCGTTTATAGGAGCTAATAACATCAGCCTGCAGATTGGTACTCAACCAAATCGCAATAAAAAGGAACTTTTCCAGGTTCTTTCTGCTGGCTTTCCCCGACAGAGTTTTCATTATATTCCCTAGTGTACCCATCCATATAGGTGTTGTGCGCAATGACGTCATTTCAATCCCCAGTTCAATGCACCAGCATCATTTTTTCATGGGCGGTGTACACCCGTTTCTTCGTATTGGGGTTCATTGCTGTGAATCGGACAAAATATATACCCGATGCTGTTTTTCGACCTGAGCCATCCTTTCCGTCCCAGGATGTGCTGTGGCGGCCAGGCGGTTTGGTAGTTTGGAGCAGTTTTCGCAATTTTCTGCCGCGGATATCGTATATCTCTAACCGTACCCGGGACCAGTCCTTTAGATCGTAGATGATTATGGTTCTAGCATTGAATGGATTGGGATAATTATGAAGCAGATTATACTCAACCGGAAATACAGCTTCCGAATCTCCATCATCTGTTACAAGGTGCAGCCGGTGGGATGTAATCGGATGCCAGGTAGCAGTTCCGGAATAACCCCACACTCTCCAGGTAAAGGTACCCTGGACCATTCCTGCTTCCATCAGCATAGATAAGAGTTCCTGACGTTCTATGGTTATACTATTATCATCTATTTGCCTGCTGAACATTAAAGAATCAATTTTTCCATTATCATTCAGGTACGGCAGGCTCACAAAAAACTCAAAGGTCATATCTTCTGCACCATTTCCGTGAGAAAGGTTCCAGATAAATTCAATGCTGTCCCCAATTGTTCCCATAACCATTGTAGAATCATCCCTGGGTATCATAGGGGCAATTCCCAGATCATTAACCCCTGGAGTGAAGGATAAGTGGGGCCGCACACCAAGGCTATTTTCCTTACTGCAGAACTCTGCCCTGCCGTCACTTCCCATGCGTGCCAGAGCAAAGGAATATTCTCCTGGTTCAACCACCACATCACTGACATCTACGCTTACCAGTCTGTCACGCTGAATGTTCAATAGGGTGTCCACTGGAGTACCCAGCGAACGATTGACAAGCCCTATATTCTCGCTGGTTTTCCTTTCCTGCCAGGATGTATTGTTGAAACGATAGATAACCACATCCGCACCCTGGGGAGAAGCAGGTGATACATACAGGTTGAGCATTGTCTCCCAGAAATCATCTACCCCAGCATCCACGGTAAACTTCAGGAAAGCACTCTTCGCCCCTGAAACACTTAATAAATTTTCCTGTTTGGGATCTAATATATTTGTCAGACCATTCTCAACCGAACGGTCATTGTCCGGTTCGAGCCTATTGGCGACCTGGTAAAACCAGCTGCCGCCGCTTTTGCCATCCACTGAAACACTCCAGGAGTAATTTCCCCCTGGCTGGAATGGACCATTGAACACATTATTGGGATATTGGAAAGATTCTGTCCTATTTATTCCCGGACCGGTCACACGAACTTCCGCGATAGTATTTTCATCGCTGGGCCATGGGTAACGCCAGGCTAAAATAGTAGCTGGTCGAACCTCATTGGAATTATGCGGCGGGATAGGAAAGCTGGCCCTGGCTGGCCTATAACCAGGTATAAAATAGACGTTATCCCCATACTCGTATGTACCAATATCCGGTGCATCACCTACATACATACGGCTGCCGTCCTGACCATCATTTACCCCTTCGATGACAACCCCGGCATCTATGAGAACTGATCCTTTCCTGGGACGATAATCATAGTGGGACGGGTTTGAAAGTTCAAACCCAATATTTTCACCTTTTAATGCGCCATGCCAGAGTCCCCATTCCTCATTGGTCTCTTCATTACAACCAATGAAATTTGGGCGGTCACACTCGTAGGCCCCAGCGGCTATTGAATTGCGGTGTACCGTATTCAGATTCCCACTGTGGGGAAAATTATATAGGGTATCTTCCCCCAAATTGGTCGCTCTTGGCCATCCCAGTGATGGATCCGTACTTGATTCACCTGTCTCAGGATTCCAGTACCCATAAAATTTATAATCCGGCAGGCTGATATCGTGCCGGGCGCTTTCCATACCGATAATATGGTGAACCTGGTGCTGGTCTCCTTTTAATCGATACCCGCGGCTGGTCCTGATGGAAAGGGTATGGTGCATTCTTCTTAAAACACCGCCGGGATTACCATCAAATCGAATACCATTCACATGGGGCGCATCCATGACCCACGTGTAGCGAACTATAGGCTCAACCTGCCCCTGATTAATCTGGATACCGGCAGCATCCCGTCGAGAATAAATATTGGATACCAGGCAATGATCTACAATATTGAAACTGGAAGGATAAAAGCCACCTCCGGATGTGTTGTGGTCTATGGTGATATAGCGCATGGTGGTATACTTCGCCTTTTGTGTGCGCAGGGCAACGCTTTCTTTTCCGCTCCAGTTGATATGATGGAAATAACAATTTTCTACAATACCATAGTGCGAACCTCGTAAAGTCAAAGCTTTACCATCAATATATTCAAAAATACAGTTTCTAAAAATAGCACTGTCACAGTCGGTCTCGAGATAATTTGTCTTGCTAGTTCCGACACCCAACCTAGTTACCTGTCCATTTTCTTCACGCATTATTGGAAGGTAATTGGTGATTGAATAAGAGAACCGGCAATCTAAAAAAGAAATATTCGTTGCTCTATAAGCCCAAAGCTTACCAGCAAATATTTGTATGCCTTTTAAACTAATGTGACTGGAATTTTTATTTTTCCCACCAACATTCAGAATAGCATCCCGGACACGCCCACGGACTTCGTTATTATTTGGATTTATTCCATTGGGAGGATAGAGATATATCTCTTGCGTATAAGGAAGATAACACCATTCTTCAGGGCTGTCGATGTCAGAGAGAAGATTGGTAGTGTTATCTGGGTAGATGCGGCCATCACCACCATAAAATTCTTCGCCTGCAGCCCAATAGGTATTATACTCAGGTTGGCTTGCGGTTCCCACTCTTGGATCAGTAGGATTTTTTAGATTTATCAGCTGGGCTGGGATCATCATGCGATCATTCAGAAATAGCTGCCATACCCCCCTGAAAACATCGCCCATACTATCTGCTAATGCTACGCTATCCAATGAAGTACGATATATAGATAGACCATTATGGTTATATGCTTCCCAATTAGTAGTAATAGGCACTGTTCCATCTATCACCACGCGCTCACCCGGCCAAGCTTCTATTCGTATTGGCGCCTGGGCCGTGGCTTTCTTTTTCACGATTTGTACATGTTCACTATAGCGCCCTTCGCGAATAAATATATTATCACCTGGCTCAGCAGCATTCACCGCTGCCTGTATCGTTCGAAAAGATGTAGAATCGACTGCTGAATGTTTAGATACATAAAGATCAACAGCGTAAATATTTTTATATATAATAAGTATATAAATATAATAATATTTGAATATATTTAATTTTATTTCATCCATTATATTAATAACTATATTGTAAATTCTATTCATTATTATTTAGTTGGCAATAATTACTGAAATCTCTCTTCTGTCTCCGACAGTAATCAATCTACTATCATTATCTGATGGGTTAATATAATTGTATATATTAGTAGCATCATCGCTAGCACCATCCCCAAATAACCAAATCTTGGTTGTATTGGAAGCAGTGGCATCGGGAAGGTTAAAGTTCGCATTAGCCCACCCTATAGGGTCTAAGGCGAAACCGGTCTGGTAGCTTCCGTTCCCCTGGATTGTAGATGATGATAGAGCCGAGTTTGTCACCCCGATATAGGAAAATTGGCCAGCTGATCAGTATCAATAATAACTTCTACTAAATCTACATGTTCGACATCAATGAAACCTTCTGCATCGGTCCCACTCCAACCACCTGCTGGGTTGTAAAATGCGGGTCTTCGGCAATCATTTGCGTCATCTGCATATTCTGGTGTTTTTAATAATGCATCCATTGTACTATCTTTGTCACTAACTATCCATAACCATTCACTCATATCACTATCGGTAAAAAAATAATAAACACTAAATAATAAGGAGGATCACAGTCATAGGTATAGGCTGCAGTAAATGCTCCAAGTCTTAGGAGTCCCTGATTCCCAAAATCACCGTAACCTTCCCATTCATCTAAATTGTTATATTTTAAACCAAAATATGTTTTTTTCAATTATAATATCCTTTCAGTTCAGTTTTGGTCATTCCCAAATCTACCCATAATCCCACAAACAAAAAACCCCGCTACTTGGCAGAAGGCGAATCCAACCACAGTACTTTTGTAAAAACTCTTACCATAAATTTATCAAAAACCATCGTTTTTGAAACTATTCTGCTTTGTATCATAATTTGTCTCAATTATGCTAAACCGAGTATTATTTCCCGTCTCTTTATCTAATTATTAAAACCGCCCGGTCTCAACCTTTTTAATACTTTTTGGCATAAGAATAGTATAAACCATAGGAGCCAAAAATGAAAATTGGATATATGCGGGTTTCAACGAATGACCAAAGCACAGATTTACAGGAAGATGCTTTAAAGAAAGATGGCTGTAATCAAATATTCAGTGATACGGCCAGTGGAGCAAAGACTGATCGACCAGGGCTTGAGGAAGCTTTATCATTTCTTCGTAAAGGTGATACGCTTGTTGTATGGAAACTGGATCGGCTTGGTCGCAGTTTGAAACACTTAATCGAAGTAGTGATTCTGCTAAATGAACGGGAGATCTATTTTAAGAGCCTTCAGGAAAGTATTGATACAAGTACAAGTGGTGGAAAGTTAATTTTCCATGTTTTTGGAGCTCTTGCAGAGTTTGAACGAGACATTATTCGCGAGAGAACGAAAGCTGGACTTGATTCAGCTCGTGCTCGCGGTAGAGTTGGCGGCAGACCTAAGAAGCTAGATGATAAGAAAGTCGCTTTTGCTAAATCGATGATGGTTAATCATTCAAACTCGATCTCAGATATCTGCGATACCCTGGGTGTTTCCAAGGCTACGCTTTACCGATATCTGAAAAAATAGAGTCGTTTGGCTCTATTTTAGCTTAAAAGTTAATCAGACTACTTTCTCACCACATTACTTATAGGATTCACTACAATAGGTGGCGGTTATGGGATAAAGTCGCTACAGAACATCACTTTTGTTGTGAGTTTTATATTAAAACTAATATCCCTAGTGCCAAATAAGGCTGGATATTCAAAATTTCCCATCATCCCACAAACAAAAAAACCCACGAATGCGGGGCTTGATGTGGTTATTATTTTATATTCACTAAGGTCTAGGTTCACCACGCGTATCGAGTAACTCAATATAATCAGTATA
>JYMV01000842.1_pt1 | contig 10545 bp, 8 predicted proteins | sample 338911 | NCBI WGS metagenome assembly JYMV01 (sample SAMN03354496, study PRJNA234377) | hydrothermal vent metagenome | biome: Deep sea; feature: Hydrothermal plumes at the Eastern Lau Spreading Center, Western Pacific Ocean; material: Seawater | place: Tonga | collected 2009 | depth 2000 m m
AAAATGTTTACTTTCATTTTGATGGCGTATTATTAGAAGTGTCAAGGTTAGTTATCAATTACAAGCTTACGTCATATTTCACGTTCCGCTATATTGATGATGTCCTTTCACTAAACAATTCTAGGTTTTTGGTGATTTTGTTGATCGTATATATCCCATTGAGCTTGAAATAAGGGGTAATCAGAAGCCGTAAAACAAGGTAGAACAGATAATAGAATAGCTAAAAGGAAGAAGGACAAAAGGACAAACAATGATCTATATAGCACTACATAGAAAACTGAAGATTGAGCAACACGAACCCACATAAACGAGGATGAACTAAGGTGGCTCAGAAGGGTCAGCAGTTCTTGATCCACAAGTGACACCCGTCTGGTTACTGTTAAACCACACAAGCATAATATAATATGGAAATGTCCTATATTCTGGCGGTTACTTGTTTATCTTGGAGGACACCTGGGTATTCAGAGAACGCAACTGATCTGAAGTAAGCTACAAACAAACCTTGTCACATTATCACATACAGTTATATCGAGGACACCTCATCACTGGCAGGAATTAATCTCACTAAATATATCTGTGGTTGGTGCTGATTGTACAAAACTACTAAGCGAACAGTCAATGTGTTTTAGCACAGTATTCTAAAGTAGACCATTATATAAGATATAATATATTTCTGTCTCAAAAATTACTTCTGCAAATCATTTGCCTAATTAGTACTTTATACTACTAAATTAAAGGAAATCTAGATTTTGGCGTTGTTGTCATTTGTGCGTCTTGTCCGACCAAGGCACTTTGTGAAAGGGCATATCATGAAATGCTTGAAGATGTATGTTCGTGAAATATAAGTTTCTACTTTGGATCTTCTTCATATATATGCGTACAATAAGACTATAGTATCACCCTTCATTCAGATTTATTATTTGGTCATGTAGACTTTTTATTATTAGTTTAAAACAAAACAAATACGAATTGATACTACGCAGTACGTGTACGTGCAAATGTACCCTTTTGTGGATTGATATTGTGACACGCTATAATTATCATCAAAATTATCACTGATTTAATAAAAAAATAAATAAAAAAAAGAAGAAAATATAGATTAAGAAATAAAACAAGCCGAAATAAAAAAAATATGTCTGCTTTGATGTAAGCATATTGGATGAAATACATAATAAGTGATAACTGAAGACAAGACAATTTTGAAAACAAAAATAAATACAAAAAAATCTCCTAAATAATCACATCGAGACTGTTTTATTTTTTTATCATATTAATTAATACAATGTATGAACTGACAATGTCAACAGTTTGTGTTAATACCCTATATTTGTTAAATACTTTGTAGATAGTCATAATAATGTAAGGAATGAGAATATAGCAGTGATTATATACCGATTGTGCCGACATAAGACAGACTCATTGTTACAATGAATTCTGTTGAGGTATGTGTAATTCATTTTCTGTTGTTATTTGAAATGTTTATCAGATATAATCCAAAATTCGTGCAACGGTACATTTTCTGCATAAAATTGATCCGCTTTTTTTCAACATACAAGTAGTTACACTTTTCAAAATATTTTCTACTTGTTCCAGCTTTCTTTAAATTCCGTTTTACTTGGGTCATATTTATATGTATGCGAACTCTTTGATTGATATTGTTTGGATATTGAATTTTTCAAGCAAAAACATACTCGGTAATGTCCGATTAAAGATGAATGTCAATGTGTATATGTTATTTATAAATAAACGTTAGAGAACACCGAAGAGGCAATCAAGAATGGACGATCCAGAGAAAATGGCAACATACGACACAAGACGAAAACAAACAAAGCAAAAACACAACATTGTATCTGTTAAGCAAATGACAAAAATGGAAGTAACATTTTGAGAAACGATTGTATATCTATCTCAAACCAAATTAGCCAAATACAGTAAATGATCTACTGTACAACTATGAACCATTATAAATATGTTTGGAGACAAAAATGTGTACTATCTTTGCAAGTTGTAAGTGTTTGCAAAAACTAGTGTGTTTTACAATAAAAACGTAGATACCAAAGTACGATTAAAGTATATAGACAATATACAATTTTGTCATTTTCCAGAACAGCGTACATGGTTTAACAATATGGACAACTGCAGTATTTATTGTAGGAGAAATAGCTGGCGGAGGTGTCCTTGCTCTTCCTAAAGCAGTAGAAGATACAGGTAGATATACACTCATTGATTATTAGGAAAATGTGGGCTATGAATAGTTCGAGCCCCGGTCGGGTCAAACCAAAGACTATAAACGGAGAAAGAGCAAATACTGATTGGCTCGGAATCAAAGAGGAACTCATCATCATCGCATTGAAAATCAGCTTGTTCTCGCCATGATATAGCTGAAAAATTGCTGAATTGGCGTTAAACAACAATCACTTAATTACTGGGCTATGAATAGGTAATGGGTTGTGAATGGGCGTCTACGCTTACTTTGAACAATATTTCAGTTATATAATGACGGCCATCCTGATGAGTATAACGAGACAAGCGTACATTGAATTAGTCATCATCTCTCTTCCATATGTCACTGAGGTTTCTATCATGTACTGTACACAAAAACTCATAATCTCATGCAAAGTATTTTAGAAGAGTATGTTCCCCTACTAAGAACTCATGCAACATGTTGTAGAGGGAAAGGTTATAACGTGATGTGGGTGGGTTAGGATCACCATCCAGGAACTCAAACAGAGTGTTCTGGGAGATAAGGGTCCTCTACCACAAATTCATGCTAAGTGCTCTAGACGGGTTAAGACCTCCTACCCCAAACCCACACAGCGCCATCCAGGAACTCATACAAAGTGTTCTGGGGGATAAGGGTCCTCTACTACAAATTCATACTAAGTGCTCTAGACGGGTTAAGACTTCCTATCCCAAACCCACACAACGCCATCCAGGAACTCGTACAAAGTGTTCTTTGAGGGAAATGGTCTCCCACCACGATCTCGTACAAAGTGTTCATGAAGGTTTAGGATCTCTTACCCTATCTTAAATCAGTCCAGATACGGAAATGGTGTATGAATTAACTCATGTTTGGAACCATATAATTTCTAACGAGGTAAAGTTTATTGGGCAATTTGTCATACATAAAAAAAATCCCTGTTTATCATTTTTCATAAAGGAAATTAAGGTCAATATTATAGTGTCAACTGAAGTAATACAAACCCCACATGGCTGTAGGATAACCCTTTCATTAAGATAGATGATTGTAAAGTTTTATTTTATCTAAAGGCTATGTCTAATCACAGAAGCCCATATTCGACTCTCATGCATGAATAAAATGCATTAAACTAATGGTCAGTGTCATATATGGTCAAGCATATTTGCAACAAATGGTACTACTTTGTATACGCATGTGACTAATATTGCAAACACAAACACAATCATATGTGCTAAATATTTTAAAAGTATATGCCCTTGTTTTCACTTAATGTTCATGTAACTAATTCATATATACATGCTTGCTCTTTATGGAGGGTAATACGACCACAATTATCCATGCCTTTGCATATTTTTCTTCCAGGTTGGATTGGACTTCCTTTGCTACTCATTTTCACACTAACCTCATCCTACACCGGTATTATAATTAGTAAATCATGGATAATAATCCAGAACAGATTTCCAGAGTACAGCCAACACGTTCCAGACCCTTATCCGGTAATTGGAGAAAAAGCATATGGAAAGTTTGGACGGTATGTGGATTTTTTTCATTTATCATCCACTTTGTTTGATTATAAAATTACAGACGAGTTTAGTGAGGTCCGAATTCCTCGTCTTTTTAGTTTTCTGAGATGCATGCAGTGTGTTGCCATTTAATATTTGGATACCTAATTATAATTAATCCCGTTTGCCAGGAATTAGAAGCCAAATTTGGGGTACCAAAAGGTAAATTATAGTAATATTAGTGGTGAGCTATTCAGTATGATTACCTCGTAAAACTAATGTTCTATACACGCTAGAAAATACCGAAGGAGCGATCACAAATAGACAATCCAGAGAAACTGGCAACATAGGGCGCACAAAACGTTAAAAAACAAAACAAAAACACAACACAATATAGGTTGGACACCACCCCTATAAGCAACCAAACACAAATAACGTAGATAAGACAAGAGCAACTACTCGTGTTGTATTATTTCATTTAGAGATATTTTGTTTAGGGGGTTTTGTTAAATTGCATGTTTTATTTATTCGCTTAAGTATTGTAGTGTCCTATATAGTATCGCGTATAACTTGGGTTTTTTCGTTATTATACGTGATAGATGGCGTGCATGGGACAGGAGTTGGGTGCACTTTTCGAATAACATGGTTTTATTCGCGGATACATGATGTAAGAGTGTGTGTTTTCAACATTTTCATTTTTATTTCATTTTATGTTTTATTGGTGTAATTGTATAATAGATTACATATTTTAAGTGTAAATCGGTTTTGTATTGTATTCATAACAATTTCTATGGTATATTAGATTCAAGTGTACCATAATTTGCGTGACATTAATGGGTCTTGTCAATGTATATATACAAAAACAATTTGTCTAAAATACTTTTGTATATATCATGAATACCATACGCTATAAGTTTAAAGCAAAATGTGAAATTTTTTACTTGTCGCATGAATATGTGCCAAGAGAATGAATCAAGCAGACCTTAACAACTATCATGATCCAAAAATAACTATACATTTGTAATTATCATTGGTTGAAGACAATCACCTGGTTTTAACCTTGAACACAAAAATGCAACATGTTCCCGCTGTTACTATTGGAAACGTAGGAAAATCATTTATGAGTGGTTAATTAATGACATTTCTAGTATTAATAACAATTCATAATTGATTTGTACTTTTACATTTACAGTTTTCACATGGAAACGATGTGTTGCTCGATCAATTATAGTAGTGTCGGTAATATTTGTGGCAGAAAGTGTACCACATTTTGGCGCCATTTTATCACTCGTAGGAGGATCAACAACAACACTTTTGTCTTACATTTTGCCATGTTTATTTTATCTTAAATTATGTAAATGTGAGAGGAAAGAAGCCTCAAAGATACACGTTAATATAAAATATCGAATCGAGTCATTAGATGAACAAGATGATATTCAGATCCCCACAGAATCAACACCACTGATGGATGATGATGACGATTTGCATACATCTCTAACATATGTCAAAGAAGTTGTTACGTCTAAAGACCAACAAGAAGGTGTTAGTCTACGACTGGGTATTGGTCATGAAAATGAACATGTCGAAATGTAAGTGGCTTTTTTTTATGTATATGATTTCCTTTAATGGCAAGCACGTTAACGTTTCTATAAGAATGTATTTGTTCGAAAGGAACCGGATGTAAATGAACATGGGAGATTGTCCAACTCTACATGCCACTGCCACAGTAGGGTCTTGCATTTACTTTGAATAACACTTTATATACATTTAACTAAATGTATTCCAGGGGATTGCGAATGTCGATATATTGTCACTACATATTTTCTATGTGAGAACCACTTCACATATTTTAATTCTTTAAATAAAAGAAGATAGCGGTACCGATAAGCACAATACTATAACGAAGTAAAAAAAAAATTTACTGATTTAACAATTACGTACAATACAATTTAACACAGATCAACAAAATATTAAAATGACTAAAAATAAAGTAGATATTTGTGTTAAAATATCCTATTTATAATGCATATATACATGTACTACTCAGCAAAAGAAACGATACAAGGGTTTGATGCTCAATACTAGTATCAATAAAGCTAAAAGCAAAAAATACCACACTGTCGGAACAGTTCCAAAATCAAATATCAAGATCGTAGAAAGAGTCAAAATCGATACACCGGCACACAAATACATGCACTTTAATAAAAAGTGACAGGGTTAAGCTAGTTTTATGGACCCAATCATACACTCTTAGTTAAATGATGTGGTCATGCAAGTGTTTATGCTATAAAGAATATATGTTATTTGAATCAATCACTCCAAAAAATGAAATATAAATATAAATTTGCCTCTTTGACTGACAACATATTTTTTTGTATTTTTCAGAATAGTTCCTCTTTGGGAGAAGGTATTTAATTATCAGATCATTCTTGTAGGCACTATAGCTGGAGTGGCTGCTACAGTGGGCGCTATATCTACTTTAGTTAGTCCGGATACATTTATATTACCTTGCTATGTACACGTAGGAAGCTCTGAAGTATAAACATTTAGTCTCATAATGATGTAGTCAACACTTGTACAAGCTGCATTTAATACGAACCGTTTTGTTATTTTCTGGTAAATCCATGTAAATAGTGTATGTTTTTAATATGTTTTACTGTATCTGGTCAATTATTGACATTAGTGAATATATTGTGTACAAGCGGCATTTAGTACCGGACTTTTTGGTAATGAATGAACGCAGACATTAAAATGGTAATCATTTTCTGGTAAATAAATGTGAATATGATGTATGCTTTTAAAGTGTTTCATTGTACTTTGACATTTTATTGACATCATTAAATATTGTTTATTTTTATATTGTACAATAAAGGGTTGATATTGTTTGACATAGATATGCCATCTGTATATAATTATTGATTTTTGCAGTGAGACACGCATCTATAGTGTTGATCACATTTTTAGTGTTTATGTGTAGTTTGTCTGTTTTTTTATTGTTTGTCTTTGTTCTGTGTCTTGTCCCCAGTATTACCTTTGTCTCTGGATTGTCCATTCTTGATTGCCCCTTATGTTTTCTCTAACATTTTACTTACTACCAACCCCGTCACACCATTGCGCCTGTCCTAAATCAGAACCTGTATTTTCAACGCCATATGTCATGGTCACGCTTCTGTTCAATGAGGTGATTGATAGTTTTGTTGATATTGGTGGAGTTGTTGAACATTACTGCTTAATCTTTCCTTTCATAATGCATTACCAATTCATTGCGCTCAGCTGGGTTTGATTGTTAATACTTAGCGTCAGTTTCAACAATATTTCAGTAATACCATCTCGGTTTATTATATTGCTGAAGTAAATCCAGGAGTCTATGAAGACATCAAGCGATCTTCTGTAAGTCTCTGATCAACTTATCAATAAAAAACATTGCATGGAGTGCCTCTCGTCACGAGTTTACTCGCATCTGGTGAGTATATTGCCTGTGTTCCCTCCATTGTCGGATAAAACAAAGCACTATGGAACTTGTATTTGGTTTTCCACAGTTAGCACGCATATCTTAGGGGAAAAACAAAGACTGTTTGCCGTGAAGAAAGAATAATGTGTCCGATTGGATGGACATGTGTCCTATGAATACAGAGATCTTGCTATCTGATGTCCGAGCAAATTGGTAACAGAATACAGCCATGCATTTTGATATATGACGATAGAATACAAACAGATATATGAATATCTAACGATCGCGAAAACCAAATTAGGTAAAAACAGCTTAACAAATCATGGTCAACAATTTTACCAATATCAACAAGGCGAACAACCACCTATAACTTCAAATCATTAAACACAAAAGAGAGCTCGACATTTGTCGATAGAAATCATGGTTCAGGCTTGGGAAGAGCACAACATGTTGCGTGGCTAAACCGGTTATTGGGATACCTGATGAACTTAGTACAAACTACAAACATATACATGCATATCTGACTAGCAAGTAAATTGGATGCAGTATACCAAGAAGATCTGGATATTGAAATGCAATTTACCGCATGAAATCATTAATATTGAGGTATATGTTATGCAAATGGAACAATTTGAATCAAATATATTGACAAGTCGATTAAGAATAAACGTTACAAAAAAAGAAGGAGCAATCCAGGAACTCGGGCAACATTGATAACAAATTACAGAACGAAGAAAAACAGAAAAACAGCACAGAAAACTAAAAAGATTAGCAACATGACATCCGCAATGAAAACACGTTGGTGAACCCAGGTGCTCGCGAAGTGTAAGCAATTCCTGTTTCTGATAAGACACCCATGTCATCATAATCATGTCAGGTAAAAGTTTTGTCTGTTATAGAGGAAAGGAATGAATCTAGTTAAAAGGTAAAATATCCATTGCCATTTGCTAAGTTAATATTTTGTAATGATCAACCATTTCATGATGGCGACCATATATTTTTTGCAGCTAAAACTGTAACCTAAAAGCAACGTAGCCCTGTTTCGGTCGTTTTTGTGTCAGCGACTGAGATGTCCAAAAAATAACTACAGGGCACAAGAAATAGAATTACGTATGTTAACTCCATTCGCTATTGCTGATGGAACATTACTTATGATGAATAGGAAGTAAATTTTTGGAAAAGGAAAGCCTCATGTTTTGTTGTAGAGTTTCGTTTTTAATCTTCCCCTTTTGTCGTTTTCAATGTGAAGGTCAAGGTAAGAAGCGGATTTTTGAGTGACAGTGTTATCCTTCACTTCGGTGCAAAGATGCACATATTCATGCTATCGTTCTCTTCTGGAAAGTCGTCCATTATTGCAGTGATAATATAACATTTGCCTAAGAAGAGTTTGAGAATACCAAAGGAGTAATCAGAATCCGTTCATCGAAAGACAGACAACACAATCATCAAACGGAAAAGGTCAAAGGGACAAACGATCTACAAAATACGATTCAGAAAAACGAAGATCGGGCAACACAATGTTGATGCTTTATCTTTACATGAAAGAGAGTGACATGCTGGTTTTTATTGTCCTGAAAGTATATACATCTAACATTTCAAAATTATATAAAGAGGCTTAGTACAGGCACTTCAATGAAAAATTGCGAAGCAAAGCTAGCTTTATGAGCCAATCCTCCACTCTAAGTGAATTTGTTCACGAACGTATGACACTTTATACATGTCCAAAATTATTGAACATGGTGAAGTGGAATCTGTCAAGCTTTTCTCTTACACCATCTAGGGCACCTTTTGTGAATTATACAAACATGTAATAAAAACATATATATATATCTAAAATGAACACATTTCCACTCCAAAATCTTACTTCTTAATAAAAATGAAATTTATCTTAAAATCTGACGTGTCATAAATTTGTCAAAATCGAGATAAAAATAAATCAAATTCAAAGTAAAACGATTAATGAAAAATGTAAAATGCAAGAGATGACACTTGTGTTTCTCCTTCAATCTATATATAGCTAGTGTATTGCATCAAACACGGAAGTGATCTCATTGGGGAAAAAACAAGAAAAAGTGGATAGAAAAAAGACTGGAAAGAATAATATAAGGAAATAAAACATTTAATCCGGGAATAGAGAGTCCGACTGTACTGATAGTATAAACAATGTGACTATGCTGTTTATGCACTAGATAAATATGATTACTTAATGATAACTAGTGATGTTAAACTGTTATTTGTCCACATAATAATTTAATATCTTTTTAACTGTGAAGGTTATTGTAGTGTATTAAATCAGTCAGAAAAAAGGAACAAAAATTTAGAACAAATGGTATGGTATTTCTCGTAATTATTTGCTGTAGTAAGTATACTTATAATATTACTATATCAATGAGCGTTAGAGAAAACCGATGGGACAATCAAGAATGGACAATCCAGAGACACATGCAACATTAGGCACAAGACACAACAAGTACAATACATAACACAGAAAACCGTTAATGATAGTATCAAATATGAGATAAAAGTATATTGTAGTTGATTCATATGTACTGTACTTCCTATTGTTGAGAGGGGTCTATCACCACTAACGTTGTGGGTTCGAATTCCTCTCCGACGAAGTGTACGTCATGTAATGAAGTTTGTCAATGAGTTGTGGTCGATCACTGGTTTTCTCCATGTACTCTGGATTCCTCCACCAATAAAACAACGCAACTGAAAAATTGTTGAAAGTGTGAAAATGGCGTTAAGCACCATTACCCTACCCTATCCTATTTTTGAAAGGAAATTTTAGTTTGTTAATACTGAAAGCACATTTATTAAAAGCTGTGAACGCAGTATTATATGGGTATAAAAAAATAACAATAATAGAAGCCCCTTAAAGGAACAGCATTTCAGAAAGCACGAACTCTCACGAAGACCGATAGTTAGACTAGGTGTCCTGGAACGGGTAGGTTTGTTCGGCCCCATTAATTCATATGAACATTACTATTAATTAACCAACAAAACAATATTAACTGGAGTTATCAACTTGAGTTTACTGGCGATAGGGGAATGGTTGAAATACGTTATATTAATTTCGTAAAATTTCTTCTATATATCACCTTTGTTACAAAAGGGGGTGATTGTTCAGTGAGCCGATGCTGACATTTTCTTGTCAATAATTCGTGATAGACGTATATCAATATCCGCACCAACACCTACACATACCCTGATTTTATATTGTCATCTGTTTTACTAATATAATGTAATATCAATTATTGTTTGTTATTTTGCGATAGCATTTGTCATCCAACAGAGTTATTCACCACTTTCAATCGAATAATGAATTGTCACAAATTAAAAAATATATGCATCATAGTATAGAAAAAGTATTGGAAAAAGGATAAAGTTAT
>JYMV01053540.1_pt1 | contig 10545 bp, 6 predicted proteins | sample 338911 | NCBI WGS metagenome assembly JYMV01 (sample SAMN03354496, study PRJNA234377) | hydrothermal vent metagenome | biome: Deep sea; feature: Hydrothermal plumes at the Eastern Lau Spreading Center, Western Pacific Ocean; material: Seawater | place: Tonga | collected 2009 | depth 2000 m m
TTTTGGCCATGAACTGAGCCTGTTCTGATGTTAGTTTTCCTTGATCGTGGAGAACTTCCATCAGCGTTAGTACTGGATATTGGTTCTTCTTGTAGGCGTTAAATTGAGTATAAGGTCGGTCGGGATAATAATTCCGGATATATTTGAACCGTTTGTTTCTGGCGGCTCGGATGCGGTCATCGGTTTCGTCACATCGGTCACGAGCCGAAAAAACGGCACGACGCTGATTGGCTTGCTCTCCCAAGAAGATTTGACCTTGCATGAAATCGGGCACTTCTAATCCCGCAATCGACAAGGTAGTAGGAGCGAAATCGACACCACTCACGAGATCCTCGACAATTGTACCTGCTTCGATTTTATCTGGCCAACGTACAATTAGCGGAATCCGAGTACCGCCGTCGTACAAAAACTGCTTCCCTCTAGGATGTGCACGACCATGATCGCTCATGAAGAAGATGACAGTGTTCTCGGTTAAGTTTTCCTCGTCTAATCGTTTGAGGATCCAGCCTACTCTTCGATCCAAAACTTGAATACTCTCCAAATACATTGCCCAATCTTTGTGAGTAATCGGGTGGTTGGGATAATAGGGTGGAATCTCGACATCTTCTGGGTCAATTGGTCGATTAAGATCTGGTACAAAATCACGATGTGTTACGGGAATGTTGATCTGAGCATAAAAGGGTTGTCCATCAGCACGTTGGCTCCAATCAATTCCGTCGAATGGATTTTCAGCGACAAAATTGAAGTCAGTTTTGCCAGCTCGATTGTAAGGTGGACCTGGACTGTTACTGGTAAAATAGCCAGCTGAGCGAAAGCAATCGGTAATTAGTTGCATATCCTGACGTAAAGGTTTGTCTCGATTACTACGGTGGTTGTGGGCATCAAAGCTGACTTGGTAAGTTCCTGTGATAATGGCAGATCGACTGGGAGAACAAACTGAGCAGGTAACAAAAGCGTTGGTATACCGAGCACCCTCGGCTGCCAAGCGATCCAGGTTTGGGGTTTGTACAACAAGGGTACCATAACAAGCTAAGTCTGGTGACAGGTCTTCGCCATAGATCCATAGAAAGTTGGGTTGGCTTTTTGAGTCCGACATCGGAAATGGTCCTTTAAAATATGCTGACTTCTAACATATATTTTACCCTAAAAATCATTTTTTTCAAAAGCGAGGCAACTGTTACTCAACCACATGTATTGGCCAGGTCATAAGACCATCGCCATGGGAGAGGTGGGGGACGCGGTGGCAATTCAGATTAAAAAATTATAGCTTGTCCTTGGTCCAGTGTCGGAGATCAGGTACGAAGTGTGCCAGTTAATCTCCTGTACCTACATCCTATTGTTTTGCCTCTTCTATATTATATTGCCTCGGTTGGTTGGAATCCAAGGGCTCGTACAGCGATTGAGCACAAGGATCATCTTTCCTTCAAAGATGGAACTCTGGAATTCCATGCTCGGCTGGAATCATCAGAGTTCTTCTGATCGTGTTGGTACCAATACCTTGATTCTGATAGTTGGGATCGACCTGAATGGCGTAGATACCAAATTTTCTCTCGTCATCTCCATCAAATAATGTCTGTCAGCCGGTTGCTCTAATTTCCAAACCCCTTTTTCTACCGCACATTAAACCAAGTTTAGTTGCCTAGGAGGAGTTTGCTAAGAAACGGTCAAAGAGCCATAGATCCTCGCTGCCAACTGCAACGACTGGTTAAGATCATTTCAGCATATATCACCAGATTATCTCCGATATTATTGGGATTGCCTGCTTCCTTGGCGAATTCTTGGACGGAGGTATTGTGTCTGAGAAAACAGAAGGATTCCTCCGGAACCGCGCCACATTTAAGTGCACTTTTTGGTGCCAGAGTCACGCCATTTTCTTCAGGTTGCCGTGGCAGTAACCATACTAATTGGGCAGTTCCGCTATAAGCATCTGGGTTGATTTTGGTAAGCTGATCTGCTGATATGATGGTATATGAAAAGGTCTCGCTGGAATGCTTTCGACTCGCATCTGCAAGCAGATACTATGTCACTCTCAATTTTCCGATTCTGTGATACTATAGTAGTATGAAAAGTTGTTAGGCAATCTCTAAACGAGTCACTAAGTTTTAAATGCTAGACGGTTTTTTCATCAATCCAATCTTGGCACTCCGTTGGAACAGTTTTGCTGTTCACGTTAAGCGAATGGCAAATGGACTAGCGGACACAGACGTAGTTTTTATCCATCGAAGACTCATGATCAGACCTGGATCTTACTAGCGATGGTGACTGGATCAAACAGTTGCTTGAGACTACTGTGGATCATCAGATTGATGTTTGGCTGGGTCTGGATGCCTGTTACACAACTACCGAATGGCATTACGATAAGTCATTACAGGCACTCAGTCAACGTTGCCAAACCACGGCTAGCGAATTAGCCGATTTATACTAAGATGCTGGTTCATTGGCAGGCTTCTATATCCCGATCGACCTAGACCAACCGCTAAAAAAAATGGGGGGGGTAACTTCTTACTTCAAGTGGTTTCGCATTGTCATCAACTCGGTTATTCGGTCGCTTGTTCGGCATCTGGACCTCGTCCCAAACTAACAGGGCGGCATTACGAAGCCAATCAGCAGGATCAGGAATGGTGTGGCCATGTCAAGCGGTTACGTCGAGTTTGGCGTAAATCTTGGCAGCAAGCGATCGACCAAAGTCAACTGGACATACTGGTGATTCGTGATTTGTGGGGGGTGAACAAGAGTCTAAACCTAGAAGAAGATATGGATTATTTTCGGAATATCAGAAAATGGGTTTTCCTATCACGATCTTGTCCCCTTGTTAGAAAACGAAGTTGTGTCTCCTCGCTTAGTGTGTCAAGGTGATGATCCATGGTCGAGGACGTGTCTACTTCGGCAAAAAGTAGATCGGATTGAGGAGTTTCTTCGGCAGCGTTGCCTAGTTGAGGGGCAAGTGGTTTCGGTTTTGGATACCCGTTTCCCCTCAACCACACAACAAAATCAGTGGCAAGAGGATGCCGATTGGATCACCGGTCTTTACGTTGGGGCAGAAAGTTTGCGCTATGCTACAACGGGCGAAACCCGTTGGGATCAGCGAGCCAGAGACCTACTAAAAGATGGAGACTTACTGCACCCAATACAGATTTCTTTAGCTTATATCTTGGGAGAGAGAGATCGCCTTCCAAATAGATGTGGCAATTACCTGCCGATTGAGTGGCGGCCACCAAAAGAGTTTGGCTGGAACTACTATGCGGGGGAGGAGGCTCGTCGAGCAACCGGGTATGCAGGGCATCATGGCATTCATATTCAGTATAGCGGCGTCGATTATTTGTTAGCCTATTGGCTGGCACGCTATCACAGTTTGGTCTGTTGATTTTTGATTTTATATCTGCAGTTCAGTGAGACTTTGACATCCTCTTTGATCTCTGGAACAGTTAGTCAGAAAAGAAGTTCGCGTCTCTTTGACATCGTTCATCTTTGAGTCACTTGGCAATCTCACTGTGGATCAGGTTGACCACAGCAATGGCTGTGTGGCTATTATCTTTAGCCGCCAGATTTTAGTTGATATCTATTATCCTTATGGTGCCAGAAATCCCGGGCTAGTCTAACCTTTTTTTATGTGCTAAACTAGTCCAGATTTTTATTTAATTTTGATAGAATGAATTTAAATTCGTCCCAAATTGATGTTAATGCTCATTGACTGAAATGTGGGATTAATCTCTCAGGGTTAGTGTTGTTTCGGCTAATCTTAAATTTCCAAACAGGAGGTTGCTGATGGATTGGGGAACGATGAGCAATGAGGAAAACTACTGCTTTGATGTAGCGGGTTATCTGCATGTTCCGGGGGTATTGATCGGAGATGAGGTCAACGCACTATGTCAAGCACTAGACGAAAGTGGACAGACCAGGGAAATGTTAGGCTGGCCGGCTCCGTTGCAAACCCCGTTTCGGGATCTTTTGGTGCATTCCAGATTGGTGTGGTATCTTAATCAGATCATTGGATATGGTTTTCGGCTGGATCAAGAACCCAAATTGTTATGCGATTCCACTTGCGATGTGACAGCACCGCTTGTTGGTGGTAGCGAGCCAAGAGACCCGGCCAGAGCCTACTATTTTCAGAACGGGCGTAGATATTGCCAAGTGGTTCAGGCGATCTGGGCACTTGCTGATGTGAAAGAAGGTGACGGCGGGTTCGTGATGGTACCGGGTACTCACAAATCCAACGTGGAGACGCCTGAAGACGTTGCCACAGGCGGAGATGATGTAGGCTTGACGTTTCAGCCGTCGCTGAAGACAGGTGACCTGTTACTGGTAGCAGGAACAATATTGCAGGGGATGCGACCATGGAATGGGAAAGGTCCGCAACGACTGTTGAGTTATCCTTATGTTGGCAGGGCTGCTCTTCAGTCTGCCGGGACGGGAGCCAAGACCAAGGAGAATCCTTCTCCTGAATGGCATCAGGATATTTCTACCGAGCAAAGTGCATCGCTTTACCGTCCGGATTATCAATACTCAGTACCTCCACCGGTGGTTGTAACGGACGGTGAGACAGTGGAACTCGATGAGTCGCGCGAAGTGTTCCACCCATCAATTTACAAACTGGATATAGATTCTGGGATTGATCATAAGGAATTCTATTTTTGGGAGTTGAATGGATATCTGGTGTTGCGTGGGGTAATGAACGAGGCGTGGTTGGAAGAGGCAAATCATGCCATAGACCAGTTCCAAGACCGAATTGTGGTGGGCGAAGAGTTATCACGGGGTTCAAAAAGCTTGGCAGGGACAGGACGTCCAACGCTAGGCGGTTTGCTGGAGTTGCCTCAGCCATATTGCAAGTCGTTCCGAAGGATGGTATCTTACCCACCTGTGCAACATCGGTTGAACTGGATGGGCGGTAGCGGTGCTCGAATGAGCGGCCCCACGGTGTTCTGCGCAGTGCAAGGAACCTCTGGACATTCCCTTCACGATGGTGGAGAACCCATGTATCCGCCGATGGGCTATCAATTTCAGAGTGGCCGAAGCTATGCAGAAGCCGTGACGATCACTTGGCAGTTGCGGGATGTTCTACCAGGCCTAGGTGGATTTGCCTGTGTACCTGGTTCGCATAAAGCAAAATATCCTTTGCCTCCAGGTGTGCGGTCCTATGATGACCATATGGGATTGGTGGAGCAATTGGTTATGAAAGCTGGTGATGTCCTGTTTTTTGCTGATGGGGCACTTACTCACGGAACCACAGCTTGGAAAAACCCAATTCCCAGACGAGCGGTTTTGATCAAGTATTCTTCACGGAGCTTTCACCGTAGCGGCGGCGAGATGGCACAGCCCTGGAACCGGTGGAGTCACCATTTGATAGAAGGGATGACAGACGCACAGTTGGCCGTTATGCGTGGAACCGATCGGGATGCCAGACAGCATAACGTGCCTCGACTAGAAGTGAAAGACGGTGTTGTTGAGGTGTCCTATGAGCGGGGATCGGCACTTTACAGTGGTGACGCGCCGAAAGGTCCGGTGGTTGATAAGATACCCCGTTCGTGATTCGTCTATTCAAATCGTTGCTGGATGGACTATCCACCGGTGATGCTCTGCTTACTGCCTTTGGTTTACGAAGTTAGAAACGGTAAAACCTGGGTCATCTGTCAACCTGGTTTCCTGACACGCATATGTAGAAAGTAGGCAACGACTCGAGCATCCTGTATCTCGGGACATACACGAACTGTTTCATCATCTGGACGTGGCTCGTTGACGTATTCCAAGGTGAATCCCGTTTTAATCAATAGGTTTAGCCATTGACTAATTGTTAGCGTGAATTGAGGGACCTTAAACTTCGGTAATACGGCCTTCATTTCGGGTGGCGCAGTTCCAAAAATCCATTCTTTAATTTTACCCTTTGGATTTTGAAAGTAATCACCAACTTCAATTGCATAGGTTTGTCCATCCAGATCACGCAGATTTCTCCGATGCGGCGTGTTAAAACAGGGATGTGTAATAGAAAATTGCAGGAATCCGGTGGGCCTAAGCAGACGGTGAATTTCATTTAGGACGCAATCTATTTCAGCAATATCCATCAAACTCATAAAGGCGGTGGCAAAATCAAACGAACAATCGGTAAATGGTAATTCGACCGCACTGGCAACTTGATAATCGATGCCCAGTGTTTCTTGGTTTTCAAGTTGCTTGGCGTACTCAATGAATATCTCTGAAATGTCGATGGCTTCCATTCGGGCTCCACGCTTTGCTAGGAGTCGTGTATTATGACCTTCGCCACAGCCGATATCTAAACCCTGGAGTGATTTAACATCTGGTAACCTATCGAAGAAAGCCGGTGTGTTGAGGTAATCTCGATAGATATCGCAACCGGAGCGGGCCAATCTCGTCCATGTGCTGGCATTTGCGTCCCAATAGCGGCCGACTTCCTTATGGTCCATCAACATATCTTTCTTTGATCAATCTAGCTATCATAAGTTAACTAAAGTTTAAGCAATAAAATTAACCTAGTAAATATCCTGTAAAATCAATTGTTTCCTGTTGGTTACTACGGTAAGTAATCGGTTTAGGATCTAACCAATTGACAAGATGACCCTTGAGAGAATAGGCAAACAGGTGATTCCCTGTTGGGTTATAGTGACCGATAAAGTAGCGACTAAAATAATCGTCTATTGACAGGCGAAAACTTCGGTAATCTTCTGCATGAACAAGGTTCATATCAAAATGCTGAATGCTCTCACCTACGAGAAAATCAACGATTTCTTGGTCGTATCGTTTATGACCTTCTATTAACTGTCGAACGACTCTCGGGCATAGTGTAATGACCATCATCTTCTTTTGATGATTCTGACAATAGTTTAAGGTTTGTTTTACAATGTATTTAGTAGCGGAGAAGCCGTAAGCGTCCCGTAGCTTGCTGATTGATGCTTTTAACTTCTTGCTGTTGCTTCTGTCGATGGTAGATACTCCCAACACTTCAGCTAAAATATTAAGACTTTCGGAATCGAGTGTGTCGAAATCGACGTAGTCAAAAAGGCTTAACTGTAGCATCAAATCGTCTTTTGTAGCCTCCAACATAAAGTCTGAATCGGTCATCTGATAGAGGTCTTCCTGCATTGAAATCAGCGAGTTTTTTTCAACAAAATTTCCAGTATTAAGATCTATTTCAAGATTAGCCCAGAAATTCCCGTGAAACATCCGTCCACCGGCGTGATCCCACCAGCGATGGATTAAGATATGCCGACACCGCAACAGGCTGCGATAGTGATCGTCTCCCCAGATATAAAGGATGATGTATTCGGCTCCGTTATCAGTGGCTTCCGTTCGCAACATGCGGCGATAGGCTTGGTAGACTCCATATCCGCCAACACCGAAATTCTGAATCGGTTCCCCTAAATGTGCGGCCAGATACTCTTGCCAGGTTTCGCCATCACTAACCTGATGACATTGGGTAAAGCTATTACCGTAGGTGTTTATTCTACATGAACGGTCAGAATAAGCGTAAGCCGATCTTCGCCCGTTAGCCTGCACTGTGGAGATAGTGTAACTGCTGTCGATACCATCTTTCGGCATATCGTTACCCAGAATATATCCAAGTTCTGAATCGAACTGCGCCCAGGTAGGTTGATTGGGATCTAAAAAGGTATCAATATCAACCCGGGTGATGGCGCTTTCCCGAATGTATTGTTCGAAGGAAATCATATATGCTTTTTTCTGGATATGAACCCGTTATTAATCTAGGTGTTAATCGTGGCATCAATTGACGATTAGCTGTTATCTTCCGGATAGTCGATAGCCCAACTGCCTCCAGCCACTTGATTATCGGGCGACTTTTGCCAGAAGGATAAGAACTCCTCACTAGCTTGATAGTGCGTCAGATGAGAAATAAATAGGCTATGCAGTTCATTCACAATCAGTTCATTTTGATCGGCGATATCATTTGTGGCTAACGGATCGACACCAAGTTCGTACAGCTCAGGCTTTCCATAAGCTCCAACTGGCGCGTATCCCCACCGGTCAGTGACTAAAAATGGAGTTGTGGATCGTCTGGGTGGCATTGAATCTGGTGATTTCAAGTGACAGCCGCTTACCGCATGGTCTCGATGCTTACCTTTTCCCTGCAACAGATTATCTGCGAAGGAAATGCCATCAAACGGTTTGAGAGGATTAATCTCTAGGTTGGCGAGATCGCATAGTGTTGGAAGGAGATCAATTGGTTGCACAATCGCTTCCAATCGATTGCCAGATGGGATGTCCCCACCAGCAACCATCAATATGGCATGGCCAATCTCTGGATAGATGGGCCAGTATCTGATGTCTTCGGCAGTAATGTTGGATTTGCCCGTTTGTCCGTGTTCGCCAATCGACATGCCGTGATCCGACATAACCATTACGATGGTATTGTCCCAGATTTCCAGATCGTCTATCTTTTGAAGGACGCGCCCGATGGCACGGTCTACCAGTTCTGATTCCGCTGCGTAGTGTGCCCACAGGTTTTGTAGTTCCTCTGCCGTATAGGCGGAGGAAGGACCATAGTTGGGATGCATCATCGGTGGACCATCATAGTGATTATGGTATCGACGAACCAGATATTCCGGTGGATCCCAAGGTTCATGCGGATCAAAGAAGTCAACCCATAAAAAGAAGGGGTCTGCTTGGCTATTTTCTTCCAACCACCGAATAGTTGTGGATGATGTCTTAGCCGAAAATGTATCTGCCTCACAGCGATAGTATCGGTTGGTCCACCGGTGAGTATCAACTAGTGAATGACCTCGGAACATTGGGTGAGTGCGAGTTTTTTTAGCTGGCGTAACGGTTTTAATTGGATCATTTAAATGAAGTAATGGTTTATCTCCTTCCTGTCCACGATGTTGAAAGGCGGCATCAAAATCATGTTGAAACCGCGAATTAAAAAGGTGTGGGCAGTCAACAATGAGTTGAGTCGCATAACCAGCTTGGCCAATTAGTTTGGCGATATGGTTTGGCCCACTGACATCTATCGGTTGCCAACCATAGTGTGGCCAACCAAGAACACCAGTAGCAAAATCAGTACGGTGCGGAATAGTGGGGAAACTTCCCATATAGAATTTTTCAACGGAAGTTGCCCGTTCTTCCGCGAATTTGTCTAGTTCGGGTGTACGAACTGGACGTTCAGCTAGATTTCTTAAATTGTCATATCGAAAGGTGTCGGTAATCATGACAATAACATTTTTCATCTCTGCTCGTTCCTCCCTAGATGTTTTTGGGAAAATAAAAAAGCCTTGTCTAACCAAACATGTTATTGGTTTGCTGCACGCCAGAATCTAGATCGATCTCCACTTGTTTCTGCAAGCGGTTATTGGTCAGAAAATTCCCGCTACCGGTTCCGGTCCATTGCACAGCAAATTCTGTTTTGGGTTCTTTTCTGGTATCAAGGATGTTGCAGCCGCTTACAATAACATCCTTCGATTTGTCGACATAGATACCGTTTGGATAGCCATCCAGTATCTGGCAACCATTTACATTTATCCGTTGACAATTTATGATTTCTAATAATCCATTCCGGATAATTGGTTTGGATTCAGGAACCGTGTGTTGACCGCTTTGACAGTCTTGAATAATTGACCCGTTGAATATGCAATTATAGCTGTCGGTCAAACGAATACCGGTGCAGAGTTGATTGGGTTCATAATCCGGATTATGGTCGAAAGTGTTCTGGCCAATAACAATATTTCGTGATCCGTCTACTTGCAAATTACGGTGGTGTCCACTGTAAATGATATTTCCACTGACAACGACTCCGCGACAGGCAATCAGGTTGACATTTGTTTCCTGACTACCAATCAGGTTACCTGAAATAGCAAACATTCCGGCTTTATGATTTTTCTCTGGATGATGACCAATCATCAGGATATTGGCGCCACCAGGGCTATACTTGGCTTGAACAGTGTTACTGACAATACTACCCTCCCGAACTGACGAGCGATCTTGACTGGAATCGATCCAGATATCGGCCGAAATATCAGCCTTTACATCGTAGTTGTATTCGATGTCGTTACCAGTAATATGTAAATTCCGGATTTCCGAATTAACGACCTTGATACCTCCCTGTAAGCAGTAACTAATGTGCGAATTAGCGATGATGACTTGATGAAGGTTCACAGAGTCCAGAAAAACACCAACACCCCGGTTATGATAGATATGGCATTGCGATATCAGTACATTTCTGGCATGCCGACGAATATGGATTCCATTTCGTAACTCGCGCAGCAATATTCCAACCAAAGTTGATTGCATGGTTCCTTCAATCCAAAAACCATCTGCGTCTGGATGCTTGCCTTCAATTTCAAGGTGTTGAACGGTTGGCATCCTTTGGCTGGCCCATATCTCGGGACTGAAACTAGCAGGATCAGCCGATTGATGGTGCTCTCCAATCAGATGAAAAGCCGGACCTGCTCCAGCCATTAGAATCTTGGTGCTTCCTCCACACCCGTTAATTGAGAATCGGCCTGTTTGATCTAGCCGAATCGGAATTGTCCTTGTGATGAGATAATTACCGGATGAAAATTGGAGAGTGCCATCGCCTGCATC
>JYMV01046230.1_pt1 | contig 10543 bp, 6 predicted proteins | sample 338911 | NCBI WGS metagenome assembly JYMV01 (sample SAMN03354496, study PRJNA234377) | hydrothermal vent metagenome | biome: Deep sea; feature: Hydrothermal plumes at the Eastern Lau Spreading Center, Western Pacific Ocean; material: Seawater | place: Tonga | collected 2009 | depth 2000 m m
TGCCGTCGCTGCAGGCCTGTGTGCGGCAGCACTGGGTTCAGATACCGGCGGTTCCGTGCGATTACCTTCTGCTTTTTGTGGGATCACGGGGCTTAAGCCCACGTTCGGCCGGGTATCAAACTACGGTGTAATGCCACTTTCCACCTCACTTGACACGGTTGGCCCGATGGCTCGGTGCGTAGAAGACGTCGCCTTAATTTACGCCGCAATTCGAGGACCAGACCCCAAGCATCCGCCGACTTTACAGCCAGTGTTGGATAAGCCGATGGCCCACCTTCGAGAAGGGATTTCCGGAATGCGCCTCGGGGTACTGCCAGATGAAGAAAGAGAAGAACTATCCAGCGTTGTCAACGACGCCTATGAACGGTCTTTGGGTGTGATCAAGGATCTCGGCGCAAAAGTCGTAATCCGCGGGCTCCCTCATCTGTTTGAAACCTACCGAAACATGTCGTCAGTCATCATTAGCGCCGAAGGTTACTCGCACACTGCCGGCCTGGTAGACCAGCATGAACTTCCAATCGGGAGCGCTGTCCGCAAACGAATGCTGTACGGGAAATCCTGCTCGGCAAAACAATACCTAGACGCTTTACGTCAAATGGATCTCTGGAGAAAAGAGTTTGCTGCGCAGATGGGCGATATTGATGCATTGGTCACGCCAACCACAACTGACTGTGCTATTCCTACTGACGAAGTCAACGAGCAGACTCTTCCTGCGCATTTTACCCGGGCGACCAATGTGCTGGGACTCTGCGCGCTGGCAATACCTAGCGCCCATTCGACCAACGATCTGCCGATATCAATGTGCATTCACGGACATCCTTTTCACGAGTCCCATACCCTTAGAATCGGATGGGCACTCGAACAAGCCTTTGATGAAAGCAGCCGCATTCCATCCGGACTCAACGCGGGATGATTGCTACCGCAGAAATTAAAAATCCGTTTACAACAAATTAAAAATCGTAGAAGCGTCGCTGGTTTCAAGGCCCAATCCAACTTCGACATTGAGGTGACTAATCACACCGTCATCAACGATCATCGCGTACCTTTTAGAGCGCAACCCGAAACCCACAGTACGAAGATCCGTCTCTAAGCCCATGGCACGGCTGAATCGACCAGTCCCGTCTGCCACCATTAATACCTTACCTTCAACAACTTGCGTTTTGCCCCAGGCATCCATTACGAAAGGATCATTGACAGAAAGGCAAATGATTTCCTCGACTCCTTTCTTTCGCATCTCCTCTGATTGCCGAACATAGCCCGGGAGATGCTCGCCCGTACAGGTTGGCGTAAACGCGCCCGGTACCGCGAAAAGAACCACTTTTTTACCAGCAAACAACTGATCGGCTCGAAAAGTTTGTGGGTTGCCGTCAACCAATTGATGAACATTCACCCTGGGCACGCGATCTCCAATCAAACGCCGCACACCCAAGTAAGTTATAAATCGTTTCATCTGGTCCACAATCTGGCTGCCCACGGACTGTTTAACGATACGACCTTCGGGATCAATCAAACACAGCCCAGAACGATTCAGCTCTCGTGAAACACCCAGCGTCGCATCCGCAAGATATTGATCTGGATCGCTCAGTACATCAAAGGGGAGTTGGAGACGATCGGCAAACGCTTTGTTGACAGCGGTCGTTTCTCCGCTTACGGCCAGAACAACCACGTTACGAGCGGCAAATTCTAGGTAATTGTCGCGTAACCCGTCCCAATCCTTAACAACATCAGAACCTGGAAACGAACCAATCCACCAGAGAACCACGTGCTGCCCGCGATATTCCTGCGGGCCGGTCATGATCCCCAGTTGATTGCGGAAAAGGTGCTGGGGAACCAGCCTGAATCGTCGGGGAGCAAACATCTAAAAGGTGTTTGAAGGCCCTGGCTTCAGAGCATTCGAATGCACCACCGTAACGCATCATCTATTGCTTGCCGATAAGCCGTTTCCTCGGCCTCGCGTTCGGTACCCTGAGAGGGGGACGCGGGCTGGTCTATTTCAGCCAATCCGAACTGGGTCCTACGGATACCATAACTTGGTAACTCGAACCGACAGAGCACCACCAGCTCGTTTCCTTCTCTCCTGCGATCCCTGACATCGTGTCGCCACTCGCCCGGGTAATGACGGTCCAGCCAGTCCACCGCGTCGATCTCGGCGAGCTCATCTTTATCGAATCTTTTTATTTCCCCGCGCTCACGCGCTGGAGCAACAGAATCGTTCGCCCCCGAATCCGCAGCGCTCTCAGAGCTCGTGCTTGAACGGTTGTACAACGACTCGAGCGCCTGTCGATTGCCCTCGAGCAATTCATCAAATGATTCGGTTAACTCGCGTCCCACAGTTTATCCCGTGGATTAACCCTGCTCTAAAAACCCACCGACGTTGGCGGTGGTCCTTGCCACCATTGTCGAAACTGGTTGTCCGCTTCCGCGGCAAGCCCTCCCTCCTCAACTAGTGAGGTCAGGTATGCCAGCACGTCGTGCTCCGATTCTACATCGCAGTACTTGGCATCCATGTCAAAAAGGTTTGCTTCATGCGGCCCCTGCGCTCGATCACCTACCCCCTCCCGAACGACCACGGTATAAAACCCGTACTGAAGAGAATCGACAGCTGATGCCCGAACACAGCCGCTGGTTGTACAGCCGGTAATCACGACCGTGTCTACTTCAAGACCCCTGAAATACTTGTCTAGTTCCGTACCAAAAAATGCACTGGCGTATTTCTTGACGATCACCGACTCGCCTTTAAGTGGTGCAATCCGGTCGTCGATTTCAACCAGGTGCGACCCTTGAACAAGAATAGACAGGGACGGCACCTTCTTGATAAACACGCCAGCATCACGGAAATCCGGCTCATAGGCGACCGTCGTATAGACTACGGGCAGGTAGCCATTACGGAACTTTGTCAACAACCGGGCAGTCACCTCAACCTGTTGATCGAAATCCCCTCCCAATGGCGAAGCCGGATCAGTGAATCCATTGCTAAAATCAACAATCAGTAATGCTGGCTTGGCCCCGTAACCGGATCGACTGGCAAAACCTTTCGAGACATATTCTGCTCGAGTCGTTTCATACCAATCGTTCATAAAATAGTCCGCGCAGTTATTGCGATTGAGAATCCAATTACATACGCCCTGATGACGTCGGCCCCACTGATGCACCTGGTGGAGTCCAACGCTGCTTCCACCCGAGTCGAAATGCCCGTACAACTCGATGCAATAAATAAAACAGTATAGCCAGAACGACCAACACAAACACGGACAATAGCCGAGTGCCAAATTCTGCATCGATAACAGAACCGTCATTCATCAGATGCACACTTAACATCTCCACAGCTTGTATCGTTGCCCCGGCGAACAGTATCACCGCTGCCAGAACAGCGATCTGCAAGGTATCGAATACAAGGTCCTGAGCATTAGACTCCCCAACACCCCCAAAAATACTCTTTCGAAAAGATTGCCAGTGAGCCAGTGCGTAACTAATGACTGCTACCAATGATGCAAACCAGAACAAAATGTTCGAGAAATGTATCCTCGGTATGTTATCTATCAGATACTGCTCGAACGGCTGATAAAACAATAAGACGATTATTAGAATCACAATTACGACTAACGCGATCCACGGCCGCGGTCTCTGCCATCGACTCTTGGCGTCTTCCATCAGGTTTTAACTCCTCACGATACCGACAATGGCTTAATTAATGATTGAATTGCCCGGTTGGCAGCAATGCGATTGTGAATCATAGTTCAGCAACTCTGGAATGCCAAATATGAATTACCCGTCTTTCCTGAGATCAGCAGTTGATTCCCTCTACGACCGGCATCTCGTTCAACTACATACCTCGATCCAGGCTCTTCCAGCCCGTCAGGATCTATTGTAGATTTACTGCATTGTACTGATTCCCGATTTCTAGAAACAAGGACCGCGAATCTGGCCCAGTCCACACTGGGCCAGCAGCCCGGGAGATTAAAACAGTAATGCCTATTCGCCTCGGTATTGACGTTGGCGGAACGTTTACGGACCTTTTTCTGTTGAACGAGACACAGAAAACGGTCCATCTCGTCAAGACACCCTCTACTCCCAACGACCACGCCGCCGGCATTCTAAAAGGCTTTCAGGATCTTCTGGCCGAAGCTGAAATACCCGCCGGCGATATCGACTCCATACTGCACGGCACCAGCCTGCCAACCAATGTTGTGCTGGAGCGGAAAGGGGCCAGAGTCGGCCTGCTGGTCACTGAGAATTTCGAGCAAGTGTTGCACCTTGCACGCTCTCAAACACCCAGCCCTTTGAATGGCTGGATGGCCATGCAGAAACCTGATCTTCCCTGTGACCTTGAATTGACGCGTGGCATACCAGAAAGAATGAATGCTCGTGGAGAAATCGTTCAGCCGATGAACGAAGCACGAGCTCTGGAATTGATCGATGAAGTTGTTAGCAAAGGCGTGGAATCAATCACGATTTCACTTCTGCACTCGTACGTGAATCCTAAGCATGAACAGACACTGCGAGACATCGTTAGGAGTCGTTATCCCGATTTGCCTGTCTTTATTTCGTCGGAAACACATCCGGAAACCCACGAGTATGAAAGAACTTTGGTCACTGCCATTAATGCTTACGTGCAACCCCGTATGAAGGAGTACCTGAAGAATCTGCAGCAGGAATTCGAAGGTATGCAGTGCTCACCAACATTTCACATTTTTCGCTCCGATGGCGGACTTATGGGGATCGATCACGCTATAGAGTCTCCTGTTAACTCCGTGCGATCCGGCCCCGCAGGCGGTGCATGTGGCGCGGCATTCGTATCCGTTAACTCAGGTTATTCGAACGCAGTTGGATTCGACATGGGGGGCACCTCGACCGACATCTGCCTTATCCAAGAAGGTTGCCCAGGCGCATCACCAGATACATCGCTTGGGAAATTTCCAATCGAAATTCCGTCGGTCGAGGTGTACAGCATCGGCGCTGGAGGTGGATCGGTGGCTCATGTCTCAATAACCGGGGCGCTGCAGGTTGGGCCGGAAAGTGCCGACGCGGTTCCTGGACCTGCCTGTTACGCTAAGGGTGGCACTGCCGCCACCGTGACTGATGCAAACCTGGTGCTGGGTCGTCTGCCCTCAGAACTGTCAGGCGGAAAGATCTTGCTTGATACAAAATTGGCCGAACAAGCTATTGGGCAACTCGCTCACCAGTTGGAGCTGGATCTCCTTGAAACCGCGCAGGCTATCGTCGATGTTACAAATGAAAACATTTCTGGCGCCCTACGTCTAGCCGCGGCCCGGAAGGGATCCGATCTCAAAAATTTCAGCCTGATAGCTTATGGCGGAGCGGGGCCATTGCATGGCAATGCTTTGGCCGTACTCGGCCAGTGTTACCCAGTCATCGTACCCCCGACCCCAGGCGTGCTGTCGGCCTTTGGATTCTTGTGCTCTAGCATTCGAAATGAAGTGACCAAAACGTTCATCCGGAATCTCGATGTTGCAGCCATTGATGATATTAGGAACAGCATGTTCCAGTTGACCCGCCATATTAAGGACTGGCTGTCCGAGGAAGGTGTCGCATCAGCAGATCAGAATCTGGAATATACAATTGACATTCAGTATCGCCGAAAAAATGATCAACTTACGTTAATGTTTCGGCCCGATAAGATGGACGAAGCAGCCGTACAAGATCTCATGACCCAGTTCGAAACGGGGTATGAACAGCGTTACGGGGTTAAGGTCGATGCGCCTATGGAAATCGTCAAATTGCGCGTCCTAGGTACAGCAAAAGTAGAACAACCAAAGATGCCGAGTTCGGTCTCGCATGATCGGGGTGCGAGCGCTGCCCTCGCCGGAGAGAAGAGGATCTACATTGAAGGTGAGAATTTTAACGTGCACGTCTACGATCGATCATTGCTGTCTGCTGGCAATGAGATCACTGGGCCTGCCCTCGTTACCCAAAGAGATTCCACCACGCTCATTCACCCTGACCACTCGGGTAGAATCGACGACCACCTAAATCTTCTCATAGAAACTACAAACTAGGCTGGACGATCGAAAATCATCGTAGGAAAAATCGTGAGCAACAAACCGATATCACTGGACGATCTGGTCAAAGCGAACAAAACGCAGTTCGACACGATTTTCTCCAAACAAATGGATGAATCCGACCTTCGGGACACAACTCAGGCGTCCGGTGGGCAAGAAAAGTCGAGTGGTATTCCCATTGAAGAGGAACTGACCGAGCCTTCCCAGAACATCAGCGGGATACTGACCCAACGTTACGGTGAAAACTGGTCCCACGAGATTGTTGAGCACAGCGTAGAAAATAACGAGGTTCGGGTACGGTGCAAACTGACCGTCAACGATGTCACCCACGTGCAATTCGGGACGGCCAGAAACACCGGCAACATCGGTATTGCGCTGCAAAGAGCAACTGAGAATGCCCTCGCACGCTGTTATCGGGAGCTGGTACCTGACCTGGAAGTAGAAACAGATGATCCCCACGTTTCTCCGCTCTCACGGATCAGGGAGATATCTTCGGGGCCGACCCAGGCCCGACGCCTTCGCGCGATCTCTCGTTCCCAAATGGCTCGCCAGAAACGCCGAGACAAGGGAATTGATACGATCACACTCGACCTCATTGAAAACGCACTGAAGAATGCCCTTCAAGAGATGGATGCCGTGCTCTTGCGGTCGGCTATATCACCAGCTATACGGGAACAGCGTGATGAGTCCTCGATGATTACCGACCATAAAGGGCGCATGGTCGCTGGGCAGTTTGGGTCATACATTGCTGAAATGCTTCGCGAGAACTCATTTGATTTCTCGCCGGGAGACGTAATTCTTCAGAGCGATCCATACAAGTGTAGTGGAGCTGTCAGCCATATCAACGATTGGATTGTTCTGGTGCCGATCTTTCATGAGGGCACGCTGGTTGGCTTCAGCTCCATGTTCGGTCACATAGTTGACGTTGGCGGACCCGTAGCAGGCAGTATGTCAGTTGCCGCGAGTTCTATTTTCGGGGAAGGGTTAAAGATTCCACCCATAAAGATTTACGACCAAGGCAATATCAACCAGGCAGCGCTTGATCTGGTTTTGAACAACACCCGCACACCAGAAATGAACTCCCGCGATCTGATGGCCATCGTTGCTGGGAGCCGGGCAGGCGAAGCCCGGGTGCTCGAACTCTGTGATCGTTTTGGAAGGCAGACGTATCTCCAAGTCTGTGAACGGATATTGTCGCGCACCCGCCAGACCATGAAACAACTGATTATTAAAAATCTTCCTACAGAACCACAATCATTCGAGGACTTCGTTGATGACGACGGTTGTGGCAATGGGCCATTCAAGATGAAGCTTACTGTCTGGAGGGAAGAGGACAACGCTTACTTTGACTGGACGGGTACATCTGATCAAGCACCGGGGGCTATCAATTGCTACCTTCATGAAGGCATGTTCAAGATGTTCGTTGGAGCCTACATGATGACCTTTGAGCCACAGATTCTGCTTAACGAAGGTTTCTACGACCTAATTCATGTCACTATGCCTAAAGGGTCCCTCGTGCAACCTAAATTTCCGGCCGCGCTTGGGGGTCGAGCTCAGGTTCTCGCTCGCCAGTTCGATGTCCTGGCCGGATTACTCGCCCACCACGACCCGGAAACTTCAGCGGCTGCCGGATATGGGACCCGACCCCAATTTCACTACTCAGGGGTTGACGAGGAGGGGAACGCGCTCCGATTTTCGGAGATTCTGTTCGGCGGTATTCCGGGTCGACCCGTGGGAGATGGAATTGACGGGCATTCCTTGTCTCCGACTGTGAAAAATATTCCGACGGAAACCCTCGAGAACGATTACCCCATTGTCATAGAACGCTACGCCAGTGTCTGTGACTCCGGTGGTGCGGGCAAACATCGAGGGGGTAATGGCTTAGAAAAAGTCTATAGGCTTCTGGAGCCGGGCGAGATTTCTATACAGGATGACCGTCACCGCACCCAACCTTGGGGATTACTCGGGGGAAAACCCGGGACTTGCTCGGAAAAATGGATCATCCATAAAGACGGCGCCCGGAAACCGCTGCCGTCAAAAGTCGACCAGGTACCGGTCTATCCGGGCGATAGAATTATCTTCAGAACCGCGGGGGCTGGAGGCTGGGGAGACCCGCTGGAACGCGACGCTGAGGCAGTCTGCCGTGATGTAGCGCGACGACTGGTCAGTGTTAAATCGGCAGAAGACGACTATGGGGTTATCATCAACCGAAACACCTTGATGATCGATCTCAGGAGCACGGAGGAACTACGACAGCGAATGAAAAGCACCCGAGCGCCTTTAGGCCTTTTTGACTTTGGCAAGAACATTACAGGAGAATGGAGCAGAGACAGTTTACCCTTGCCAGTGGCCTGGACAGATACCGATCGGATGCTGAATCGAGTTTGAAGACGTGGGATCCGTTGCCCCATAGCCCAACTTATCAATACTGGGAAATTTACTGATGTCAATAGAAACTCTAATCACACTGTTCATTCTGGTCATCATTGCCATCGCTATTATCTGGATCGTGTCGGTCTGGGTTTACAAAAGAGCGCCGGCAAACCGAGGCTTCATTCGTACCGGCTTAGGCGGAACCAAAGTCTGTCTGGGGAAAGGCGCCCTGGTGCTGCCTGTGTTCCACGAAGTAACCTGGGTTTCCCTCGAAACCATTAAATTGATTGTCAGTCGCTCTCGTGACCAAGGCATCCTGACTTCCGACAAGATTCGGGTGGATGTCATTGCTGAACTCTATGCCCACGTCGGTCACACGACAGACGACCTTTTGATCGCAGGCCGAAGCCTCGGTGAAAAGACGTTTGACCCCGACAGCATCCGGGATTTATTGGAGGCCAAAATTATAAGTGCGCTTCGAAGTTACTCTGCTACGAAGACCTTGAATGAACTGCACGAAAACCGGGATCTGTTCGCAAATGAAATAAAAAACCAGGTGCTTGAAAGTTTCAGTTCAAATGGGTTAACCCTCGAGGAGGTCACAATCGTCACGCTCGAGCAAACTGGCAAAGAGTACTTCAAAACGGACAACGTCTTTGACGCGGAAGGCCTGAAGATCATCACTGAGATTACTTCCGAGGCAAAACGCAAAGTCCACGATACCGAGAAAAAGACCAGTATTGCGATACGGCAGAAGGAACTGGACACTCAGCTCGAGTTGCTTGAGATCGAAAGACAGGAAGCATTTGCCAGAGCCAGCCAGGACAAGAACGTCTCCAACGAACAAGCTCTTCAGGTTGGATCGAAACAACGCTATGTCCTGGACCAGAAATTGGCTGTGGAACAAAAAGAAATCGAAAATGAGCAGTTGTTGGAACAACGACGAACAGAACGGGACATCTCTATTATCGACGAAGCCCGCAAACGAGAATTGTCCGAAATTGAGAAAACTCGAATCGTCGAGGAACAAAGACGTGACCGAGAAATCGTGCTGATCGGAAAAGCTAAAGAAGAGGAGCTCGCCAACATTCAGAAAATTCTGGCATTGGAGAAAGCCGAAAAGGATCGCCAAATCGATCTCCTGGAGAAATCGAAGCAGGAGGAGCTCGCGCAGATCGAACACGATCTGTCACTTGACGAAGCGAGAAAGAACAAAGAAGTGGACCTTATTTCCTATGCGCGAGAACGCGAGGAAGCAGAGATCCAGCGCCAAACTGAAATTTCCGCAAAGGAGGAACAAGCCCGCGAGGACAGAAACAAATCAACCGAGGCAGTACGTTTATCCATTGAATTTACCAAACTGCAAACCCGGCTGGCCTTACTGAATCTGGAGAAAGATGATGCCTTTGCGACCGCGGCCCAAGAAAAGGAGGTTTCCTCAGAGCAGGCGCGGATTCTGGGTGAAAAGCAGCGCTTTCTTATTGACGAAAGATGGAAAGTTGAGGAGGAAGAGATCAATAAGGAACTCGACCTAGAAAAAGCCAAGATCGAAAAAGAAGCCGCGATTGTAACTGAGTCCCAGAAAACAGAAGCGGCAGAAGTGCAACGTTCTCTCGCAAGACAATCGGAGGAGCGCGACCGGGAAATTGCGTTGGCTGCAAAGGAGGCTGAACTGGAACAAGCCCAGGTAAAACGACTTGAAGTCAGCGCAGTTCGCGAGAAAGCTGAGCACGACTCCGAGTCTGTACGTCATGTTGCCGATGCCGAACGCCAGCGAGCTATCGACCTGATCGAGGCCGAGAATAATGCGCAGACCCGACGGGTTGAAGAGGAAAATAAAGCTCAGATATCAAGGATGCACATGCTAGCCCAGGCTGAAGCCAGGAAAGATTCGGCCGAACGTGAAGCACAGGCCATTTTGACGAAGGCCAGTGCCTCGAGTGAAGCCCAGCAGATCGGCGCTGCGGGTATAGAAAAGGAAGCCGCCGCCAAAGGAAGAGCAGAAATGGAAATTGAGACGCTGCGTGTCCAAAATACGCAGCGAATGCTCGAAGCGGAGGCCAGCGGAATTGAAGCCAAGGCAACTGCTCTAAAAAAATACAACGATGCCGCAACGTTCATTGAACTCGCCAAGATGCATATTGAGGCGG
>JYMV01023846.1_pt1 | contig 10542 bp, 8 predicted proteins | sample 338911 | NCBI WGS metagenome assembly JYMV01 (sample SAMN03354496, study PRJNA234377) | hydrothermal vent metagenome | biome: Deep sea; feature: Hydrothermal plumes at the Eastern Lau Spreading Center, Western Pacific Ocean; material: Seawater | place: Tonga | collected 2009 | depth 2000 m m
CGTGAGGGTCGCTAAATTCCCAATTACTACATCACAATTCCCATCTGCCTCATCATCCCTTCTACTACTACTACTCATCACATTATTACTGTCCTTTAAGACCCTAGATGGATGTAAGTATAGATGATGCTTTAGGTTGAAGTGGGGTCGGCAGCGTTTTAGCGCCGACCCTTGGGGGTCAGGATTTACGACCCTAACCACGTCATTCTGCACGGTTCGATCAAAATGGGACATCGTCGCCCTTCCCGCCGACTGGGTCATTGAGTTCCAGGCCGCGGCGCATCCGGACGCCCCCAATTTTGGCGGCGTTGTACCCCCGCTGCCCGAGATCGCGGCCAAATGATGAGGCGTTCATCGATTTGACTGCGCGGCTGTGCCCCTCGCTGTCTGCCCACTTGTGGAAATCTTCCCACAGGTCCCTCACTGGGGTTGAGGAATCAGCCGCCCCGTTGTCTGCGATGCATCTATCTGCCAGCCAACCCCCGACGATGTCCTCCCCTTCCCTGTAGTCTGCTGTGAGTTTCGCCACCGCATCACAACTACCGAGGCCATCCCGCAGGTATGCGGTGGCGCCGGCGACTATCCAAGCGATGACGGCCTCCAGGTTGTCGTTGATTAGTCGTGCTGCGAGGAGACGGTCGATGTCCTTTTCTTCGATCTGAACGAGGAACGGAACTGCCCGGATGCGCCGCCATGTTCCGTAGTCTGTCTCCGCGATTTTGGGAAGCGTGTTACAGAGGAGGTTGAGCTTCCAGGTTGGTCGATATGTAAACGAGTTGACAAATAGGTGGCGCCCCGTCACGGCCTCGCCCCCGGTGACCTCCTTGATGCAGCCTGTGTCGAGTCGTGCTCCCGGCTTCGGCTCCGAAGCCACCACAAACCGGCCGCCCCGCAGCCTGCCAATCTCGCGCTGCTTGGCCTCTTCTGTTGTCGCTGTAGTGAACACAGAGAACTGGCTGGACATGGCGAAGCCACCGCCGAGGGCGGCTGCCAGGACACCCGCCAGCACTGACTTCCCGTTTGATCCCCCCCCGTGCCACAGGAAAAACACCTGTTCATGGCAGAATCCCGTGGCCAAGTAGCCAACCACGCGCTGAACGTAATCGCGCAGCTCAGAATCAGGAAAGATGGTCGTTAGAAAGGTTCCCCAATCGCCAGCCATGGGGTCTGTTTCTGTCAGTTCGACCGGGGCGATGGCGGTGAACCGCATCCCCGGATCGTGCTCGTGTAATTTGCCAGTTTTCAGGTCAACGACGCCATTTCTCAGGTTGAGCAAGTGGGGCTCGGCATCCCACTCGTTGGCGCTGGTCAGCATTATTTCTGAAGCGACGTCCCTTAACCTTCCCATGCCTCCAAGCGAGCTGGCGGCCTTGGCCTCCTTCTTGATGGCGTTGACGATGTCCTCTGATTGCTTTTTATCTGTGTTGTTCTTCGCGGCCTTGGCCTCATACGCCTTGGCTTCTTTCCGAAGGGCCCGCGACACATCAAGGCTGATCTCATGGCTGGGTTTCGCGTCGATCCCCCACGAGCGGCCATCCCAGCCCAGCCAGCCCGGCTTTCCGCCAACGTCCGGGCAGAACGCCAGCCGGCCCTCTGCCAACTTTGCAAACCGCCGAGCAAGCCAAACACCAGCCAGGCCCTCCCCTGCGCTGGCGTCTGGTATTTCTATCGCCTCGGGGTTCAGCCCTTCATCTGTCTGGAGTTGCTCGAGCAGAAACCCGGCGGCCAGGTGGTCGCTCAGGTCCGCTTTCGGTTGGTCAACCGCCGGCACCATGACTCTAGCTCTGATGCCCATCGACCCGAGAATGCGTTGTGCCTTCCTCGCGTGGTCGAGCCCTGCCGCGTCTCGGTCTGCGACCACCACCACCTCTGAAAACCTGGCCAGCGGCTTCAGGATGTCGGCGTCGATGTGGCCGGCGCCGCCGGCGTTGGTTGTCGCCGGCACCCCTTGCCCGAGGAGTGCGAGGGCGTCCTTCTCCCCTTCCACGAGGTAACAGGTCTGATGGGTTTCTGCCATCTCGATCAGCGTATGTAGTTTGAAAAGGACACGACGCGCCCCGCGCAGGTTCCATTGCCATCCCCCCCCAGCGGCTGGCTGCCGCTGCCGGAATGTCTTCGGGTGGTACCTGACCACCTGGAATAACATTCGCCCATCCTCGTCGGTGTAGTCGTACTCCGCGACAATTTGGGCGCGCCGTGTTTTTCTGGAGTTATCGCCGGGGAACAGGTCTGCCGGCTTCATCCCCAGCGCGGCCACCACGTCCAGGAATGTACAGTTCGCATGGCAGTTGAGGAGGACCTTGCCGTCATCCGCTGTCGCCACTGCCAGCGATTGATTGTTGTCTTCATGCGCGGGGCATTTGGCCTCCCAGCCATTTGGGGTCTCGCGGACCCCTTCCAACCTGTCCAGGACCGTATCGACGGGTGAGGTCGTCCTCACTGGACAACCTCACCCGTCTCGATGTCCACTTTTGTGGCCTCGACCGGGTGCATCGGCTGGTCACCGGCGTCCTCAACCTCGACGGGGACCAGGGTAATGACCTCGCCGCTGGGTTGTGGTTCGGTCTCCAGTGCCGCTTCATCTCCGTCTGGAATGCCGATGCCGTATGCTAGGCGGGCTGCCTGGCAATAGGCCCGCTGCCGCAGCATCCGATGTGGCATCTGGTTCCATGGGTTTGTCGGTTTCTGGCACTCGGTCAGGTACTCCCTGACGCTGATAGGGTGATCGAACCCCTTGCGGAAGATGTTGCAGACCACCGCCTCGAGTTTTCCATCGCTGGACAGCTCGACATCAAACGTGATTCCGTTGAAGTCCTCCTGCCGATTGACAATGGAGACCCACCCATCGAAGCCTATATAGGGGCTGACCTTCCCACCTTGGCGGAAGAAGTTTATCTCCTTGGTCATTGGGTTCAGGTTGTAGTGTCTCGCCAGGACCAGCGCGGCGGCCACCTCGTTCTCTGTCCATGCCGCTTCTCGGGGTCCAGCCCGAAAGACAGAGTCCTTCAATAGCGTCCTCGTGCGCTCAAGGTCCAAGCCCACGCGGTCTGCCAATGGTTGTATCAACTGGGGCGACAAGACCCCCATCGCGGGATCACTCTGCGGCTCCTTCTTCTTCGCTGCCATGCTCTCCTCCAATCAGGTCATCCACCTCTGATCTGGGGTATAGAATCCCCGTCATTCCGTCTATCTTCATCGCGCTGAATGGAAGGGTGCCCTTCTTGCGTTTTCTCCTGATGGTGTCTTCGCTAACGCGCAGGACGCGGGCCACCTCTGCTGTGGTGTAAAAGGCGATGCGTGGGTCTGTCATTGTTCCCTTCGCGCGAATTTGCAGGTAGCGAAGAACTCACACCATTTGGAAGAACACCGCCAGGAACCTTCTGCCGCCGGCAGGAATGTGCCCGCCTCGATTCCTTTGTCTGCTGCTACCAGCTTGGCCATCAATGCGTGGTACTGTTGCGAGGTTCGCATTGTCTCGATGTGTTTGTGTTTCCAGCCCTTTACTCGGTTGATCAGGTTTGCGACCCACATTCTAGATGGGAACTCCCCGTACCGGGCGCGGAAGAGCAGCCCGTAAATGGTTAATTGGTCTGCTGCGTCTGCCTTGGCTTGGTTCCATGCGGCTTTGCCTGTTTTCAGGTCCCCGACCCCGAGGGCGTCAGCAACATCGAGTATCCCGGCCAGTTCATAGATGGCGCCATCCGGGCCGGCGACCCTGGCGATGATATGCTCCTCGGCTGCGACGGGCTTAACGTCAGGGGATACCTCGTCGTGGTAGGTGCCAGCGCCAGCGGCGCATGAGTCTTTGCCCTTGTCGATTTCAGGCGGTGTGGCGCCGAAGTCGTGGGTGTCCGCATCTCGTTCGTAGGATTCGACCGCGACCTCGACCAGCTCGCCACGTTGGATCCCGTTAAAGGTCTCGGGGTTCTCGATTTTCTGGTCATTGTCTGCCTGGGCGCCGGCGTGAATAGCCGACCCGATAGCCAGCGAGATGTTGCTGGTGTAGACGCGCTCGCCTTCTATGTATCTGCGGCGGTAGCGCTCACCGCATTCCAGATAGGAACGCAGCCGGCTTGGATAGTATCTCTGGATGGTCCATTCCCCTGTTCGCTCGGCGGTTGATCCCCCCCTCGGGATGTCTGCCTGTTTTCTAGCAGGTTCAGCCGCCGGTGTCCACTGTCAGGGATTAGCGGGGGTTTGTGGGGATTAACCCCCACCTAGCCGCCAGCCGGTTGCACCCCTCGCTGTCCCGTTTTTGCACCTGGCTTGCACCCAGTTTGCACCCGGCGGGGTCGTTTTTGCACCCAGGACGGCCGGCGCCGGGCCATTGTCCTCCCCACATCACCTCGCCTCACCCCACATCCAGACAACGGCCACCCCTCCAGGGGAGCTTTCGGGTCCAAACGGGTGCAAACCGGGTGCAAACAGGGCGAAAACGGCAGCGCAATAACTCGAACACTTTCAAGGGCTTACGTAAATCCTGGGTGCAAACGGGTGCAAACAGGGTGCAAACGTAAAAAGTCACAAATCCTAATACTATAATGACTTATCTCTCTTCTAGGTGCAAAAACCGACAATTTAAGGAAAAGTATCGTCAGCAAAAAGAGATGAGGAGATGGCTGTAATAGAAAAGGTTTCCGGGGATTTCGCGTTTTTTGCACCCAGGATGGCCCTACCCCGCGGGGTTGAACTCCCCGCCATTCGATGCTGCCAGATCGATGAGAAAGGCGGCCCCGCTCGATCCGACGTTTACCCCTATGGTATTAATTCGCTGGTTGTCCCAGTTCGCGGCGCTGATGGTCTGGATTGCCTCCTCTGCATTTGATTCAAAGTTGCAATATGGCTCGCCGTCGCTGAGGAGCAGAATCACCTTCTCCCTGCGGGTGCTGGTTCTGTTGAGCTCCAGAGACCTCAGCATGCCCTCAATAACGCAGGTCCCCCCGTTGGGTGTGATGCCTGCGGCCCATGCCAGGGCTGCGGCCTTGTTCATTGGTGTGGCTCGAGCGCTGCGATGTTGCCAGGCGAGCGGGCTGCCGTCGCTCCAGAATAAGATGCCGAAATCCGCAAGGCTTGAAAGCTGCCCGACCGCAGATGCCAGCTCCTCTTGCAGTACGGGCCATCGGCCATCCCACATCATCGACCCGGACCTGTCTAGGGACCAGCAGAAGGCATCGCCCTCGTAGGCGTAGCCGTAGAATACAATGGTCTCCGGGGCGTCCTCGTCATCCTCATCGCCGCCGGCGCCGCCAGATGGGAGGTCGAGCGGGTTCTGGTCTGCCGAAGGTCCACCGCCGACAACTACAGCGATGCAGGTGACCGCAAAAAACAGAACCAGGGAAAGGGAGTTCATCATCGTGGCTGCCTCATTTCTTAAGGTGGGGGGGGGCACCTGGAAGCCGGCACCCCCCCCCGAATGAGAGGGCGGTCACCCCTCATGGTCAGTTGGACTTGGCCGCCAGGCCGTGGTCATGCACCGCTCGGCCTAGAATGTAAGCCAGGAGCGCGGTTGATACCTTCTCTGCCGTTTCCGCATCAATGAATGCCGGCGACAGCAACGCAACCAGGACGAGCGCGGCCAGCGCTTGCGCCTTCCTGCTGGTCAGAACATCAGCGAGTAGGTTCATTGGATTTCCCCTTTTTTCTTCATGTGAGAGTAAACAGCGGCACCCGACAGGAGCCCGCTAAGAGCCCAGCCGACGACCGGCGGGAGCGCCGGCGTGGCGAGGGCGATGGCATCAACGACTTGCTCGCCTTCGGTGTCGGGACCGGGGCCCCCGACCTCGACCCCCGACGCTGCGGCGCCGACCTCATCGATGAACGGCGCCAGACCCTGGCAACCCACAAGGGTCACCAGCGCTAAAGCGTATAGAATCCGCATTACGGCTTCTCCTTTCTGCGGCAGCCCGTTATGGCCTGCCTGACTTCAGACCTCAACTCTGACACCCGCTCGACCAATTGCGTTGTCACCTGGGTGGTGTTTCGCAGGGCATGATTAGTCTGGCGGATGGCTTCTTCGATTGATGCCATTGTTTTCCACTCGAGGAATCCAGGGGTTCCATTGGTGCCGTTTTTCATCTTAGTGAACAGCGGCATCAATTCCCGCAGAAGCAAGATGACGATGATGGTTGCAAGGCCCAGCTCGCTGACGTACTCGGGCATTCTCCCCCCTTAACTTCCAGCAGATGTTCCGAATGACAATTGCCCGCCGTTATCGACCAGGAGGTAATACTTCCCTGAGGTCGGTAACCCCCCCGATGGCAGCGTCAAGCTATAGCCAGCCGCTGAACCGGGAGCCGTGATGCTGATGCTGCTGGTTGACGTGTTGAACAGGATGCCAACGGCGCTGTTGAATGTCAGCGTTCCCGACATTGTCGCCGCCGCCAGCGTTGATGTTGTGATCGTTGGAGAAACTCCCCGGGCGATGCTCCCCGTCCCTGTTGTTGTGTTACCCAGCACGGTGACGGTCCCGGTTGCGTCTGGCATCGTCCATGTGCGGACTGCTGTGAGCGTGGCGGTTGTTATGGCTGAGTCGTTCACGCCTCTGTCGAAACAGAAATCCCCATCCACTTTGATGTCATGCGTGTTTAATGTTCCGGTGGCTAAAAATGATGTTACTCGGCTTGCTACCGGGCTGGTGAAAGTCCAGCTACCCACAACGTTGACGGTCCCACTGACGTCTGGATGTTTGTTCGCGTCATAGTTGAGCAGCCCGTTGTGGTCTATTTCACTGGCGACCGTGGCGATGGTGATGTCGTCGGGACTTGCCGAGCCCGTGATGTTGATCCCGGTCCCGTCTGTCATCGTTAATGAATCGGACGATGTGTCCGCGGTTATCTCCACACCGTTGGATGGTGTGATGGTTGTCCAGGCCACGCCAGCGGCAGTGCTGGACCAGACGGGATCTGTTCCGTTGCTGCTTAATACCTGCCCGTTTGTCCCGACCGCTAACCTTCCGAACGTCGATGCGCCGCGTGCAATCAGATCGCCACGGGCGGCAGAGGCCACCGTTAAATCAATAACCTGCAAACCGCTATCACGCCAGACGCTGCCGTCATGCCGCAGGTACTCCCCGTCCACCGCTGCTGTGATCGTGACATCGCTCAGGTCTGGTAATGCGTTGACGCCAGCGCCGAGCGTCTCCCAGGTCAAGCCCCCGGAGCCGTCATTTTTCAGGTATTGATTCGACCCCCCCTGTGCGGCTGGCATCGTTAGCGTGTATGTGGTGGTGATGGATGCCGGCGCCCTGACCGTGATGGACTTGGTGCCTTGTGCCATCACCGGCCCGGTCTGGCTGCCAAGCTGCAGCGCCGGCACCCATGCGCTGTTTCCTGAGTTCCTGATCTTTAGCGTGTCTGTCCCGCCTGTGTCAATCCATGACTGGTACGGAACGGGAGATGACGGGGCCGTCGCGCCCTGGAATGCCGTTGCCACTGAATCAAAGGCTGTATTTATGTCCCCGACTGAAGTCGATAATGGGTCACTCGGTGTGATTGGGTTGTATTCTGGCAAGGCCCCCCCTCTCTAAATGTTACTGCCCGATGTGATGTAGAATTCCTCAAGTACCGGCGACCAGCTGGAACTCGAGACGCTAAACAGTATTTGAAATCTGATATATCCCCACACTGTTATCCATCCCCCAGTGTAATTTCCGCCGATAATGTGCTGGGTTTCCGGGATCTCCTCCCAGTCGCTCCAGTCTGCGTTGTCATAACTGACCTGGTATTTGACCGTGGCTGTGGTTCTCCAGAAGTCTGGGTTTAGGTAACCAGACCAGTGATGGGTTGCGGCTGTGCTGCTCTGCCAATCGTAGTTGATTGGAGCATTCCACCGCTCATTTGATGTCTGACTCCACTGGAGGACATAACCCACGCGCCACTGGGCTGAGCTTCCCATCGTTACGGTTGTGGTCTGGTAATAACAATCGGCCCCGGCGGAAGTTATTTCCAGGTTTCCGGTGGTGCTGTTTCTGGTCATGTTTGACAACGTCCCCGGCCATTGTTGCAGTGAAATTATCCGCTGGTTCGACTGGACCGCGCCGGTAACGTTGCCCCACATCGGCAGGTCGGATGAGTAAGACCCGCTGCCGGTTCTGCCGTACTGCCCCGAGGGGCCAACGGCCTTCACCATGAATGTCTCGGTCAGTGTCCCCGGGGCGTAATTGACTGTCGGCGCCCAGTTCGTTGTGGATATCGTCCGCGAGTTCGTCTGGCCGACAAATACAGACCCCGTCCATGTAGCTCCCCGCCTGACCTCGTAAAATGTTATGGGGACGTTTTCCACCCGGTCCCAGTTGATTGTCAGGTTGTGGCCTGAGCGGCTAACTGTGACGTTTAGCGGGGCATTGGGGATGCTGTTGGCGCCCTGCGGGGTGACCAGAACGCTAGAACAATCGCCGGGCTGTTTCGATGCACCGTCTGGCGAAAATGCCAGCGCTGTAATCTCGTAGGAGGTCCCGGCTGACAACTCGGTGAGCGTGTATGAATTCTGCGGCCACTCGACGCTGCCGGCCAGTATGTAATCCGAAGACCCCGACACCGGTGATGGGCTCGCTCCGGTTGTGGATGTATCCCTGTAATAAATCCTCGTGCCGCCGATGTTCTGCCCAGCGGGGTAAGTCCAGTTGACAAGCACCTGGGTCATCGGCTGTCCATCTGTGGCCATCCCGCTAACTTCTCCGCCGGCGAGTTCCAGCAGACAGCCGGGCGCCTCGGCAGGGTCTGGCAGGTCTGAATAGGTCACGGCGTCCAGCGTGCCGATAGCGTCGTCATGAATGCCGGCATCGTAAATAACACCGCGAATGGTCCGCGTCAGCTCTCCATCTGTCCTTAGTTCCGTCACCATCACCGGCCTGGATGTGATCTCCTGTTTTCCGAACGTGTAGATGTCGAACTGTTCAGGGGTCGCGGTCCAGGCGGGGTCAATCGTGATGGCCGTTCCAGCTGTGTAGGTGCCGGCCCCGGTCGTGATTGTCCGCGTCTCGCGGTTATCGTCTGCGGTTCTGACCATCACCTCGTAGGTGGTTCCAGATTCCATCGTGATGTCGCGGTCGAGGGTCACCGTTGTCGAGGTTGCCCCGGTCGTGATTCTCCCTGAATGTCCCCACTGCGGGACATCGTGCGCGATTAGTATCAGGTCCCCGGGCTCGGCTGCCACCGCGTCGATGTCTGCCTGGAATTCAACAAGCTGGTTGAGCTTCTCGAGATTCATTCTGAACCGCGCCTCCCGCAGCGCCTGGCTTTCCCGGGTGATCCCCATCAGGCTGATCTTGGCCGGGCGCTGTGGCTGCCCCGCCAGGGTGCTGTCAGGGTCGTCGATCCCGACAACGTCGGCCTGGTAGTCCGCGGCGGCGTTGAGGAATTTCACCTCCATCCGGTTTGGTCGGTCGCTCCGGGATATAAATTCCTGCGACCAGCTCCCCTCGATGATGTTCCCCATTGTGAATAGCTGGGTGGGTGTCCGGTCGTATTCGTATTTTACTTTGATGGTGTCCCCGACGAGGACGATGACCGCCCTGGCAGTGCTACAGACTCGCAAGATGGCATCCCATGAACTGGAAGAACCGCCGGCGAATACCCCGTCAAAGGTGCATCGCTTCTCGCTTCCGCCGTACCCGTCAGGGACCAGCCCGCTGCACCAATCCGCCCAGGACAGGAACGATGGAAGGTCCACGCGGTCTGCGTCGATCCAGTTCCCAAGGCCGTAGCGGGTCGATGTCAGGAGGTCGTAAACAACCCAGGCTGGGTTGTTGAAGTCTGGCGAATCGTCAACCCAGGCGCTGCCGGTCCACGCCTGTATTTTTCTCCCCCTGACCTCACTGATGATGCGAGGGAGCCCTGAGTTAAGCGAGCGGTCGGCCTGTAGGGCAACCCGAAGGGATGCGACTCCGGGGTATGCCAACTCGTTGTATTGGACCTCGACGACAGAATCCCAATTGATGCCGGTCCTGCGGTATACGCCAGGCCCCCAGGAGTTGAATCGCCTGGCCTCGATATCGTAATACTCGAGGGCTGGAAGCGGGACCTCTTGCGTTGTCGTGAACGGTGAGAAGCTCAGGGATGTCACTCGCCGCCAGCTGTCTCCGTAGCCGGCGCCGGCTGGGTCTTGTTGATACACATCAGACCAGGCCGACCACGCGCCGGCGCCGCCGCCGGTGTCGCTGGTCCTGTAGCGCCATGTGAAGTCAACGGATTCAGCCCAGATGTCCCCGTCCTGCTCTGTCAGGACAAGCCCGTCATAGTGGAGGATGTTCAAGTTGACCTGGTTGACCTTTGCACCTGTCGTGTAGCTCAGCGTGGGGCCGGCTGTCCATGTCGTTGGGTCTGCTGGGTCACCACCGCCTGGGAGGAGCTCCTGGTTAACGGTGACGGTTGAGGTTGTCCCCACGCTGTCATGGGGAAGCTGCCCCACAGTTCCATACCTGTAATCAGCGGTGACCCCTGTGGCGAGATAGTTGGCGATGTCGTTGCCGTTTATCGTGACGCCGAGCCATGCGTCTATCTCTCCTTCGCTTATTCCAACAATCGCATCGAGCGTGTTTCCGTA
>JYMV01038670.1_pt1 | contig 10542 bp, 9 predicted proteins | sample 338911 | NCBI WGS metagenome assembly JYMV01 (sample SAMN03354496, study PRJNA234377) | hydrothermal vent metagenome | biome: Deep sea; feature: Hydrothermal plumes at the Eastern Lau Spreading Center, Western Pacific Ocean; material: Seawater | place: Tonga | collected 2009 | depth 2000 m m
TAACGCTCCTGCCTTATGCTTGTTTTGGGCAAGGCGCGGATTTAGGTTACTTGCATGAGGGGTTTGTCCTGCGAGTCGATGAAAGGATCGCAACAAACCTTCAACCTGAATTTTAATTCGCGAAGTTTTTCATGAGGAAATCAACCCCCAAACGACTCCCCGCCCTGGCCGCCCTGCTTTTGGCCGGCCTCGCGCTTGGCCAAGCGCAGCGCAAAGAGATCAAGGTCGACGTCAAAGAGATCGAGGTCGACGTGTTTGACGCCGGCGAGGTCAAGGCCATCCCGATAGCCATCGAGGGCTTCTCCGGCGAGACGCTGGCCCTGCTGAAGTTTGACCTGTTCGTGCAGGGTTTCGAGTTTGTGGACAAGGCCAAGGCGCAGTTCACCATCAAGGGCAGCAACGCCGGCACCATCAGCGGCACAGTATACGACCACGTGAAACGCGAGAGTATCCTGAAGAGGCGTTATAAGGGAGGCAGCCTGAGGAAGCAGGCGCATACGTTTGCCAACAACACTGTCGAGGCAATCACCGGCTCGCCCGGCATCGGCCTGACCAGGATCGCCTTCAAGCAGAAGCATGACCCGCACAAAGAGATCCATGTTGCCGACTTTGACGGGCACAACGCCACGCGCCTGACCCATGACAACTCCAACGCCGCCGGGCCGGGATGGACGCCGAACAACAACACGCTCTACTACTGCACCTACCACCGCCACAACCCGGACATTTGGTCGCACAACGTGAAAACCGGGGCGCGCCAGGAGGTGGTGCGTTTCTCCGGCACGAACAGCAGCCCGGCGGTTTCGCCCGATGGTCGTCGCCTGGCGATGGTGCTCAGCAAGGCCGGCAGCCCCGATATCTGGGTCGGCAGCGCCGCCAACGGAACCGGCCTGCGGCGGCTCACGACCACCAAGGAGGCCGAGTCGTCGCCCTGCTGGTCGCCGGATGGACGTTGGATATGCTTCACCTCCCGGGCCGGCGGCGGCACGAGGCTCTATAAAATACCGGCCAATGGCGGGGCAATGTCGCGGATTCAGACCACCGGCGTCTTCAACGCCACGGAGCCGGATTGGTCGCCCGACGGCAAGGCGATCGCCTTCACCACCATGCGAGGGGGCGGAGTGTTCGAAATCTGTATCGTCCCTCCCGGTGGAGGAAACGTGGAAGTGCTCGCGACCGGGGAGGATCCCTCCTGGGCGCCCAACTCGCGCACGCTCATATTCACCAGCCGCTCTGGTGGAAAACGTTTCTTATCGGTACTTGACGTGCCCACCAAACGAGTAAAGACCTTGCCACATAGCTTTCCGGGCGATTGTTCCCAAGCGGCTTGGAGCAAATAAAACAAGGCAATTAACCTCAAGACCATGGTCTGAAGATTGAAAGGAGGCTTCAGTTGAAGATGGATTTTGGCTCTCACAAAATCTGACAATAGGGCTGGTTCTATTCAATGTCCTCAAAGCCTAGCCGGCTTCTGCTTGTCTCGGACCGGGCGCGGATTTAGGTTACTTGCATGAAGGGTTTGTCCTGGGGTGTCCTCTTTTTCGTTCTTGCCGGTATGGCGGCTCCGGTTGCGGTTTTTAGTCAGGGGGCTTCACTTGATGTCCGCGCCCTGCGGGAGGATTACCGCCGAATACAAAGCCAGCTGGAGGACCTGCTCGCGGCTCACAACGCCCTCAAGAAGGAAATGGGCCAACTCCGGAGCGAGCTTCGCAGGGTGAGGGCCAAATCGGCGGAGAGAGATCCAAACGCTGTAACCCGTGAGGATCTGGAGAGCCTGGCAAAGTCGATCCGTGAGGTGGACCGAAAGCGGGTCGGGGATAAGGAGCTAATTCTCAGGGAAATACGCTCTCTAATAAACAAGGCGCCAGCGGTCGGCAACAAACCCAAGCCTCCCAAGGTTTCCGCCAAGCCAGAGAAAAACTTTCAACATAAAGTGGTATCTGGTGAAACCATCTCGAGCATCGTCATCGCCTATAACGCTGATCTCAAAAAGCGAGGTTACAAGAAGATGATCACCAAAAAGTCCGTGTTGAACGCAAACCCAGGGCTAGACCCAACAAAAATGCCTGTCGGACTGATTCTTATTATTCCTGACCCCAGTTAAAAATGAGTAAGTTAAAGAAACGCTGTATTGTTGCCGGTTCCGTGGCCCTGCACCTGACGGTGCTTTTTATGCTGATATTTGTTCCACAATTCATTGCCAAAAAAAAGAATACACAACACTCGATCAACATTATCCCTTTCTCCGAAGTCGAGAAGCTTCTGAACCCGGCCGTTCCTGTCATCCCACCTCAACAATCCAAGCCAAAACTAGTTCAAAAGAAGATTGAGCCACCCAAACCAAAGCCAAAGCCTCAAAAGAGAATTATCCAGAAACCAAGGCCCAAACCGAAACCGGTGCAAAAGAAGGTTGAACCGCCAAAACCCAAACCAAAGATTAAAGTAAATCTCACCCCGGTTAACTCCAGGCCGGATTCAAAACAGGTTGAACAAAATGAAAAGGCAAAGGCTGAAGCTGCAAGGAAGAAACAGGCTCAGCATAAGAGAAATGAACAAACCCTGAATAACATCAGAAGCCAACTCTCGGATTCAACCGAGGTGATTGTGTCGCAGGGAAACCTCAAGGCTGATTATCAGGCCATGATTGAGAAAACATATCGTCAGGCATGGGTCTCTCATCAAAAAATTGGAGGCAACCCTGTGGTAAAGATCAAGATCACCGTCAGGCGTGATGGCGCTGTCATAGGCCATTCTATTCTCAAAAAGTCAGGGTTTAAGGAGGCCGATCTTGCGGTTACAAAAGTTATTGAGCGAGTTCGCAAATTTGAACCGTTTTACGCCGGAATGAAGGGCCAGCAACAGACTTTCGATATCAACTTTGTTGCCATTTATTAAATAATGGAACCCATAAAATTTAATTTTAGAGATATCACCCAGTTTCGAGGTGATGCAATTGTAAATGCCGCCAACAAAGATCTAATCGTGGGTGGAGGTGTTGACGACGCAATCCACCGTGCAGCGGGCCCACAACTCCTTGAAGAATGCCGAAAGCTAGGTGGCTGTGCAGTTGGGAAAGCAAAAATCACCGGGGGCTATAACCTAAAAGCGAAGCACGTCATTCATACAGTTGGACCCATTTGGGAGGGCGGCGAAAACGGCGAGGAAGAACTTTTGGAGAGTTGCTACTGGGAATCCCTTTGTTTAGCTAAAGAGCACAAGATCAAGACAATTGCTTTCCCGGCAATCAGCACCGGCGTTTACGGTTATCCATTGGATGATGCAGCTCTAATTGCAATTGTCACAACAACGAGATTTCTAGAGACAAATGAATTGCCTGAACAGGTAACGTTCTTTTGCGTTGATCAGGCTACACTTGATTCGTACCAGCCATTCATTTTTTGGCTTAAAAGAGATTATGCATGGAAAAAGGCTACAGGAATATGGAAAAACGATCCTGAAGAACCGCCGAGTATTTGGGCTGCCTCATACGTCGGAAATATTTATCAGATAAAGAAGCATTTGAAAGCTGGGGTAAACGTAAATGAATTGGCTCATGGACAAACTCCCTTACATTATGCTGCCGAAACAGGAATAGCTGAGTCAATTGGACTTCTTATTGAAGAAAAGGCTGATATCGATGCAAAGAACAATGATGGGAGCACCCCTTTGCATCTTGTGGCTCAAAGAGGAAACAAGGAGTTCATCAATGGTGGTAAGAAAGATCTTTCCGAAACGATTGAGTTGCTCGCAACCGCAGGAGCAGATGTTAATGCAAAGAACAATAACGGGGACACTCCGTTGCATCTTGCGGCCAAATTAGGGCATCAAGAGACCAATCAACTTCTTATCATTAAGGGTGCTGATGTAGGTGCGAAGAATAATGATGGAAGCACACCAGCAGATGTGGCAAAGAGTCAAAAAATTGCAGATTACATCCGAGAAGAAGGCGTTAAGAGGAAACCGCCCACACCCGGAGACGATATTTTAATACAGATTAGAAAGGATGATATTGATGCCGTAAAGAAGTATATTTCCGATGGTGGCGAATTGAATAAAGCTGACTCCAGTACAGGATCAACTCTTTTGCATCATGCATCCATGCATGGGAGAAAGGAAATCGCGGGAATACTCATTGATAAAGGTGCGGTTGTGAATGCGAAGAACAATAACTCTGAAACATCACTGCATTATGCGGCTAAAAAATATTTAGAGATGACTGAAGTTCTTCTCGAAAACAAAGCAGATGTGAATGCGAAGAATGATCAAGGCAAAACACCGCTAGATATGGCCTACAAAGCAGACATCAAAGACCTCCTACGCAAACACGGCGGCAAGACGGGTGCAGAATTGAAAGCCGCTGGGAAATGAAACACCTCCTACTCACAACAATCGCAGCCGTGGTTTTGGTGGGGTGTGGGCAGTCACAGCAGTCGGGGGCTCAAGCAATCACAGTGAAAAGAGACATGAAAAATTGAAATCTCCCCCCACCATACTTGCAGCCCTGTTTCTAGCTGCATCATTAGCCCCTTGCTATCCTGATGGTCCAGGCTTGATTATCACCGAATTTTTGGCTGCAAACAACTCAGGTCTAATCGACGAAGACGAAGATTCAAGTGACTGGATTGAAATTCACAATACAAGCCAAGAACCTATATCCCTTGAGGGTTGGCATCTTACCGATGAACGAGATAACCTGGCAAAGTGGCAATTCCCAAATATTACGGTTGAATCGCTGGGGTTTGTTCTGGTTTTTGCTTCAGGCAAAAATCGCTCGAATCCGAAGACTGAGTTGCACACTAATTTTAAGTTGAACCGCAATGGAGATTACCTGGCATTTGTTCAACCGGATAAGAAAACCATAGCCACAGAATTCTCACCCCAATACCCCGCGCAAATAAATGACGTCTCATACGGTCAAAGCATGGACCTGGAAATCCATCCTTATTTGACTGCAGAATCAAAAGGCAAAATGCATTTTCGCAGCATCCCACTGGATTCAACCTGATTTTGAGGATGAAAATTGGGAAGCCGCCACAACGGCGGTTGGCTACATCAAAAAGGACCATTCGGTTCCTGTCGCCTCCCTTGTTCCAACGGATGACATCACTAAACCAGGAGATGATATAATTCCAACATCGACAAGATCTCCCGTAGGCGAGACGGTGAAAAATGCCATCGATAATGATGTAAAGACCAAATATCTCAACTTTGACAAGCTAAACGCCGGCATGACAGTGGAACCGGAGAGTGAACAGTCGGTAGTCACCGGCTTGCTCCTTACATCGGCCAATGACGCTCCCCAACGTGATCCAGCCAGTTTTGTATTATACGGGTCAAATAACGGCATCGGTTTTTCGGTAATTGCGAAGGATAAAATTGATGCTTTCCCGGATCGATTCAGCTCCCAGGAGATTCATTTTCCAAATGATCAAACCTTCCGTCTTTACAGGCTTATTTTCCCAACAATAAGAAACGCTGGTTCTGCCGTGGCCATGCAAATTGCCGAGGTGCAATTCATGGGCAAGGCAGATCACCTTGTGAAGGATTCTACATTGGCGGATGTAACCCATTCAAGTGACCTGATTATCCCCACCTCCCATCGTTCCCCTTCCAACGAAACTGTCGAGAATGCAATCGACAACAATCCAAAAACAAAATACCTAAACTTTGACAAAGTGAACACCGGTTTGACCATCACAACGACCGAAGGAGTGGTGACCGGTTTGGCACTGACATCGGCCAATGACGCGCCTGATCGGGATCCAGCAAACTTTGTACTGTCGGGGTCAAATGATGATGGAGTAACGTTTACCAAGATCGCATCAGGAAATGTTCCTGAATTCCTGGAGAGGTTCGATCGGCAGACGGTAAGCTTCGACAATGATGTGACCTACAAGACATATGAACTGATCTTTCCGATGACCGTGGGACCGAGCGGTTGTTGTATGCAAATTGCAGAAGTGGAATTTTTGGGAGTTTCCGGCCCCTCCTCATCAGACTTTGAGGACCTGATTTTAACGAACGTCGAAACCGATATGTTTGGTCGGACCGCAATCCTCGACCTGCGGTTTCCCTTCACTGTGAAAGCTGGGGATCCCACGGACTATCTGAGTTTGAATGTTCGATACAGTGGCGGTTTTCTGGCCTACCTTAACGGTGTCCTGGTTGCCCAATCAAATGCACCGGAAAATCCGGATTTCCCTTCAACAAATATTTTGAAAAGGCCACGGAAAGACGTCCTGGCATGGGAGAGCTTTGGCATAAATGCCAAGCAAATCAGAAAAGGCAGGAATCTTCTTGCCATTCGAGCCCTCAATGACAGCGCTGATAGTTTGGAGTTTCTATTTCAAGCCCAGCTAGAAAACACGAGGGAAAGCCTGGGCACTACCAGCTATTTCAGTTCACCCACACCCGGTTACCAAAACGGAGAACCCAGCGCAGGATTGGTTGCAACCCCGGAGGCCGGCCATGAACACGGTTTCTACGAAACACCTTTCAAACTCGCACTGTCATCGATTACTGAGGGAGCATCCATCCGTTACACAACGGACGGGAGCAATCCCACTTTGACTACAGGAGAAACATACACCGCCCCAATTCCGATCGACCACACAACTATCCTAAGGTCAACTGCCTTCCACAAAAATTGGCTGCCATCAAGAACCCTGACCCAGACCTATGTATTTCCCGAGGACACAATCAGGCAGACTTCCATTAGCGCCAAGAATTCCGGATTTCCCAAACGATGGGATAATCAAACCGCTGATTATGACCTGGATCAGCGTGTCACAGGACTGAATGGAAAGGATCGTTATGGAGGTAAATACACACGCAGGCTCAAAGAGAGCCTTCAATCTTTACCCTCGATATCCATCGTGATGGATATTGGGGATTTGTTTGGCCCTCGAGGTATTTATTCAAACCCGGAAAGGCGCGGGGCCACTTGGGAACGGCCTGCCTCTGTGGAAATGATTCATCCCGATAAATCTCAAGGATTTCAAGAAAACGTCGGCATTCGAATTCAGGGGGGAGCCTTCCGAGAGATGCAGTCAAGGCTCTTGACTTTGAAAAAATCTTTCCGACTTATTTTCAGGAGCAAATATGGTGCCTCCCAACTGGATTATCCGTTGTTCGGACCAGAGGTTGAGAGTGGATTTAACAACATAGTTTTGAGGGCTAACGGCAATGATGCCTGGACATTTGGTGGAACCAAAGCTCTATACATTCGCGATACATTCGCAATGAAAACTGCCCGGGACATGGGCATGGCAGCACCCAACTCGACCTTTGTTCACCTTTACCTAAACGGCCTCTATTGGGGGCTATACAACCCGGTCGAACGCCCGGATGCCGGTTTCTCGGAAAAATATCACGGAGGTAAAAAAGAGGATTGGGACGCGCTCAATCAAGATTCCGCACCGGATGGCAACCGTGACGCCTGGAACCGGATGCTGAATATTCTCAATGGGAATTCATCCAGCAATGAGGTTTATCAGCGTTTGCAGGGCAACAACCTCGACGGCACCGCTAATCCCCAATTTGAAAGCCTTCTGAACATGGAAAATATGATCGACTACATGATCCTTAATTTCTATGTGGGGAATGTTGATTGGCCCGGGCGCAATCACTGGGTTGGGCGAAACCGCAATAATGGCGACGGATTTTATTTTTACCCGTGGGATACCGAGATTGCTCTGAAGGTTGGTCTTCTGGGGACCAATCGCCTGAATGCCAGTGGCGCCGTTGCAAGCCCCTACGCGGCATTGCGTAACAACGCGGCTTTTCGCCTATTGTTCGCCGACAGGATCCATCGTCATTTTTTTGGTGGCGGTGCTCTTTACGTCAATCCGGATAACCCCCAATGGAATCCAGCCAGACCTGAAAGCAACCGTCCCGCGACAAGGTTCGCCAAACTCGTCGATCAGGTGAAGGATGCCATGATTGGTGAATCGACGCGTTGGGGAGACCAGTTAAAGAACTCGCCGTTCACACCCGACGAACACTGGAAACCTGAGAAGGATGATTTGTTGAAAAATTATTTCCCCAATCGCTCCAGAATCGTGCTTGGGCAGTTTCAAAAGGCCGGCCTTTACCCCAGCGTGAAAGCCCCTGTGTTGAATCTTACTGGCGGGACTGAAGACGGGTTTCAACTCAAAATTAATGCTCCAAAGGGGAATGTTTTCTTTACCTTTGACGGGAACGACCCCCGAGGCCCAACCGGGAAAAAATATGATGGTCCCGTTGTTTTGAACAACCTGACCACCGTGAAGGCAAGAACACTTTATAACTCGAAGTGGAGTGCACTTGCCGAAGCAACCTTACTCTCCGGAAATCCCACCCTGCTCATCACAGAGTTGCACTATCACCCGGCTCAACCCTCAAGTGATGAAATAAAGGCCGGCTTCAACAATGCGAATGATTTTGAATTTATGGAGATTCATAATGCGGGAATGTCCACCATTGACCTGCATGGCGTTAGGTTCACAGATGGGATTCAGTTTGGTTTCACGACATCGCCAATCAAGAAGATTCTCGGCGGTCATTTTTTTTTACTGGTAAAAAACCGCAAAGCTTTTGAGAAACGTTACGGTTCCGGATTGCCGATTGCCGGTGAGTATTCAGGACAACTAGCCAATAATGGAGAACGAATTGAAGCGGTTAACGGTTCAGGCGACACAATCCTTGAACTGAACTATGGAACAAAAGATCCCTGGCCCGAAGAAGCAGACGGTCGAGGGAGTTCAATGGAAATTATCGATCCGAATAATACTTTCAGTCGACCGGAAAATTGGAGAACAAGTCTTCATCAAGGAGGATCCCCGGGGCATCCTGGAAACATAAATCAAATCATCATTAAAAGGCTGGATATAAAAGAAGGTGAACTGAATATGGTATTCTCTGCCCCAGTTGGGGGGGGGTACACGGTTTTATACAGGGAATCTCTATCCAAGGGGGATTGGAGCCCGTTAAGAAAAGTTGAAACGACTTCATTAACCAAAACGGAGATTGAAGTCCAAGTTGGCATACCAAATGAAACAGAAACCTGTTTCTTTAAAATTATATCAGAAGAAAATTGATTCCGGCTAATTAACTTGTCGTTCAAATATTTAGAGGGAAAACGAGAACAGAATTACAAATCAGGGAACCCAAATGAAGACCATCACCGTAGCGACCTCAGTTATACTATTGGCTAGCTTCTGCTGTTGGAAGAGGTCGCAAGGAGGTCGTCGAACTATTAATTGTCGTAGGTGTTGATTTGAACACGATGAATGATTTTCATAAAACACCGCTAGATTATGCCAAAATAGAATCTTGGGCGCACCCCGAAGTCAAAGCCGTGAAGAGGCAAATCTCCGACCTCCTCCGCAAACACGGCGGCAAGAAGGGGAAAGAATTGAAAGCTGAAGGGAACTAGTCATTGGAAGGCACCACCACCACCATCTCCTGCCCCTTTTGCAACTCGGACACCCTCGTCATACTGGACGGGACGGATGGAGAACTTGACTTGGTATCCGACTGCGAGAACTGCTGCAGGCCAATCAATGTGAAGGCCGTTGTTGAAGGAGGACAGGTAGTTTCGATTGAGGGAGAATGAGCCGTACTTTTTTGCAAAAAAATTTCCACACACCACAACCCTTCACCACTCTTCCGGCCCTCCAGACGGCCAACCCCCTCCCCCCCCGATTACGGACCCTTACGGACCTTTTGTAATTCGCAATGGTGCGTATTCCTGCAATTTATGATTTGGGAGAGAGATGAATCAACTCGTCATGTTGCAAAGCGTTGCGCACCAAAGCGCAAGGAGAGCAAAGTCCCCGAGAGGGTTCGAATCCCTCTTCGCCCACCATATTTCCTTAGAAAAAAGCATTATCTTCTGGATTTCAAACCAAATTCAGGAAGAGTTACCAACAAGGGAACCATCATCATAATTTCAGGATTCGGTCTAGAAGCGGACTGCAAAACCTGCAAAAGGTATGAAGAGGAGACCGGAATCAAGGGGATCACAGCCCACCCTATCTTCAGCCTACCCCCACTGGAATTTGTGATCGGTTTAAACACCTCACCAGTTACCCGCCAAAGGGGCTGATTACTTATTCAAAAAACCCATCGTTTTGGGCTACTCTCCCTTCGTAAGCAGCCCAGAACTCAACCATGCCCACCAAGAAGCTCATAATCGTAGGCACAGTGCTTTTACTGGTTGCGCTGATGATATGGGCCAACATGGCAGATAGTCCGTCAGAGAGCATTTCTGGCGATTCTACGGGGCAGCCTGCTGGGCTTGAAAAGGAACTTCCAACCGAAGAAAGAATTCCAACGCACTAAACAATGATGAAACAACTAATCACAACAATCGCAGCCATCTTACTGGTTGGTATTAACTTTCCTGCCGCAGTCGCCGCTCCTCCCACCTTTGAGGAGTGGTTGAAGGGCGGAAAGAAAATCCCGGTCGATCGGGTCTTCACTGGTGGTTCGCCATGGTTTGACGAGAGCACCGGTCAAACCCGTTCGCCAGAGGTGGTGTATGACATTCTCTACGGCAGG
>JYMV01016095.1_pt1 | contig 10541 bp, 11 predicted proteins | sample 338911 | NCBI WGS metagenome assembly JYMV01 (sample SAMN03354496, study PRJNA234377) | hydrothermal vent metagenome | biome: Deep sea; feature: Hydrothermal plumes at the Eastern Lau Spreading Center, Western Pacific Ocean; material: Seawater | place: Tonga | collected 2009 | depth 2000 m m
CAACGCAACATGCTCCTGGACAATTTCCAACGCAACCTGACAAACCACACGCGAGTGCTTGGCAGTTTAAATCAAGAACAATCTCACCATCTCCATAATCAACAACTCCTCCATCGAGACAACCCCCCTCATACGCCATGTCACTCATGCGAATGCAATTACCACTGCAATCCGTAATCCAATCTACACCACAACCGCACGTACCTGTTTGGCAGAGTGTGTTTGCCCCCATAAATTGACCGTTAGCTGCCCAACAATTTGCTCTTGTCGTGTCACTGCAAACTCCAGCTATGCAACATGCACCCGGATCTTCAATCCCGCCGTAGTCACCATCAATTTCACAAGGACCATTGCATGCAGAATAATCACACTCGTATAATTGACATGCAAACACAATCGCAACACCGTTATATTCCCGTTGTCCATAATCACATAGACCATCACCTAACCACGCTTCAGGAGCACAATTACCGTTGCAATCTTCGATTTCACCAGTTGGACATTGTGCTTTCGCAAACGATGTAATATATGCAATGCAAAATGTAAGCAGTACTATTCGTTTCATAACTACATTTTCATCCTTCTCGTCCTTCTCATCCATAGATTATGCCCCACTAACACCTCAATACAAGTAAAAATGGGTATATTTGGATGAATGAAACACTTATGGGTACTTATATACGAACTTAATCACCCTTTTGGGGGTCTGACCATGTACCCGCTCCAGTACTCGGTCCACAATTTGCGGGAATCGATGGGTAAAATGAATAAATGAATATGAAATTTCACTACATCGTCAGGGGGATTATTCGGGATGGTGACCATGTTTTACTTTGCAAGCAGAAAGACGGTAATTACACTTTTTTACTCGGTGGACACATTGATTTTGGTGAGGCGGCAAGGGGTGCACTTACCCGCGAAATTAAAGAAGAAGTCGGGGCAAACGTGCAAATTGGGAACTTCCGTGGGGCAATTGAAAATTCTTGGGAAGACCACTGCGAAATTTCACTTGTGTTCGACGTAGAGCACGATTTATCAAAAGAAAAAACCCCTCAACCTGCGTCACCCGAAGAAGAACATCTTGCATTTCTGTGGGTCCATCAAGATGACTTAGAACAACACAATCTTCTTCCAACCCCACTCATCGATTGGTTGCAAGAAAGCAACACGAATAGGTGGGCTTCAACCATTGAATAAAATTCTAATCCATCATGAAACTCAAGACAATATTGATGCAATCGATCTACTTAACCGCGAAGCATTTGGAAGTGAGGATGAACCGAAACTCATTAAGCAATTACGCGAACGAAATGAATTATTAATCTCGCTAGTTGCGATGTATGACGACAACCTTGAGGGATATGTGTGCGCATCACGAGTATTCGTTGAAGGAAAGGATTATTCGATTGCGGGAATTGGTCCTCTCGCTGTATCCGAATCCCATCGCAAACAAGGCATTGGGGCAATGCTCATGAATGAAGTCATCGAGCAACTTAGAGCAGATGGATGTATCGCTGCAGTCTTGCTCGGTGATCCAAAATACTATCCTCGCTTCGGTTTTCACCCAGCAAGTCAGTTCAAGCTCGACAACGAATACAACGCAGGAGATGCATTCATGGCAATGGAGTTGCAGCCAGGCTCGCTTCGCAAACTCAGCGGAACAGTGCAATACTCACCTGCTTTTGCATTATGTGATTCTTGATAAAATAAGAATTATGGCTAGGGAATCTAAACACACAAGACATTTTTTCTTCTGTCTCACATTAGGAGGTATTGGATTTGCAGCAATTGGTTTCTTTTGGATTAGCAAAACACCACTCACGGCAGCGATTGGTTTTGTACTGGGCTTATTCGCTGGATTGTTTGGAAGTGCTCTGCTCAAATCGCTACACGACTTAAAACCAACAACCATTGCAATAGCGAATTCAAATCCAATATGCCCATCTTGCAATTGCGAACACACGTATATCATGATGTCTTTGTTAAATTTTTGCAAGTTTGTCTCAGTTACGTTCCTTGTTATGAATCCATCAATCGCAAAGGGCACATTGCGATGGAAATGTGCGGCATGCAAAACTACGTTTGACATTAAATCGGGTAAGGCAATTCAAAAATGACTCTCTGTATTCGCAAAACTGAAGTTGATGATATTCCGGCGATGCTTGCAATAAGCAACTAAGAGGCGGAGCATTCACCAGCAAATTTTTCGATTGGACCTGAAACGCTTGATGATTGGCAAAACACATTCACATCAACACAATCGCGATTTCCAAACCTTGTTGCATTCGACGAAAATACAATCATCGGATTCGCAAAATCATTCCCGTGGAGTGGCAGATGCGCATACGAACATTCAGCACAAATTAGCGTCTACGTTTACCTATTTGGAAAGGCAAAGGTGTTGGCAAGTCGTTATACAAAAAATTATTTCAGATGCTTGTTGAAGCAAAATTTCATACGATCATTGCTGGTATCACAATTCCAAACGAGGCAAGTGTTCGTTTACATGAGTCGATGGGTATGAAGGACTGTGGTACATTTCCAGAAGTAGGATGGAAGTTTAAGACATGGCATAATGTTGGTTACTGGGTAAAAATACTTACGCCGTAGCGAAAATGCCATCAATAATAGCGTTAAATGTATCACTTGGCCGCATAGCTCTTGTTGCAAGTTCACTGCACGGCATGTAATACCCACCGATGTCCATTGGAACCCCCTGACAATCGATTATCGCTTTTGTAATTTCTTCTTCATTTTCTTCGAGTGATTTTGCAACCCCAGAAAAGTGTTCTGCTAATTCGGTGTCATGTGTCTGATTAGCGAGCCTTTTCGCCCAGTACAACGCCAAGTAATAATGTGTTGTACGGTTGTCTTGTGCGCCAACTTTACGAGACGGCGCCTTGTTATTTAACAAGTATTGCGTCGATGCATCGTTTAACGTTTCAGAAAGCATTGTTGCGTGCGAGTTGTCAAAAACATTCCCAAGATGTTCAAGTGATGCCGCAAGTGCCAAAAATTCGCCAAGCGAATCCCAACGTAAGTGATTCTCCTTTTCAAATTGTTGCACGTGCTTTGGCGCTGAACCACCTGCACCCGTCTCAAACAAACCACCACCGTTCATAAGCGGAACTATGGAAAGCATCTTTGCGCTTGTGCCAACTTCAAGAATTGGGAACAAGTCCGTCAAATAATCTCGTAAAACATTGCCAGTAATCGAAACGGTATCAAGACCTTCTTTGCACCGTTCGCAAGAATATGTACAAGCTTCAGCGGGCATCATGATGTGGAGCTCTAAACCCTCAGTTTCGTGGTCTTGCAAGTATGCATCAACCTTTTTAATAATTTCTCGATCATGGGCCCGATTGGAATCCAACCAAAAGATTCCGGGGTTACCAGTTGCTCGAACTCGGTTTACAGCAAGTTTCACCCAATCGCGAATTGGAGCATCTTTTGCTTGGCACATTCTAAAGATGTCGCCTTCTTCGACATCGAATTGCATCAACACAGTTCCAATTGAATCTCTCACTTTGACTATTCCGGGGGATGCAATCTGAAATGTTTTATCATGCGAGCCATATTCTTCTGCTTTTTGTGCCATCAACCCTACGTTGGAAACGCTTCCCATCGTTGTTGGATCGAAGGCACCGTGTTCCTTGCAAAAGTTAATAATCGCTTCGTACACACCTGCATACGATGTATCTGGAATAACACAATTTGCATCTTGCAGTTCACCTTTAGCATTCCACATTTGCCCCGAAGTGCGAATCATAGCGGGCATAGATGCATCGATAATGACATCGCTTGGCACATGCAAGTTTGTAATTCCCCGGTCAGAGTCAACCATCGCAACTCCCCCGGAAGAAGCATACACCTCTTGGATATCTGCTTTAATTTCTGCTTGAGTATCTTCTGGTAGCGACTCTATTTTGGAGAGAACATCACCGAAGCCATTTGAGACATCGACGCCTAGCTCGTCAAACAAGTCGCCATATTTTTCAAACAGCGGATTGAAAAACACCCGAACTGCGTGTCCAAAAATAATCGGATCAGAGACTTTCAACACCGTCTGCTTTTGCAGCAGCAACCTGTTCTTCCAAGAAAGCAACAAGTGCACTCTTAGACATAAATGTACCGTCGATGATTTCTCCCGGAAGTAACTGAAGATTATCCTTGAGTATCGTTGTCCCACTTGCTGATTCTAGCTCGATTTTAATCGTAGTCGCGTTTTCAACTGTTACTGATTGTTCGTTGCTATAAAAATCTCCACTTTGCATATGAGAAATTCTTGTGTTACTTTCGGGGGACCAAGCACCCATTCGATGTGGGTTTTGCCGAGCGTATTCTTTTACTGCTCTTGGTGCACGGCGATCGGAGTTCCCTTCGCGAAGTACGGGGTTTACCGCGCTACCTTTCACTTTGTTATACGTCGCTTGAGTTGCGCGTTCTTCATCGGTTGTTGGTTCTTCAGGATAATTTGGAATTGCAAAACCTTTTGCTTGCAATTCAGCAATTGCTGCTTTTAGTTGCGGAACCGAAGCGCTGATATTTGGAAGTTTGATGATGTTCGCCTCTGGCTTTTGCACAAGTTCGCCAAGTTCTGCGAGTGCGTCAGTGACGCGTTGATCTTCAGCTAAACATTCTGGAAAATGTGCGAGAATTCGTCCCGAAAGAGAAATGTCCTTCAACTCAAATTCGATGCCTGAAGATGCCGTAAAAGCTCGTATTATTGGTAAAAATGAATATGTTGCAAGCGCTGGGGCTTCATCAGTGTGCGTATAGATAATGGTTGGTTTGCTACTCATACGTACCATATTTTATCAGAATTAACGAGCGTGCACTGCTGAAACAAAATACCAAAGTAGAGACCCAACAATCGAAATAATAAATGCGGGCATGAACCAACAACCAAGGAGCGAAGTACCCCCACCTGCAATTGCAATGGTGTCATAAACCAACGATAAAAAGAGAAGAGAAATGACGCAAGCAAGCACGCTCAACAAACGAACGATGAGGGCGTATTGATGTTCAGCATTTTCTTCAGTAATTTGTACAAGGGTGTTTGTTAGCCATGGAAATCGTCGCAAAAACAACATGAGAGGAATCATCACAACGCTAATAGATGGCAGTAACAGAATCATATACTTCGGTCCCCACCCATCTGCATTCCCTGCTGCGTCAAAGTGGGTTGGAATTGTTGCAGGTAGCCCGCTCCACCCCCTAATGACGAGAAAAAAACCGAAAAGAATTCCACCAATTGCGATAGCTTCCAACACTCGATCGAAAAAATTGCAGGGTGGACGAATTTTTGGGCGGTTCTTCATCTACTCACCCAAGTGCTGCTTGTCACGTTGCATGGCAAGTTCGATTTGCTTTTGTCGTTCTGCGAAATTTTCTTTTTGTTCATCTGTCGTCCTATCATGGCATCGTGGACAACTCACGCCTTCTACGTATTTAGTGGATGTTTTATCCTCATCACAAATCGGAAATCGACAAGCTCGGCAAAGTTCGTATTCACCAACTTCAAGTCCATGACCAACTGAGACTCGTTCATCAAAAACAAAGCACTGCCCATCCCAAAGACTTTTGTCTTCGGGAATCGTCTCAAGGTATCTTAGAATTCCACCCTCAAGGTGATACACTTCGTTTACTCCTGCTTCTTTTAGGAGTGCAGTCGATTTTTCGCACCGTATGCCACCAGTACAAAACATTGCGACACGAGGTTGTTCGTTAACGTCGATATTATCATCTATCCATTTAGGGAACTCCCCGAACGCGGTAATGTCTGGATTAATCGCATCTTTGAACGATCCAATTTCAACTTCGTAATCATTTCGCGTATCAACTACGATGACGTTCGGATCGTTAATGAGTTTGTTCCAGTCTTCAGGCTTAACATAAGTCCCAACTAAACGTGCCGGATCAATCCCGGGTACACCCATAGTGACAATCTCTTTTTTCAGTCTTACTCGAAGTTTTCTAAACGGTTGTTTAGTCGCACACGATTCCTTCCAAGTTAACTCAGAAAGTCTCGGATCTTTTCGCAAAAACTCAAGTACAGCAAGCACGCCTTTTCGGGGGCCAGCAATTGTTGCGTTTATTCCCTCATTTGCAAGAAGCACGATACCCCGCACATCGTTTTTAAGGCAGCAGTTCTCGATTGGCTCCTGCATCGAAGCATAATCTTCAAACGTCGTAAATTTGTAAAAGGCAGCGACAAGGAATTCGGTCACAAAATTCTCCTGAGAGCTAAGCTCTTACGTAATATTTCCACTTTTGAGCATTTCATCATAAAATCCATGTGATAAGGATACCAAGCATTCTCTCTTCTTTCCAAGATATACTGCCTGTATAGAACGATCATCATGGATTCGAACAAGGAACAAATAGACAAAATCTGCAACGAGGCGTCCGGACTTGATGAGGACTCTCGCATATCGTTTCTTGACAGTGCATGCGAGGGTGACGACGCATTGCGCTCTTCTGTAGAAGCGCAACTTCGTTCCGAAATTGCGATGACCGCTGACATGAGCGACGCTGAAGACTCCTCTTCACAAATTGCTACAGGGAGCGCGTTAATTGGGAGCACTATTGGGAAGTACCAAATTGTTGGCATCATCGGGCAAGGCGGGATGGGGTGTGTGTACGAAGCTGTGCAAGAACAACCAAAGAGAACCGTCGCGCTTAAAGTAATGAAGATGGGTGTCTCATCAGACATAGCTCTTCGACGATTTGAACTTGAATCACAATTGCTCGCTCGCTTGAAACATCAAGGCATCGCGCAGGTACATGATGCTGGAACATGGGAAGAAGAACAAGGCACCCTGCCATGGTTTGCAATGGAGTACATTCCAAACGCATTGGAAATTACAACCTTCGTTGAAGAAAAAAAGTTATCACTGAATGAACGACTTACATTATTTCAACAAGTGTGTGATGCGGTACACCATGGTCATCAAAAAGGAGTTATTCATCGCGACTTAAAGCCTGGAAATATCCTTGTCGATTCTACGGGGCAACCGAAAATTATTGACTTCGGAGTTGCGCGTAGCACAGACTCAGACATGAACGCAGCAACATTGCAAACAAGTGTTGGCCAACTCGTGGGCACACTTCAATACATGAGCCCCGAGCAATGTGATGCGAATCCGCATGACATCGATACGCGGAGTGATGTGTACGCTCTAGGTGTCATCCTTTATGAGTTGATTTGCCAAGTCTGGCCGTACAATCTTTCCCGAACATCAATTTATGAAGCGACTCGGATTATTAAGGAAGAACCCCCGCTTCATCCAAAGCGCGCCAATCGTAAGTTGCCTCGAGATGTTGAAACAATTTTGCTTAAAGCATTAGAGAAAGACCGCAACCGACGTTACCCCTCCGCTGAAGCGTTGGGTGAAGATATTAGAAGGTACTTGGAACATGAACCAATCATCGCAAGACCACCAAGCATCTCCTACCAAGCAACTATGTTTTGCAAGCGACATCGAACCGCAAGTGTAGCGGCTCTTATTGGTATTCTACTCTTGAGTGTTGGGGTTCCATTACTTGTGAAAGCAAAAGGTGAGGCACAGCTTGCTGATGCCCACTCATTGGCCGCAGAAAAACTTGCAGAAAAAGAACACGATAATCGCATTCAAGAAGTACACGAGCTTGTGGGGTTAGTCGCGAACATTGAAGAAGATATAAGACATTTGCCAGCTTCTGAACACACTCGGGTCGTCCTGCTCACGCACATCATCGAACGACTCGCTACGCTTTCCGAGCAAACTGAGAATGACCCGATTGTGCAAGAAGAACTTGCAATGTCTTGGGAACGCCTTGCAAACATCACGATATTGGAAGAAGACCCAGACGCATTGCAAACGAGGCTTGCTGCGTGGAATAACGCCACAGCACTTCGCGAGAAACTCGGGAATTCGCTTGACTTAACTGGAACGAGGTATAGTAAAAGTGGATACTTGCTTGGACTTACCGACCATTCAATTTTGTCTCTGCAAGAAAGATTGCAAGTTGCTGAACTTGCAAAGGAAGAATTGCTCTGGTGCAAGAGCAATGGTAATTTCAAATTACTCGCCAATGACAAAGCGCCATTCATAGAATTGATAGACGAAGAGATCCATGAGTGTGATGAAATCATCAAGGACTTAAGAAGTCAATTGATGTCTGCTCAATAACTTTGAAATTTTGCGCTAGGTTGACCTGGCCAGGGTGGCAAGCGTCTTGTTTTTAACACGAGCCCACTACCCATCAACCGAATTTCAATGTCGTCCTCAATCCAACGAGAACGATCAAGTGGAATGACCATCCTGCGAACGTCTTCTTTTGCATCTCCCTCTGCAATGATGACCAGATGCGTTGCGTTCGTTGATTCCCAGATTGACCATATTGGATTGTCTGCATGGAGTGTTTGTTTATTTTCTTCTGCGCTGAACGTTGCTCGCCAAACGGGCGAGTTATCGCGAAGAGCATTCCCACTTGCATCGAAGTAACTCGTTAAATCATATTCAAACCATTTTTCTTGACAATATTTCTTGTTTGTAAGCGCGATGACATCTACTTCGAGTTCTTCGCTTTCCATATCAGGTTTGTTGAGCAAGCGACCTGATGAAAGAGTAACGTCATATCTTCCCATTACACTATTTGGAGGAGATACTTCTAGAACAGGTCCCCAAAACCCTTCGTTTGAGGTACATCCCACCATTAGAAACATTCCCATAAGAAGCATCAAAAATCGCATACTCACAGAGTAACTAGATAATGAGCCACTTTCAACTATAATAAGTCCCTTTACAAAGGAGTTTTCAATGCCAACGACCGTTACTGCAATGCTTGAATCTATAAACCCTGCAACTGGTGAAGTTGTGGGGATTCTCTCAATTACACCTGTAGACGAAATTCAGGAGGTAGTTGCTAGAGCTCGTTCAGCACAACCCGCTTGGAATGCGCTTGGCCTTGAAGGTCGACTAGCACTCATGCGTCCTATCGCTGACAGGCTCATCGAAGAAGCCCCCCAAATTGGGAAGTTGATTACTGCTGAGATGGGAAAGAGCACTCCTGAAGCACAAGGCGAAGCAAGTTACGGCGCTTCACAATTTGCAAGTGAACTTGTAAGTGCGTTTGAAGCGTTTCAATCAGAAGAAATTGCTGATGAAAACACGCGATCTATTTTGTACCGCGATCCACTTGGGGTGAGTGCGGCAATTACCCCTTGGAACTTTCCTATGCTCATGCCACAACAGTGCATTCTGCCTTCACTCGTGGCAGGAAACTGCGTTGTCTTTAAACCATCTGAAGAAACTCCACTTGTTGGTCAAACATACGCTGATATTCTCAACGAATTTCTTCCCGAAGGCGTCCTTCAGGTTGTACATGGTGCTGACGATCAAGGCAAGGCACTTGTTGAAAGTGACATCAATCTCGTTGCGTTTACCGGATCGCGCGAGGTTGGCTCAAAAATATTAACAGCATGTGCCCCCGAATTGAAACGTGTAGTGCTAGAACTTGGTGGCAAGGACGCGCTTATCGTTCTTGAGGATGCTGACCTTGACTCAGCAGCAAGTTTTGCTGTGCAAAACAGTTTTCGCAATTCAGGTCAAGTCTGTGTCAGTACAGAACGTGTTTATGTGGATGAATCCATCGCAGATGAATTCGAAACATTGGTGGTTGAAAAAACCAAAGAGTGGAAACAAGGTGACCCTACTGATGAAACCGTAAAAATTGGCCCGATGGTGAGCAGCATGCAACGGGACATTGTTCTTTCTCAACTCGACCAAGCTTTAAAAGATGGCGCAACACTACGTTGCGGTGGTGGTACGCATGACAACTACATTGAACCCACCGTTCTCACCGGATGTTCGCACGATATGCAAATCATGCATGACGAAACTTTTGGTCCAATTTGTTGCATACAACGATTTAGTGGCGACGTGGAAGCAATCGCACTTGCCAACGAAACACCGTACGGGTTGGGTGGTGCTGTGTACGGCGAACCGCAACACGCAATGGATGTTGCAAGACATCTGACCCCAGGAATGGTTGGCATTAACAAAGGGTGCGGTGGTGCTGAGGGTACGCCATGGGTTGGCGCTTGCCAATCTGGTTATGGCTACCACAGCGGTCGCGATGGCCACCGCCAATTTACGCAAGTTCGAATGGTCAGCATTCCAATTCATGAGAAGAGGTCAAAGTATTAATCGTAGCCTCCCCCATCTGGCAACGCTGCATCTTCTAGTTGCAAATTCGTTTGAAATCTAAAGTTTGACTCAGTACGATGACGTTCAGCAAAGAAGAAATCTAAAGTATATGATTCGCCATCTTCTAAACCAAGCCTAGAGATATCCACGTACTGTTCAGTTGAGCCATGAATGCCACCCAAGTCGATGACTAAATAACCATCAATGAATACCCAGACGTCATCGTCACCGATAAATTGAAAATATTGTGACCCATTTTCCTGATACGTAAATTCGGTATGGAGTTCAAACGTAAAGTGAAAATTTCGATCTGGCGAACCGCCTGGATTTCCCCAACCCTGATTTTCG
>JYMV01016685.1_pt1 | contig 10541 bp, 13 predicted proteins | sample 338911 | NCBI WGS metagenome assembly JYMV01 (sample SAMN03354496, study PRJNA234377) | hydrothermal vent metagenome | biome: Deep sea; feature: Hydrothermal plumes at the Eastern Lau Spreading Center, Western Pacific Ocean; material: Seawater | place: Tonga | collected 2009 | depth 2000 m m
CAATTCCCCTTCGCGCCTCAGCATTTCAGCTTCAATCACACCTTCCAGTAACAACATATTGCCCGGTTTGGGTGACTTATTGGCCCTTATATGCGCCAGTACTTGATGTTCATCCAGCACCCGCTCAATCAGCACTTCCACTTTGCCACCAGACGACTTTTGCCCTAACAAACGAGCCGGGATCACTCTGGTGTTATTGAATACCATTAAATCTCCGGGATTTAATAGCGCCAGGATGTCCGGAAACTGCCGGTGATTAATCTCCCCCGTGTTGCCGTTGAGGTGCAACAAGCGACTATCAGTACGGTTTTTAGGGGGATAATTAGCGATGAGTTCTTCTGGCAGGTGAAAATCAAAATCTGAAAGCTGCATGGGTGTTTCCTTAATTCAAGGTGGGCGATTTTACGTTTTTGCGCAATAGTCCGCAAATATTCCGGCTCGAATGAAGAATTGCAGCTCAATGCTCCCTGTTACTACTTCATAATGCCGTAACAATCCCGCAATAAACTCCGCGCCATCGGCGATTCACCGCATAGTTGTATAGCAAAAGGAACCTTAGAAAATGAATCCGCGCAAGTTTAAGAATTTACGCACTAAAATACTGTCGCTCATGGGGGCAAGTATTCTGGCTGTGGGTGTTATCGCTCTGGTTATTTCCATTCTCCTTTCTGAAAAAATTACCCAGTACAGCGTGTTAATCGAACATGAAGTAAAAGCCACTACAATGGCAGACTCCATTAACCTCAATTTTAAACGTCAGGTACAGGAGTGGAAGAATGTCTTGTTGAGAGGTCATAAAGACGAGGACCGCAATAAATATTGGCAACGCTTTAAAGACCGTCACGCCCAGGTTCAACAAGATGCAAAGGCATTTTTAAATCTGGATTTAAAGTCTCAGTATCTGACCCAAATGCAATCTTTCATAAAAATACACCAAAGCCTTGAAGCCCAATATGAACAAGGCTACCAGGTATTTATGCAAACTCAGTTTTCTCATAAAGCCGCAGATAAAGCGGTGCGAGGCATCGACAGAGAGCCCACAAAACAACTGGAAACACTGTCGGCTTCATTACGCGACAGCGGACTGGAAAAAAGTCAAACCCTGACCAGCAAAGCGGAATCCACGACTTTCTGGGGGGCCACAGTTATCCTGTTAGCTATCGTTGTGAGCATGTCAATCTCAGCACTATTCATGAACCACAAAGTTGTTTATCCCATCACCACCCTGATCCAGCATCTATACAAAGTGAGTAAAGGTAACTTTAACGAAGAATTAAGCTTTTTCAGAGACGATGAAATTGGCCAGATGTCAAAAGCCATTGAATTATTGCGACGCAGTCTGAATGCTACCTGCACAGAAATGGCTACCGTGCAGGGCAACCTGGATGAAGTTTCTACCAGTCTGTTAGACAGCGCGAAAGCTATTGATATGGGAGCCAAAGAGCAAAACCTCGGCACAGACAGAGTCAGCACCTCGATGCAAAGTATGACGGAAATGGCCCGCCGAATCACCGATAGTGCCAACGAAGCCTCAATAGCCGCATCTCAGGCTGATGACTATGCCACGCAAAGTATCTCGGTGATGCAGGAAACCATCGATACCATCACTCACTCCTCAGGCCAAATCAATGACACCGCCAGTGTTATCAATAAATTAGACGAAGACGCCAGAAATGTCGGCACCGTGTTAGATGTCATCAAAAATATCGCAGAACAAACCAACTTACTGGCTTTGAATGCCGCCATTGAAGCTGCAAGAGCGGGTGAGCAAGGACGAGGATTTGCCGTTGTGGCCGATGAAGTACGTACCCTTGCCGCTAAAACACAGCAATCCACTGAAGAAATTCAGGATATTATCGCCAATGTCCAAACTGGCGCTAAAAATGCGGTTTCCGCCATTCAGTTGGGAGAGAAAAACTCACAGGTAAGTGTTGATAAAGTACTGGAAGCCGACAAAAACCTAAAATCGGTGACCGGCGCAATAAAGCAAATTAACGAGCTCAATAAAGAAATTGCCGATGCCATCGCAGAACAGTCCGACGTTGCCATGGAAATTGAGAAAAGCGTGATGGGGCTGGCTGAAATTGCTGCCGTCAACGAAAAGCATGCGCAAAGCTGTAACCAGGATAATGTTACTTTGTCAGAGGTGAAAAACCGCATGGCCGTGTTGATTGCAAGATTGATGGGACAAAAAGTTTAACCGTCCATGCCGATAACTGAGCTTTGAGGTTCAGTCATCTTTCATCAGGGTTTTCGCGATATCTTTTAATCGTTCCCGCTCTATTTTCTTGATGTCCATGACGAACATAAGCTGCAACAATAAATCAGCCCCCAATATGCCTTTATTGACCTTGTTGCGCAGGTTATCGGCGGACTGTTGAACACCAATTTCGGCTAATTTATCACTGAGGTCCTGATAGCGAACCCCTTTTAAACTCATTTCCGATTTAATCAGGCGTTGTACAACCAAGCGCCAGTTGACTGACTCCATCGTTTACTCCAAAAAATCACTTTTGTGACTTATAATTTACAAACAATTACGTTTTTATTCAAATAAATAATTTGACTGGAAGGAAAATAATGTCCTATGCTAGTCACCAGACTAAATAACCCGGAGAGGAACAATGCATTGGGATCTTGACCAGTTAGAAACGCTCATTGGTAAAGAATCAGATTTAGTTGTCACACGCGAAAACGATTGCTTGCTGATAGCAAACCAGGACGGAATCGACGCATGGCTTGCCATCAGCGGCGAACAAATATTGGTGGAATCATTACTATTTGCCACCAGTGAAGTTAAAAATCCTGCAGAATTAAACGACGCAATATTGCGCACGCACATGATGTTTCCATTAACAACAGTAGGTATCTCAGATATTTCAGGCGAAAGCTACTACACCGCCTTTGGCTCGCTCAGCGCGCAATCCAAAGTGTCCAGCGTGCTGATAGAGATCCACACCTTGTTCGATAATGTTGAAGCCTTTATCGATGCCTGGCAGGAATATTTAAAGTAACCCCCTAATATCCATCTGAGGAGATGTATTATGTCTGTTTGGAGAAAACTTGTAACTGCCGTAAAAGGTGGTGTCACAGAAGCTGCCGAGTCGGTAGCTGATAACCAGGCTATTCGTATCCTGGAGCAGGAAATCCGTGAAGCCAAAGAAGAACTGCGCAAATCGGACCATGCCCGCACACAAATTTTAGCGAAATGTAAACTAGCTCAACAAAAAGTCGATGGCTTGCAAAAATCTATTGCTGAGTATGAAGACCACGCCCGCAAAGCGATTGACTCAGATCGTCAGTTGGCACTGGACTGCGCGCAGCGAGTGACAGAACTGTCCGAGCAATTGCAAACCGAGCAAACTTACCTTGACCAATTCAAAAAGTCTGAGGTACAACTAGCCAATAACATCAGTCAGGCTAAAGCCAATTTACGCCGACTGGAGCAGCAGGTTGATATGGTAAAGGCCACTGAGTCAGTTCAAAAGGCTCAGGTGGCAGTTTCTTCCCGTCACCTTGGTGCTAACAGTAAAATGAAAACTGCCACCGAGTCTTTGGACCGTATCCAAAAACGCCAAAACTTGCGTGCTGCAGAACTGGAAGCCGCTGAAGAACTGGCCACCAATGAAAGCACTGATGATCTGGAAAAACGCCTTCAGGCTGCCGGTGTTAAAGGTGGTAGCAATTCAGCAGAAGATGAGTTGAGTCGAATCTTAGGAAAATGATACATAAACTACGCAAAGTACTAATGCGTTATTTTACTCAAATGCGCTGGCACACCATTGTGCTGGCGCTTTTGCTATACGGAATAAGCAGTTGGTGGTTTCTTCAGCTGGCCGGTGAGAACGCATTAATCAACCCGACAGATTTTATATATTGGATGGTCGTCACAGGCTCAACGGTGGGCTATGGGGATTACTCTCCCACCACGGTAGCCGGAAAATATGTGGTGGCCTTTTATATTATCCCGGTGGGATTAAGTATTTTTGCGTTTGTTTTAGGCCGGGCTGCAGCATTTGTCTCGGCGCAGTGGCATAAAAAAGCCAGGGGGTTAAAAGCAGTGCATTTATCGAATCATATTCTGTTAATTGGCTGGAACGGCGAACGCACGTTACACCTGTTAAAGTTATTATTGCGAGAGCGGGAATATTCCGGTGACGATCAGTCCATTGTGCTGTGCGTTAAAGTGGATGTAGAAAACCCGATGCCGGATCAAATTGAGTTCGTAAAGGTGAACTCCTTTAACCAGGACGCCGACATGGACAACGCCAGTATCGACGCCGCGGCCACCATCATTGTGGATAACCCGCAAGATGATCTCACCATGACCACCAGCTTGTACGCCAGCCACCGCAATCCCTACGCCCATATACTGGCCTATTTTCAGGATGAAAGTCTGGTTAAATTACTCACAGAGCACTGCCCGAATGTTGAGTGTATGCCCAGTGTGGCGGTAGAAATGCTGGCCAAATCCGCTTTTGACCCAGGCTCCAGCAAACTGCATTTTGATTTACTGGACGTCTACGCTGGCCAGGCGCAATATTCTGTTGCAGTGCCTGAATTGGAAAAAAACATCAGCACCGCTACCTTATTTTCCGAGTTTAAAAAACAATATAACGCCACCCTTATTGGACTTGCCAAAGCTCACGACCTGAAAGAAATTGAACTCAACCCGGCGCTGGATTCCGACATTGCAACTGGGGATAAGCTTTATTACATTGCGGATAAACGCATCACGAATATTGAATGGCAGAGACTCTATGTTTAGTAAACTGTTTGGCTCAAAGGAAAAAAAAGTCACACCGACCATCAAAGCTCCTGAAGTCATGGGGCTTTATCTGGGAGGTTCTTTTGAACTGGATGCGCTCAAGCTCAAGCTAATCCAGCCGCAACTCATCATCGAAAATGCCGCCAGCCACCATTTGATACAAGCCGTGGGTGAAGTCAATCTGGATACCGGCGGTAAAATCCTGCGCTTTTACACCGATGACGATGCTTTTTTACAAGTGGTAATGGATGGTGGTGACACCGAAAACCACATCACAGACGTTAAACTCTGGTACTTTTACGACACCAAAACCGTGGGCAATGACGCGCAATGGCAACAATTACTCAAGCAGGAAATTTCACAGCCTGAATACCAACTTGAAGGCCAACGATTTGAGCGAGTCTGGGATGCCGTTGGCGAGGAATCACCACCAGTGGCAATGACCGAAAAAACCTATGAAGAAGATGGCGATACCAGCGATACCGATCAGTTTGTTATGCTTTACGAGCGAGATTTGGGCGAAGACAATTTTGAAGCTCTGATGGTGTCTGGTGAAGAAAAAATCATTAATAATAATCATGACCGTTGCCAGGTGATCAGCACCGGCTTTAACATTAATCCAGCGGATTTGCGCATCAACGGCTAACACAAGGAGAACACAATGACAGATATAATTATGGAGTCCATCGCGGGACTGGGCAATTTTGGGATTTATTTTGTTATATCGATCCTTTTACTCTTCGTATTTAAGTTTGTTTTCACCGCCATTACTCCACATGATGAGTGGTTGTTGGTAAAAGAAGAAAAGAATGTTGCCGCCGCTATCGGCTTTGGCGGTTCCATGGTGGGCTTTAGCATTGCTTTGGCGGGCGCAGTATCCAACTCAGCCAACCTGGTAGACTTTGTGATATGGGGTATCGTCGCCATTGTGGCACAGGGGCTGGCTTTTGCCCTGTTGCGTTTTACCTTTATGCCACGCATTGTTAAACGCATCGAAGACAATGAAGTCTCAGCCGGTGTAATGTTAGCGGCAATGTCTTTGTCAGTAGGTTTATTAAACGCTGCCTGCATGAGCTGGTAACAGGAGGTTGCTATGTCTACAGAACCCAAATCCGGCACTAAGCGAAGTCGTGCATTAAACCTTGACCAATATCGCAAACAGTACCCATTAAAACCTTTGTCACTGGGCGTGGCCTCGGTATTTCTGGCAGCAGCCTGCAGCGACAATCGCCAGGAAGCGATGGTTTTTACCAGCCTGAATGATTGCCAGTTTCAACTACCCGACTATGCTGAACAATGCCAGATGGCTTATGAAAAAGCCCTGGATGAAGCCGCAGAAACGGCACCTAAGTACCGCTCTCAGGCTGACTGTGAATACGAGTTCGGCTCAGATCAATGTGTTGTGTATCGCAATGAATCCGGCAATAGTTGGTTTATGCCGCTAATGGCAGGTTATATTATCCGGGATTTACTGGAACCCAGACGCTACTCCCAACCCCTGTTTACCTCCTATTCTCGCTATTCGCCATACCGCTATCGCTGGATAGGGGCTGGCGGTTACGATTACGGCGATTTTCGCCAGCGTGAATTAAAAGTTTCCAAATCCTATACCAAACCCCCGGCGGTGAACCGCACCATCAAACGCGGTGGCTTTGGATCATCGGTGAGAGCGAAATCCAGTTGGGGTAAAAGCAGTAGTCGCAGTGGCTGGGGTGGATAACCCCAACCAGCTATTATGATTCGAATTCCGACACAAGAGCGCCCTCACTGGCGCAGACAAGCTGATGAGTTTGGTTTTAAGTTTCATACAATGTATGGACAAGCCTATTGGGACGAAACCGCCTACTATCAATTTACGTTGCAGCAAATTGAGCAACAGATCGAAGACCCCAGCGCGGAACTGCATCAAATGTGTTTGCAGGCCGTGGAGCAGGTGGTCAATGATGAGTATTGGCTCAATAAATTTCAGATCCCGGAGGCATTTTGGCAAAGTATTGCCGACTCCTGGCGGGACCAAACGCCCTCGCTATACTCCAGACTAGACCTGGTATTCCACAAAGATAAGCCGGTAAAACTGCTGGAGAACAATGCCGATACACCTACCAGTCTGTATGAATCCGGTTTTTGGCAATGGCTGTGGCTGGAAGATATGGTAAACAGCGGCAAAATCAGTAAAGCTGCTGACCAATACAACTCCCTGCAAGAAAAACTGATTGCCCAACTACAGGTTATTCAACACTGGTACAAAGCAGACACTATGCATTTTGCCTGTTGCCAGGATACCGATGAAGACAGAGGCACAGTGCAGTACCTACAAGATTGCGCCAGCGCCAGTAACATCAACAACAAGTTTGTTTTTATTGAAGATATTGGCTTGGCTGACACCGGTTATTTTACCGATCTGGAAGATGATGCCATTGCCTTGCTATTTAAACTCTACCCCTGGGAATTTATGATGCAGGAAGAGTTTGGCAAAGCCATCATTGAATCCCCAACACAATGGATTGAACCCATGTGGAAGGCGGTGTTATCTAACAAAGCTTTATTACCGCTGTTATGGAAAATGTTTCCCAACCACCCTAACCTGCTGCCAGCCTGGTTTGAAGAGGATTTAGCCAGTGCCAGCGAATCTAAAATGGTGAAGAAGCCACTATTTTCTCGTGAAGGGGCCAATATTTCCGTGTTGGAAAATGGCGAGGTTCAACAAAGTGTCGAAGGGCCTTATGGCGAAGAAGGCTTTATTTATCAGGCCTGGTATCCATTACCTAAATTCGGTGACAACCATACGCTGATTGGCTCCTGGTTGGTGGACGATCAACCTGCCGGAATTTCCATCAGAGAAGATATACATCCGATTACGCAGGATTTATCCCGCTATCTGCCACATATTATTTTGTGACACTTTTTCGTATTTCCGGTCATCTATTCATGCCACAATAATGTATAAAGCAATTCTGGATTTTCACCACAGGAGCTATTTTTGAGTTCACCCTACAGCCTCGAAGAACAGTTAAACTTTACGTTGCGCCTGTTCGTGTTATTGACGGTACTGGAATTACTCAATTTAGTAACCGGGCGTCAGCTGAATCATCTGGCGCTGGTGCCGCGTGAGATAAACGCCCTGGGCGGCATTTTTATCAGCCCGTTTCTGCATGGCAGCCTGATGCACTATGCCTCAAACATCATTCCCATCTGTCTGTTCAGTGTGTTGGTGATGCAGTATGGGCGCAAGACCTGGTGGCAAGCCAGTGCCTTCATTCTGGTAATTACCGGGATTTTAGTTTGGCTATTGGGACGAAACGCCTACCACCTTGGTGCTTCTGGTATGGTTTACGGCTACTTTGGCTTTTTATTGTTTGCCGGCTTTATCAGTCGTAGTTTTAAAATGATCGCCATTTCACTGTTAGTGGGCTTTTTCTATGGCGGTCTGATTTTCGGTGTATTACCCATGCGCCCCTATATTTCGTGGGAGTCTCATCTGTTCGGCTTTTTAGTGGGAATTTGGGCAGCGCGCTTATTTGTTAAAAAAATCAGGAAATAAAATAAATTCCTGAGTCAATCCATGCAAGTTTGCCTCAGGCAGCGTTATAATCGACACAGTTTAAAAATAGTTAATCTTTCATGACTCAAACAAATCATCAAATAAACAATAACCAACCTCAACAAGGTGGCTTCTTTGGCAACCTGTTGTTTAACATTATTCTGCCTACCTTGATCCTGACTTACCTCAGCAAACCTGAGTATCTCGGCCCCGCCATGGGTATAGTGGTAGCATTAGCCTTCCCCATAGGCTATGGCATAAAAGACCTGACTTCATCCGGTAAAATAAACCCCTTTTCTGTTTTGGGTATCATCAGCGTTTCTCTTACCGGTGGCTTTAGTTTAATGGAGTTGGATCCGCAATACATCGCCGTAAAAGAAGCCGCTATTCCGGCTATTATTGGTATCGCGGTGTTGGTGAGTAATCGCACTCAGTATCCACTGGTGAAGACGTTTATATTAAATGAGCAACTGATTAACCTGTCCTTACTTAACAGTGCTTTGGAAGCGAAAAATAACCTGCAGAGATTTGAACGCAAGGTAGCGCAGAGTTCCATGATTGTGGCTGGTTCATTCTTTTTATCCGCCACCCTGAACTACATTTTGGCTAAGGTATTATTGGTAAGCCCGCCGGGTACCCCGGAATATAATGAAGAGTTGGGTAAGATGACCGCCATGAGTTATCCGGTTATTGTTATTCCCAGCATGATAGTGCTGTTTATCGCCTTGTGGTTTTTATTCAGTCAAATGAAAAAGCTCACCGGCCAGGATATTGAAACCTTTTTAAATGAAGCGCATCAGGAATCGTCAAAAGGCTAGTTTCTCATTGCGTCATCGCCAGTATGGTCACAAGAGCTTACCGGGCTTTCAATTGACCTCTTAAGGCTGAATTAGAATTATCAGCGACACCTCTACCTGAAGTGGCACTGTTGACCCGAATTTCAGTAGCCGGACTGGTCTGCGCGCCACGCACCGCATTGGCCACAGTCGCGGCTCGCATATTGGCATGATTCGACGCCGCCGGTGTGCCATGACCTGTAACATTCAGTGGTGCCCTTGCTGGTGCCGTATTCATCGCTCTACCGGTGTTGGCAGCACTTTGTGTTCGGGTGCTTGCTGCATTAGCTTGGGGTCTGTTTGGCATCATCACTCTCACCTCATTAGTCTTTCAATATTGCTTTCTGAGCATAAGTGAGTTTGAACTTAAAATAAAAAGTTTTGAGTCACTTTTAATCAAAACAAGAGTTTTTCTGGCCTACAAAAAACAATCTGGCAGTCCGGACCTGCATATTTGGCTCAGTTACAGCTTTGCAGAGAGATATTAGCTCTGGCACAACCATAAAGATTATAAAAAACGGCGAAAAGCAATGAGCTTGCCACGGCTTCAGTTTAGTATATCCCAAACTTTCGAACCTTTAGGCAGGAATAACAATGAAGATAGATGGAACATTTGATGTAACACTCACCCCAATCGACAGCCATGGAAAAGGGCAGGACGGTATCAATCTGGCCCGCATTGCCATTGATAAAACCTTTCACGGAGATTTGTCCGCAAAAAGCCAGGGCGAAATGCTCAGTGCCATGACCCAGGTTCAGGGTTCGGCGGGCTATGTTGCAATAGAGCAAGTAACGGGCACCTTGAGCGGCAAGCAAGGTAGCTTTGTACTACAACACTTCGGCGTGATGTGCGCAGGCGAGAATCGTTTAATTTTAGAAGTTGTACCAGATTCTGGTACCGGTGAGCTAACCGGATTAACAGGTAAAATGGATATTCGAATCGAAGGTGGTAGCCACTTCTACGACTTTGAATACCAACTAGCCTAAAGCATGCTATTGTTCAAGGCCAGCTCGCGCACAATTTTTGAGCGACACTCGGACATGGATTAATCGAAGATAAAATCTAATTATTTTGGCAACGTCTTAAATTGTCGATATTGAAACACTCAACCTACAGGCTTCAATTTTGAGCTTGCTAGTAAGTACAATTTTTTCGGAACCGCAGTCTAATTCAGCCACTATATTTTGATTGAAATCATTGTCGGGGCGCCGACTGCGCCTCAAGGTGAGCGGCTGCGCCCCCCTTGAGAATCCCCCGCAGCCCCTGACGCGCAAATGCATAAACTTCGCCATCAGAACAACGACGACCATCAATGACAGCACTTCCCTGTGCTGGGCATTGAGCATACCAATAAGTAACGTTAAGCATTCGCTCAGCGCCATATCAGCGAGCTTA
>JYMV01019761.1_pt1 | contig 10541 bp, 9 predicted proteins | sample 338911 | NCBI WGS metagenome assembly JYMV01 (sample SAMN03354496, study PRJNA234377) | hydrothermal vent metagenome | biome: Deep sea; feature: Hydrothermal plumes at the Eastern Lau Spreading Center, Western Pacific Ocean; material: Seawater | place: Tonga | collected 2009 | depth 2000 m m
CCAGTCGCTGATCTTATCAGCCATTCTACTTATTGTCGGATTTCAAATTATTATGATGGGGATTTCCGCTGAACTCATCGCCGTGAACCGACAACTTTTGGAAGATATTCAAGTAAGAATCAAAAAGAGTGAAATTGCACCCAAAGATAAAACCTGAGCCTATGCGGAGCACGTAAAGGCTCAAAATACGGTTAAGCAATGAAGTATATTTCCTTTCGATTCGACGTTGATACTCATAAATGTATTCAAGCGGGGATACCTAATCTTATCCATCTCGCTAAAGAGCTGGATGTGCCTTTTACTTTTTTTATCAACATGGGACGGGGAACTTCTCGAAGAAGCTTTATCAAGAAAATTTTTTCTTCCGGTAATGGATCTACGGCCTCGTCAACTAAAAAACTTTCTAATTTAAATAAATTGGGGTTATGGGATTACCTCGTGATGGCTCTGGCCAATCCTCGTGTTGGAGCATCCCACCCAGATATAATCCAGGCATTGGATGCAGCCGGGCACGAGGTGGGTCTGCATGGAGGGTCCAATCATGGACGATGGCAAAATGAAAGCCGCGATTGGGAGAAACAAAAACTCCTTGGCGAGATCAATCCCGCCTTGGATTCTTTGGTTCGCTGGCTGGGAAAAAAACCCGTAGGGTTTTCCTCTCCAGGATGGCAAGGGTCTGATGAACTGTATGGTATTCTGGAATCGCTCGGATTCCTCTATGTAGCAGACGCGCATGGCGAAAGTCTAAAGAGCATTACCCATGTACAAGCCGTATCCAACCTGCTACAGGTTCCCACTAACATTCTAGGAGAACCAGGGGGAATCGCTTATCTTGAAAATCTGAGGGCTCGGGGAATGGATGACCAGGCTATCCTTAAAGATTTTTCCTCCCAACTAGACCGCAGATCCCTTGCTGTTGTTTATGATCACCCCTACTACGCTGGAATCCGGGAACTACGTATGTTAGTAGCAATGGTTGGCCTTGCCCGATCCAAAGGGTTTCAAGTGGTCACCTTAGAAACTCTGGTGAAAAGCTCAAACATCTGAATGGCCTTATGAAAACGGTTTTTCTTACCACAGATTCCGCACCCGCCAAATTTATTGCTACCCATTTACACAACAGGGGTTTTCTCGATGCAATAATTATTGAAAAAAGCGCCGCTAAAACAAAAACCAAAATTCTCAAGGAACTCAAATCTGCTTCATGGGGAAAAGTTCCTGTCAAAATTCTGGATTTCCTGGCTATCTATGTCTATTCCAAACTGGCTAAGCGATATATCGACAACCACCTGCTAAGACCTAACCATATTGACGGGTTTCCGAGTGGCGTAACCTCGCACCAAGTAGAAGACGCATCTGGCTCACAATGCCTTTCGACTCTTAAATCAATGGCTCCGGATATTCTGATTGTCCTGGGAACTTCCATCCTCAAACCGGAAGTACTGTCTGTGGCAAAACGCTACACCTTGAATATCCACGGGGGAATTGTCCCGCAGTATAGGAATGTGCATTCAGATTTCTGGGCCGCAAGCAAAAACGATTTTAAAAACATTGGCACTTCGATCATTCACCTTGACCCAGGAGTCGACACGGGTAACATCGCTATTCAGGATTCAGTGAAAATCACATCCGGAGATACATTGTTTTCGATAAAAAAGAAAAATATCGAACTATCTCTTTGTTTGATCACTCAGGCAATCGAAATGGCTGAAACGGGAGATCTACCTGGAACCCCTCAATTAAAAATTCAAGGGGGGTTTCATAAAACCCCTGGGCTTATGGATTTTTTCCGATTGTTTGCCACAACTTTCAATAATATAAAAATTTTCTCCTAGCAGAAAAATCTAATTATGATTCATGTGATTGTCGGCACACGCGCCCAAATAATTAAAATGGCTCCAGTTATAAAGGAACTTGAAAACCGGGGCATTAATTACAACTTTATCTTTCTGGCTCAACATAAGGAAACCATGTATGAAATAATGGCGCAGTTTGGAATAAAGAATCCAAATATTGTGATCGGTGACATGAATAAGGACATCACCAATGTAAATGACATGGTTATTTGGTCCTTTCGCGTCCTCATTTATGCTTTATTTAAAAGAAAAAAAATTTTCCACAATGATCAAAAGGGTGTGGTACTCCTTCACGGTGACGCACCCCCGTTATTTTTGGGAGGGTTGATGGCCAAGTTTCAGGGGCTGAAAGTTGCCCAGATCGAAGCAGGATTGCGGTCGTTTAATTATTTTAAACCGTTTCCCGAAGAGTTAACACGAGTCCTTTCAGCCAAAGCCGGTTTGATCGACATATTCTTTTGCCAGGATGAGAAAGCCATTGACAATGTCTCACGATACAATAGGACCTCCTATTGTACCCGTCACAATACCATGTTGGATTCTCTCCGCTTGGCCGAAAAATTATGCTCCAGAAATGGACATCTTGAAGAACCGAAAAATTTTGCCATTGTCAGCCTTCATCGATTCGAAACCATTTCCAAAAAAGAAAAGCTGGAACAAGTAGTCAAAGAAATTCTGAAAGTTTCCAAGAAGATAAAACTTCTCTTTATACTTCATCCGCCTACCCGGGTTGCCTTGAAAAATTCCGGCCTATACGACACCCTTGAGAGGGAGCCCAATTGTTCACTCTTGCCGCGCCAGGGATTTTTTGAATTTAACAACCTGCTAAGAAATGCGGAATTCATTTTCACCGATGGTGGTAGCAACCAGGAAGAAAGTTTTTATCTGGGAACTCCCTGCCTTTTATTCAGAAGCGAAACAGAAAGAATGGAAGGGTTAGGAGCAAATGTTGTCATTTCAAATTTTGACTCAACGATCATCGAAAATTTTGTATTAAATTATAAGTCATACCGCAGGAAACCTGTCTCCGATAACTATTCACCAAGCCGCTTCATTGTTGACCAACTCGAGGAATTCATCTAAAGCCATGTCTTCCAATCTGGCCAAGTGGGCAAAAGGGCTGACCACTACAATCATCGTTCTGGTTTCGCTTTATTTTTTTTACAAATTTAGAGAAGATTTTTATCTTATTTCAACTGTTTCACCGACCATATTTCTAGCCCTTTCTTTGCTTGTAATCTTATCCATTACCCTAAATGGCATCAAACTGAACCACATCACGCAATCCTTTAATATTAAACTGCGTTTAAAAGAATGGATAGGCTTGGCGTTCATTTCTTCCTGCCTCAACGGATTTGTTTATAAATCAGGTTCCATGTTGACATCTAATTACCTGAAAAGGAAACACGGCTTACCCTACACCTCGTTTATAGGAGCTATGGGGGCAGACCATCTCATGATGATTCTAATCAATGCGCTTGTAGGTTTAAGCGCTTCCATATATGTATTGATTTCCCTGCCGGAAATTTTCCCTCTTACAGGCCTGTTTCTTGTCCTCCTAATCGCCTTTTCATATTTTATCAGGAAACCTCATGCCTTTAGCAGGAAAGAAAATTACCTTTTGGATGCTCTATGCAGGGCCGCCCAGACATTGAATGATATTTTACAAAACAAGCATCTATTCCAGAAGCTGTTCGTGAACAATATAATAGTAGTTTTGGTAATGGGCTTAAGATTGTTCATAGCTTGCAAAACAATAGGGCTGGACTTCAAACTATTGCATTGCTACCTATTTACCACAGTGTCGGCTTTTATCCGCCTTATCCCTATACTCCAAAGTGACATAGGTTCAAGAGAATTGGCGGTAGGATTTTTGTCTGAAACCCTTGGCTCAGGTTTCACACAGGGAGTCCTAGCAACTGCGGTAGATCGAATTATTGAAATGGCCTGGGCTTTAATGGGCGTAACTATTTTTAAAAATCTTCTTTTTGATGCAAGGCAAGATGCAAAGTTAGATAATGTGTAATCTAACAATCTACATATTACAGATTTCATTCCCCAAAAATCGCGCAATTCTTTTTCGTTGCGCAAGCCCGTTCCATCATTAGGAAAGGCCATCGAATATACTGGTTTTCCAGAGCTCACAATTTTCTTATGTCGGGGAAAATCGTTGCTGCCGAGAAAATATACTTTTCTTGGATATAAATGTTGAATCGCGGCGGATGCGGGGACGCCAAATACGCAGTTTCCGGTCGGATAAGCTCACAACGGCCGGCCGATGGCCGTGCCAGCCAATCTCTCCCCGGCGCTTGCCTTGACGTTTCTCGCCAACAACCCTAAACTCTTTCATCCTATATCGGCACAAACGCAAGCCACCTTTTTTCAGGCAAGATTCGCCCCACGACTCACTGATCTATTGCCTATTCAATTCTTACCGATTCGGCAAATCCCGAATCCCTGCTCTCCTAAATACTTCACCGGCCGTTTTTTGCATAATCCTTTCCCCCACTGCTCATTAAACACCACATAGGCTTCCTTTAAGTGGAAAGCCTGGGAAAGTTTTTTATCGAATCCCTCGTCTCCTGAAAAGTAGACCTTGCGCGGGTATAACGTCTGAATCACAGCCGAACGGATTCCCAATCATCTGGAGGCAAAAGGAGAAGTGCTCCCTCATTTGCCATCTCCCGCACCTGCTTCATTATCCGATAGGTATGGGCGTATTGGTTGGGCATATCGAGTGGCCCTGAAGATTCGCGCAACGCGTCCCGATGCTCCTGAAAATGGCTGGTTATAAAATTTGTGCGTGGAATAATGAAAACCCGGACAATGACAACAAAGTTAAGAAACACCACTCCCCAGATCACGCTCTGTACCCACTTTTTTTTAGACATCGTCAAATCCTCTCCGGATAGAGGGAATGCCGGCAATGAAAAACAGAAGAAGGGGATACATCGACATCACCCCCCGGGTATCGGAAAGGTTAACCAAGTTGCCAGGATGGATAAACGTAGCACTGACATATTCCCCAAAAGTTTCCCACTTCGGTGGGGAATAGGAAAAGATGGCAAAGTGAACCAGCGGATAAAACACCAGGAACAGGCCAAACAATTTATTGAGACTGGGAATATTTTTTAGCCTGCTGAGAAAAATAAAAACGGCGAGGAACGCTGTGAACAGATAAAAACCATGTACGGTCAGAGACCTGTAAAACGCGATGGCAAGCCTTTTCCATCCTGGAACCGGCCCTGAATTATCCATAGAAATGAAAATAATAAATATTATTCCCGCCAAAAGTCCCGTCTTGATTAATGCGGAGACCTTCAATTTCCAGCTTCCAATCATAAATGCCAGAACAATGATCCAGGCAAACACACCAGCAAGCCCTACCATCTTAACATTTGCCGAGATAGAAAAATCGAAAGAGGCCAGATTCAAAAACCAGATGGTCGGGAAAACCAGTAATGACAGAAAAAAGAGCAGGAATGATTTTCGGTCCCTTTCCCCATCCTTCATCAAAGTGCTTTCAGCACAAAGGGTCATCGCGATGGGAATCAGGCAGTAAAGCAGAAACTCCAAGCGGACCCAGGCTGACAGGCCAAAAAACAAACCACTCAAAAAAGCCAGTGTCCGGCACCTTGCCTTTTCCTGATCCACACTTTCCATCCAGAAAAACCAGTACAGGGCCCCCGCCGAATAAAACACGGCGGTACATAAATCCAGAAAAGGCAGGACACCATGCCACCAGATATAAGGGGTCGTTCCCAGTACAAGTGTCAACATGGCGGCCATTTTCGAGTTTCCGGTGAACTCCAGCACCCGGCAATAAAAAATGATATTCAGCGCCAGATAAAAAAACGGAAAAATCATTCGCATAGGCTCAATGCCAAAAGCCATAAACCAGGAAAATAAAAGTGGCACGAAGGGTGGATACTGCCTGAGTTGAGGCACGATCCATTCTGAATCGAACCGGACCTCATGCAGGAAAGATAAACCTTTAACCTGATACCAGGCCGCGTCCGATTCTGTTATGGGAAAAAACCAGGCATTCACCAGGCTGAATAAAAAAAGCACTCCAATCAGCAGGCAAGCCAATACCGTTACCCATTCCGCGCCTGATGAAGATGCTCCAGGAGCGGACTCCGTTGCAGGTCGAGTCAGCAATAGAGTCAGGATAAGCACAAATACAACCGCCCCGATCTGGATGCTCGCGAAAGGACGAACTCCCACCCGGATCAGGACAAATAGAATCAGGCTCTTCAACCCCAACGCAAACAGAAATGCCAGGGCCAGCTTTTCCGCTAGCGTGAAAGCGGCTTTTAACACGCCCACCATGCGGTAGGCGGTGATTCCCAGTAATCCCAAATCAATCCAAAACAAGGGGAGCCTCCACAATGTGCAGGGGTTTGTGGTTCAAATCAAAGGAGAGATTCACTTCTCTATGGAGACAGGCTGTCCTTGAAAAGCCTCCAAGGCCTCATTATAGAACTGCTCCCGACAGTCTTTATGCCGGGATGAAAAGTGAAATACACACAGCTGTTTTACACCAGCTTCTCGGGCCAGGGTTCCCGCCTGGCGGGATGTAAGATGACAACGTGCTTGCCCTCGTTCTTCTTCATCGGCCAGAAAAGGCGATTCACAGAAAAAGACATCAGCGGATTCTACCAATTCTACAATCTTCTTTCTGTTTCGATCATTAAAAACCGTATCCACCACATAGCCGATTTTTTGTCCTGGAAAAACTTCCACCAAATCGCTCTTGAGCTGGCCCATGGGAATATCTCGAGAATCTCGCGAGCCTCCAGGCGCCCTGAACGGCACCGTTATGAGTGTGGATTCCGGCTCACTGCTTAATATGCTTTGCTTCAATTCATTCAGCCATGATCCAGGTTCGGCTTGCATGGACTGCAACTTGTCTTTGTCAATATTGGCGTGAGGCTTTTCTTGTAGCGCAAACCCCAGACAGGGTACTCGATGCTCCAGTATCGCCGCTCGAACAGAGAAAACCGGATTATCCACGATCAACCCATCCACAAAAGGCTCTTCTTTTTCATCACAAAGCTTAAATCTGTCGATCGCCCGGAAGGTGCCTTTCAGCAAACCGCTTTCGCGCACTTCAACCACTTCTATGGTGAGTGATTCAGAATACAGTTCAACCAGGTTCCAGGTGAACCCGGCCAATTTGCCTTTCACGTTTTGAATAATATTTTCCGGACCAAAAATTGTCAGCGTTTTTTCCCGACCAAAAAGCGTCCTCAACAATCGGTCAAAACCGATGAAATGGTCAATATGTGTATGGCTGACAAAAACATGGGAAACTTTGAGAAGGGTTCCGTTCGACAAGGCGGACAAATCGCCGAGGTCAAACAACAGCGCCTGTTTGTGCAGAAGAAACTGCACTAGTAGACCAGGGTCCCCAAACGGGTCATTGATCAAAGAAGGCTGAATCCCCGATTTCATTTCTTTTCTGCCTCCGCACCGGTTTTATCGAAACGCAAAAATGCCTGGATAAAAGCTTGCAAATCTCCATCGAGTATCGCATCCACATTACCTGATTCCACATTCGTCCTCAGGTCTTTGACCAATTGGTAAGGATGCAGAACGTAGGAGCGAATTTGACTGCCCCATTCGATCTTTCTTTTTTGTTTTTCCATTTCTTTTTTTTCCTCGCCCTGCTTTTCCTGTTCCAGCTCATACAGGCGGGATTTAAGAACCTTCATGGCCGAATTCTTGTTTTTATGTTGTGACCGTTCATTTTGGCATTGGACCACAATTCCTGTCGGGACATGCGTCAGCCGGACTGCGGAATCGGTGGTGTTCACTCCCTGCCCACCCGGTCCTGAAGCCCGATAGACATCTATCTTCAGATCTTCTTCTTTAACTTCTATATCAATCTCCTCATCAACTTCTGGATAGGCAAAAACAGATGCAAACGAGGTATGGCGTCTTTTATTGGAATCGTATGGAGAAATACGCACCAGGCGATGCACTCCGATTTCCGCCTTCAAATAACCAAAAGCGTAGTCTCCCGTGAACAAAACCGTGGCACTTTTGATGCCCGCCTCCTCACCGTATTGCATATCCAGAACTTCTGTTTTATAACTATTGCGATCGCCCCAGCGCAAGTACATGCGCAAAAGCATTTCCGCCCAGTCCTGAGATTCCGTACCCCCCGCCCCGGAATTAATGGCCACGAAAGCATTATTAAAATCGCTTTTTCCTGACAGCATGGCTTTCAATTCTGCCTGGGCAACTTGTTCCTGCAACTGGGTTAAAGAGGACTGGATCTCCTCATCCATGGAGGGGTCTTCCTCCTCAGCAGAAAGCTCCAGCAGTGCACCCAAATCTGCACCTTCTTTTTCCAGGTTTTTCCAGATTTCTATGGAACGTTGCAGGCCGGACCTTTTCTGTAGAATTTTTTGGGCGGATTCATTATCATCCCAGAATCCGGACTGAGCCATTTCCGCGTCCAGAGGCTCAATATCCTTCATCTTTTGATCAACGTCAAAGAAACCTCCGGAGTAGTCCAATCCTGTCCTCAATATCCTTGAAAGCTTTGGCAACATCATCTTGCATTTGAATCTCCTTATTCATTGACGGTTATTTTCCTCAATCTCACCTGGAAAAGCAAGCTGGCCGAGGGGTCGTTCCAGGCGGAAATTGAAAGGTTGATCCCCGAAGCCCCGTTCCTTATACTCAGGAAGCTTTCAAATTGGCCCTGTCGTGGATACGACTAATCCCCTGGGCTAAAGAAACCTTGAAAATCAGCCGATTAATAATAGATAGGGAAGTTCCGCCCTCTAAGGAACAACTCCAAACTATCATGGGCCTATGGACCTGCTGACCCCAACATTTTTAATCATCATTTCCCTTTCCGCCATCCTGTTCCGCAGGCCTTTTCAGGATTTTCCTCTGGATGATGATTTTGCCATCTACACTTACCGAGCCCGTTTTGCGTCACAAGGGTTTCAGTGGAAAAAGGATCTGCAAATCATCGGCATCCCCATGTGGAAAATGCTGTTGCTGGATAAGCTCTATGGTTCCCGGGAAGGAGGCATTCAGCGCATCCGCCATTTGCAGACCGCTTTCCATCTCGCTGGTTCTTTGGCCATATATGGAGCCTTGTGGAATTTCACCCATAACCCTATAGCCAGTTTCATCGGAAGCCTGCTTTATTCTTTTTATGGCACCTCTCCGGACCTGACAGCTGGCTCTTTTAACTTCGAGCAATTTTATATTCCTTTTATCTTTTCCGGGCTGGCTTTATTGCAAGCCGGACCCGAGTGGGTGATCCCGGCAGGGTTCTGTTTTGGTCTTGCCACCATTCCAAAATACACCACCGCTCTTTTCGCCGGGGCCCTGGCACCCTTGGTCTGGGTTGAATTCGGTGGGCTGGCCTCGACCCAATTTGCCCTGGCTTCAGCAGGAGTGATGGCGTTTTCCAACCTGGCAGAATGGAAGATGGGGTTTTGGGATGCTCAATCACGCAAACAAATGAAAACCCGCATGGCCACTACCCTCAGGCTGACCCGTACCAAAAATATGCACTTTAGCGTTTTGTTTGAAATCGGTCAGTTGTTCAAGCAGGCTCTCCCTGTATGGCTGGGTCTCATTCCGCTCGCAACCTATTTCATGCAGAATCAAAACATCTGGTTGCTCGCTTTTTCCCTCATCCTGTTTAGCATGATCATTTTTCAGCGGGCGTTTTCCAGGTACCACTATCTGCCATTATTTGGCCTGCTTTCATTGGGCTGTGGTTTGGGCTCTGGAGCCAATATTTGCGGGGGTGATTCTTGCCGTTTTTGCCGCTTTGCTGGCGTGGAATTTAAAATCCATGGCTTTTTATTACCTTCGCCCGACGGAACCCGAAACCCTGATCCACTACGAAAAATTTGACCAATACCTGTATCTTCCCCGGTTGGGGAAAATTCTCAAACGTCTGATGAGAATGCGCGGTGAAAGCGGTGAACGCATTTTTGTCTGGGGGACATTCTCACAGATTTATCATCTGACCGGCTCACCGGCTTCCGACAACTTCCTGCATCACACTATCGGCCCTTGGGACACCCCGGACCTGGAAGGTTTTTACGACAGCTTCGTGGGCGGACTTTTACGCCACAAACCCAAGTACCTGATCAAGAGTTTTGTTGATCTGGATGTCCAGCATCTGGAGGAAATCACCGGCCTGCGCTATAAACTCCTAAAAGTCGTGCTGGCCCGGTTCCCGGTATATCGTTTGGAATCTTTTAAATCCGTTCCGCAAAACCCTCTGGCCCTGTCCTGGCAGGAAAAAATGAGTCGCATGGAATCTCTCACCCAAGCAGATTGGCATGCGCCGGGTTTGGACCGCTCTGACGCAGAAAGAGGAAAGCTGGTAACTGCCCTCAAGGAATGCAGAAAACTTGTCAAATTGAACAAGCTGGATGCAGAAGGTTATGATTATATGGGAGAAATTTATACTTCCATGGGGCTCACCGAGCAGGCAGAAATAGCGTTTGAAAATGTCCTCAAATATGCTCCTGACTGGTCTAATACCCGCATTAAACTTTGCAATCAAAAAATAAAACTGAAAAAATTTGACGAAGCCTTGATCCTGCTCGATGAAGAAACAGAACGTTTCGGCTATCATTTGAAAGATACATTTTTGAATGGGCTATGTCAAAAACGTAACAAAAATTATGTTGAAGC